>JADHED010001245.1_pt1 | contig 23048 bp, 22 predicted proteins | sample 8952041 | NCBI WGS metagenome assembly JADHED01 (sample SAMN16124423, study PRJNA663239) | bioreactor sludge metagenome | isolation source: sludge (control) | place: India:Bengaluru | collected 2018-09-08
TACAGGAACGGCCAAAGGTTTAGCCTCTGCCGGATTTGATATTTCGATCGCCGGCAAAACAGGCACAACAAACGATTACAAAGACACTTGGTTTATCGGAATGACTCCTCTCAAAACCGCACTCGTGTGGGTCGGATACGATCAAAATGGAGTCACTGGCTTAACAGGCGGATCAGGTGCCGTGCCAGTTTGGTCTAACTACATGAAAACGGCATTGAAAGATCACCCAAAAATCGATTTTCCGTTCCCTGAAGATAAAATTAGACGCATCGTTATCGACAAAGAAAAAATTGGTAAATTAAACTTGAACGTCGAACTTGAACCAGACATTGCTCCGTTCGAGTTAATTTTCGATAAAGAAAAAGTCCCTAGCGAAATTAATTAATCCATTTGTATTAGTCTCGGTCGCACGATATAGAACGTGCACCGAGGTGACTATGCTTGCAAGTTTAGGAATTCTAATCAGTTTAGGATTATTAATGTATATGGCCTATCGAGGCTTTTCCGTTATTTTCTTTGCTCCGATATTTGCTTTATTAGCCGCCGCTTTTTCTGGTTTATCACCATTGCCGACATTTACCGAATTGTTTCTGCCTCAACTTGCGGGTTACGTAAAGGTCTACTTTCCATTCTTCTTGTTAGGCGCAGTCTTCGGCAAAGTCATGGAACAATCGGGAGCAGCTGAATCAATCGCCCAGGCCATTACTCAAAAATTGGGAACTAGGCATAGTATTTTAGCGATTGTTCTATCCTGCGCCGTCTTAACGTATGGCGGGGTTAGCTTGTTCGTGGTTGCGTTTGCCGTTTACCCATTTGGCGCATCTTTGTTTAGAAGCGCGAATATTCCAAAGAAATTACTACCTCCCACAATTGCACTCGGTGCTTTCACGTTTACAATGGATGCACTTCCCGGAACTCCGCAAATCCAAAATTCCATTCCAATGAAATTCTTTAACACCGATTTATATGCGGCCCCGGTGTTTGGAACTATCGGTGGCATTATCATTTTTGTAAGTGGCATGTGGTATCTGGAATATAAGCGCAAACAATTTCAAGCACAGGGTATTGGCTACGGCGTGGCCGAAGCCGAATCTACAACTCAGAAACTACAGAGTCTGCCTTCCCCGCTAGTGGCAGCGATTCCGTTGATGAGTGTTTTATTGGTGACTTTGCTTTTGCAAAAGGTCGTATTTCCTCAATGGGACATTTCCACTTGGGCAGGGGAACCACCTTACAAAATGGATTTGAATACTCTAAAAGGTACAATGAATAACTGGGCTCTTATCATTGCTCTATCAGTCGGCGTATTACTAGCGACGTTGTTAAACCCAAAACGCTTATCCGGTAAATTGGCTAATGCCATCAGCTTAGGAGCGACGGGATCTTTACTCGCGATTATGAATACGGCCTCCGAAGTAGGTTTTGGTAATGTTGTTAAAGTACTACCGGGATTTAAAACAATCGCCGAAGCGATGATGAGCATTGGTCGCGGCGGTAGCCCCCTTCTATCTGAAGCCATCACTGTAAACGTCCTCTCTGGAGTCACGGGTTCAGCTTCAGGAGGATTAAGTATTGCTCTAGATTCCTTTGGCGCCGAATATTTGAAGTGGGCTCAAGAACATGGCACAAGTGCAGAACTTTTGCATCGAGTGGCTTCGATGGCGTCTGGCGGCATGGACACACTGCCTCATAATGGCGCCGTAATAACTTTACTTGCGATTACTGGAATGACCCACAAAGACTGCTACAAAGATATTTTTGTAATTACGCTGATTAAAACAAGCGTCGTATTTGTACTAATCGGATTTACGATGTTGTTCCAATAGGAACAACATCGCTAAAGATTATTACTTCGTAAATGATTCTAAAATTTGTAAGCATTCTTCCACTTTGGCGCGATTTTCACCAGAAAGCTTATCAACATTGGCCGGTCTCATTCGGTTGATGAATGAAACTAACAATATATCTGGCTTGGTTTCAACGCCGATTGAGGTCAAAAATGCACGTGCCGACTGCGCTTCTTTTAAATAGAAATGTTGATCAGCAATTTGGCTTGAGTTCAATTTAGAAAAGTCCAATTTCCAAGTCGTCGCTAAATTCCAAGCCGCGCGAACATACTTAAAAACACCGTTTTGCTTGAAGTGAAAACTTTTATCTAAAGCAGCAACCGCCAAGAAATTCCAACGCGCCTGCAACAACTTGATTGAAATCTCTTCGTTAATCATTACTTCTTTGTACTGAGCCGGAACGTTTTCTAATTTCAACTTTTTATCTTCAACGTTGATCTTAGCCACTAAGCCGGCCTTGATGATTTTTAGGAACGAAAGTTCTTCAACTTTAATTCCTTTATTAGCCATCAATTTAATGTTTTCTTTTTGCTTCGGATTATCCATGTGCAAAGCCGCCGCAATTGCATTGAACGAAGCTTCACGATTAAAGCCTTCGCCTAAATCGGGATCTGCCATTGGAAAAACGGCAGCTTTATAATTATAAATTTCGTAAATATCTTTAAAAAACTGCTGAGCCGCGCCCGTCACTAGCTCTTCACGACGAGCCAAATCAGCGTCAACGCCGAAACCGCGCCAAAAATAAAACTCATAGCCAGCAAGGTACTGAGCTGCCTCAAGAAGTTTCTTTTCATGCGCTCGCGCATTCAACATACCTTGAAACGCCAAACGACGTAAATTCGAAGAATCACCTTGGCGAAGGCCGTCGTATGTTTCTTCAATGCCTGTCCCTACACGGCTCTCAAGGCTATCAATAACAACGTGGAGTTTATCAATCTTACCATTGAATTGATTGATGTTTTGATTTACGTTGTCCATCTTTTGCCCCATGGTGACAACACTCTCATTAACTTCTTTAGTTTCAGTTTTCATTTCTTCAACATCACCGCTCATTTTTTCCGTCATTTTTTCCATGCGGTCAGTGATTTCCACCATTTTTTCAGTGTTCTTCTCCATATTTCCGGTGCTCTTGTGCATGTCTTTAAGTTCATTGCGAACATCACACGCTGACAATGATATGCTCATTGCGATCGCTGCAGACAAACCTATGATTTTTACTGAAGTCATTTTCATACAATTCCTATCTTAGTCGAACCGTCTAAAGTTTCGACAGAACAAATAGTTAAACGCACTCGGCGAAAAATAAAATTCAATTACTTTGCTGCCAACCAAGTGCCAAAATGGAGTAACATCACTAGCAATTTATAGCGAATAAATTCAAGGGTTTAACACTAGGTCTAATGGCTAAATAATCTTTACTAAAAAGAAAAGATGGGTCGAGTTCAGACAACTATCCAATTTTTACAATTAATCACGAAACTAAAAAAATACATTTACTCATACTAAAAACTTATTCGCCGGCCCTCTAGACAGGGCGTGCATGACAATGTTAAGCCGGCGCTAACACCTTCTGCTGTTTAACGTTTTGACAGAGGTACAGCGCTAAATGGGCCTCTACTCCAAAACAGCGAACAAATAGGCGTAAAATCAGATATTTACGGCGCTATTTAGGCCTCCATATTGCTTTGTATTTTCCTATGCGACAATCCGTTCTTATTGTTCTATTTGCCGTGCTTAACACACTCACGTGTTGGGCGTCTAACTTTCACGAACATTTTTCTTCGCTCTTTCTTGCAGATAATTTTGCATCATTAGGAAGTGATGTATTTTCCATTCCGGTCGAAGAACAATTGCTATCCAAAACTCTGGTTACGTATGAGCGATATTTACTTTTTATGAAAGTAAATTTTGATCTTTCGGAAGAGGCTGCTCGACAAACAGTTACTCCAGAAGACTTCGCTCATTTAACGATAAAAGATCTATGTCATAGTTTACCCGGCGATCCGGTCGAAAATTTTAGACACTTTGTTTTTATTGAAAAAGTTGGAAAAGGCCTTTCGAGTGCCGACGTCAGAAAAATATATGCCACCCAAGAAGACATTCGCACTCACTGGATAAAAAGCCTTTCCTCCGAACATTTGATCCGTCTATACCGACATTACTTTGAAGCAGATCAATATCAAAATTGGAAGGAAATGCATATTTCTATTCCTGAAGTATTTTTGCACGACCCTGTTCACCAGTGGCGCTATTCAACCTTCACAGCGATGGCTATGCACTACAAAGCTAAAGTAAAAACATTTGTCAGCGTTCGCCGAGATAAAATCAAAAGTGCGATTAAACGCCTAGAAGGAGACCACGGCATTGACGGTTTAGATATTACGTCTAGCCTGTTTGAGGATAACCAAGAATTTGAAATGGATAAAATGAAAAAGGTAAAAGCAGAACTGCTGACTAACCTTTTAGATTTCATGAGTGAAACCAAGCAAGAGTTACGAATCCACGCATTCGAAGCTGCGAATACAGGACCCTTTTATGATATATTAAAGTTTGCTTTAGAAAACCATAGACGCCCCGTCCGTCTACGCATTGGGCACATCAATCACATAACGCCAGAATGGCTAGATCTTATGGCAAAAAATAAAAATTTAGATATTCGTTTCGATGTGAATGGGGCTTCAAATTTTTGGCTACATTCAACCCCGGTCGCTGAAGTTTTGAAAAAAATTCGAATGATTCATTCATACGGTTTCAAAACAAATTTGGGTTCTGATGGCAGAGGCATTTTGCCAGGTTCTTCCTATTTAGAACAGCTCGGAACTCTCAGAAAAATGGGATACAATTATCAATGCATCCAATTTTACGTACCGTAACTAATCCTTTCCCTTGAGCTCGTCATCTAGCTGTCGAATAGCTACTACGATATTTAAAAACTTCCTTCCTAGCGGAGTGTATTCGTATTCTACTCGGGGCGGAATTTCTGGGTACTCAATTTTATTTATAATTTTATATTTAATAAATCGGCGCAGTCGCTCGTTTAGAACTTTGGTAGTTAGTCCTTCTTGTTCACGGACCATGGCTCCAGGACGTTTAATTCCTTTATCCATCATATCCAAAATTGACAGCGACCACTTGCAGCCGATGACGTCTTCAACCAAAGAATTTATTTTTAATTTTTTTTCATCCATAGTTTCCTCAACATGCACCAAAAAGTACCTATCCCACCATTTTGTGCCGACTTGTTTTCAACCATTATTTCACGAAAATAGAAAAATATATAGGAGGAAACATGTCACACTTAACTATCAAAATACCAGAACAAACGGAAGGACATCACAAGCAAATGTTCGATCAAATCAAAGGCGCATTCGGGGTAGTTCCGAATATGTTTAAGGTCATCGGAAATTCTGAAGCGGCGTTGGCCAGCATGTGGGGTTCTTTTGGCGCTTTAGGCAAAGGAAAAATAAACGCAAAGCTGGGTGAGCAAATCGCTGTCCTTGTTGCAGATATTAATCGCTGCGAATACTGTTTAGCGGCTCACACTGTGCTCGGACAAAAAGCCGGAGCTACCGCTGCTGAAATGTCGGCAGCACAAGCCGGTGAGTCCGCCGACCCCAGAACTCAAGCCGCTTTGAAATTTGCAGGTAAACTGGTTCGCGAGCGAGCTAAAATCTCTAAGGCCGATGTTCAAGCCGTCAAGGACGCGGGATTTTCAGATGCCGAAGTGTCGGAACTCCTGGCTCATGTGGCACTGAATATCTTTACAAACTATACAAACGTAGCGTTTGATGTCCCGCTGGATTTCCCAAAAATTAAGCTCAGATAAACATCAAGATTTGGCCAGGATTCACTTGATAGCAAGAGGTCCTGGCCGCAATAGGTCAGAAGGCGATCAAGCATTCAATAAGTTGAACGAAGCCAAGTACTTATGATACTCTTTAGGCCATGAATTCACAAAATACTCAAAATGAATTGTCGGATCGTTACAACCCTAATGAAGTTGAAACAAAAATTTACACTTGGTGGGAAAGCAGCGGTCATTTTAAATCTGTAGATCAATCTCACAAACCTCCGTTTAGTATTATTTTACCTCCACCGAATGTCACTGGCTTCTTGCACATGGGACATGCTTTGGATCATACGATTCAAGATTTGTTAGTTCGCTGGAAACGTATGCAAGGTTTCAACGTTATGTGGTTGCCTGGAACGGATCATGCGGGTATCGCAACACAAACTGTTGTTGAAAAAGAATTAAAGAAAACAAACGTAACCCGCCATGAACTTGGCCGTGAAAAATTCGTTGAAAAAATTTGGGAATGGAAAAACTTGTACGGCAACCGCATTTACAATCAAATGCGCCGCCTCGGTGATTCATGTGATTGGGAACGTGCTACGTTTACACTTGATGACAATGTTTCCAAAGCCGTTAACAAAGTTTTCGTTCACCTTTACAAAAAAGGCTGGATCTACAAAGGCAAACGCCTAGTTAACTGGAGCGGCCCACTCGAGACAGCTATTTCCGATCTTGAAGTGGAACACAAGCAGATCAAAGGTACGATGTACCACATCAACTACCAGATCGAAGGCACACAAGACTTCGTAACCATCGCAACGACTCGTCCAGAAACTATGCTAGGAGATTCGGCTGTTTGCGTTCATCCAGACGATGAACGTTATAAACACCTAGTTGGCAAGAAAGTCGTCATTCCGATTATCAATCGCGCAATTCCTGTTATCGCTGATACTTACGTTGATAAAGAATTCGGTTCCGGTGTAGTTAAGATTACGCCAGCACATGATTTCAACGATTATAAAATCGGCGTTAAACACAAACTAGAATTCATCAACATTCTTGATAAAAAAACGGAACTAAACGAAAACGCAGGTCCGTACAAAGGCCTTAAAGTTCAAGAAGCTCGTAAACAAGTTATCGAAAAATTAAAAGAACTTGGTCAAATGGTAAAAGAAGAACCACATGTTCACTCTGTGGGTCACTGTTCACGTTCTGGCGCCGTTGTTGAACCTTTTTTATCTGAGCAGTGGTTTGTTAAAACTGAAAACTTAGCAACCCCAGCTAAACGCGTGGTTGAAAGCGGCACAATCCGTTTTGAACCAGAAAGTTGGACAAAGGTTTACCTTCACTGGATGAACATCATCGAAGACTGGTGTATTTCTCGTCAGCTTTGGTGGGGACATCGTATTCCAGCATGGAATTGTGCCGATTGCGGAACGATCACTGTTTCCGAAACAGCACCTCATGAGTGTGAAAAGTGCGGCAAGAAAAACTTATCTCAAGACGAAGATGTTCTAGACACATGGTTCAGTTCAGCCTTGTGGCCATTTTCAACAATGGGCTGGCCGAACGATACCGAAACTCAGAAAACATTCTACCCAACTAACTATCTAGTTACGGGTCACGATATCATTTTCTTCTGGGTTGCCCGTATGATCATGATGGGCTTAGAGTTCAAGCGTGATGTTCCATTCCGTACCGTTTACATCCATGGTTTAGTTCGCGATGCCAATGGACAGAAAATGTCTAAGAGCCTTGGTAATTCAGTAGACCCAGTAGAAATGATTGAAAAACATGGCGCCGATGCGCTTCGTTTTTCGTTCTTGGCTCATCTGTTCTCTGGCCGTGATTTGAAATTCTCTGAACAACGTTTAGAAGGTTACCGCAATTTCATGAATAAAATCTGGAATGCGTCTCGCTATGCACTGACTCACTTAAAAGATTTCGAAGTGCCCGCTGAAAAAGAAAAGGCACTGCCCCAAAAAGCCTATATGAGTTTGTTTGATCAATGGATTCTAACTAAGTTAGGTGTATTAGAAAAAAATATCGAAGAAGCACTTGAACAAGAACGTTTTTCTGATGCCGCTACATCATTGTATCAATTCATCTGGAATGAGTTCTGTGATTGGTATATCGAATTCTCGAAGCCTATTTTAACAAGCGATCGTCAGAATGAACGCAAAGCTACACAAGTAGTAATGGCGCAAGTTATGAATCGCTTCATTCGCTTGCTTCACCCATTCTGCCCATTCATTACCGAAGAAATTTACCAAAAGCTTCCGATCCGCAATGCCGCTTGTATTACAGATGCGTACCCAACCGTACGTTCTGATCGAGCACTACTTGAGTTCGGTTCCGAGGCGTTATCACAAGAAGTAGATTTCATCAAAGACATCATTTCTGCGATTCGCAACATCCGAGGTGAAAACAGAATTTCCCCTGCCGAGAAGTTAAAAATCAGAATCGGTATAGCCGATGATCGCGCACAAAAAATTGTAGGCGAAAACAAAACTGTAATTGAAACGCTGGCGCGCGTAGAAGTGACTCAAATCGGTGACGAAGGCAATATGTCTAAATGCGCAGTAAACTCAATCGCGCAAGCAGGCTTACAAGCTAAAGTTATCATCCCACTAGCAGGCATCGTAGATATCGAAGAAGAAGTTAAGCGTATCCAAAAGCTAGTTGAAAAACTGCAAAAGGATATCGGCATTCTAAACGGCAAGCTCAGCAACGAAAAATTCTTGGCAAATGCCGATGAAGACGTTGTTAAAGCTGACCGCGAATTACTAGAGCAATCGAAAGTCCGTATCGTAGCTCTACAAGAATCTTTGGTTCGTTTCCAAAATTAAAGAACTCGAAAAGCGCTAGTCGTCGCAACTAGCGCTTTTCGGATCTAAAAACCAAACTACTCATATTTTGACATCGTCTTGAAATTGAATAGCGCCAAAGCATGTGTATTCTATTACTTTTAAGCCTCATGACATGGTCCAAAACAGCCCCTCCCACCGTTGACTCTGAAGTCAAAAAAATTATGCAGATGATGACAGATCAAATTGAAAAAACAAATCAGCTCGCCAAAAATAATCGCAAAATGCTTAAGGAAGCGTATAGACATCCACGAGTCACCGCGGCCGATGTTAAAAATCTGAAGAAGGCAGAAATCGCGAATTTAAAACTATTAGAAGAAACAGAAAAATTTTTAAAGAATCAGAAACACTGACATTTAAAAGAAGGCTGACCGTAGTCACTGCATTTTAATGATTTGCCCGCGCGGATAATTTCACTATTTACAAGTTTGCCGTCGCGTTCAGTGTAGGTGACTTCTTCACCATTTTGAAAGAACACGCGTTCGCTGCGTTCACGACTGCTCACGGTCCCCTCTTTTTCTAGTGACGCTAGAAACGTTTCAGAAGGATTTGTTGACTGTTCACTTGTTAACTCAAGCGGAACCAGCGTTTGATTGGTCACTTGATAATGCTTAAGACGCTTGATGATGTCGTCATCTTCATACACAGTTTCAATTTTGATCACACGTTTAGTTCCATCTGCTAACGTAACTTCAGTTGTGTTCCAGTCTTCGGAGCGAATGACCGGCTCACCTAGTTCTGGCTGAACTGATTCCAAAATGGAAGATAGTGTTGGCTCAACGGCACTTGATGGGACCGTGTTTTTAATCTCTGTGCATTCGCTTAATTTATTCAGCATTAAGCCAATATTATTTCTACCCAATGCACCCAAGTCCACCGTCGGTGCCGAAATCGGTGCAGCTAGTGTCGTCGTTGAAGCAATGGCGCCGGTCGAAGATGCGGGCTCTGACGGCTCGTCTTTGGCTGTAGAGGCATCTTGTGAAATTGAACTAGCACTATCATCCGCAGGAATAGACGATCCATTTGGCTTCAACACCAAATAGAGCGAAACTGCAATGATGGTGAGCACTAAATAGAATCTCATGTTATCGAATCGCTCCTCTTCTTGAGGCATTTACTTTGACTTGAAATGTACTACTATTCCACTGTTTTTTATCCATGCCGACAAATTCAGCTTCAAAACTCACATCCGCTGCCATGTTCTGACGCTGTCCACGAGTTGTTACACAATCATAAGTTAATTGCGCACGCGCCACACCCTTAGAACCATTTGGGCTGGCCTTGTACTGAGTCCACGCAATTTGCGAATAATTAGTAAAGTAACTCGCCACCCCGCCAGCATCACATTTAAGATGTTTCAAAATTTCTGGGTTTAGAAAGTGCGCTTGGTAAGAATCCAAAAGCATTATGCGAACTTCGTTATTTTTGAAAACTAAAAGCTCAATACGATCTTCTTTTAATTGTTCAAGTCCAATCGATTTAAATAACTTTCCCCAAAACACTGCAAACTTTTTTGCTAACGCTTGAGTCGGAGCTAACTTCTGAGACGGCTGAAAAAACAAATAGCCCAGCATTGATTCCACATAAAGCTCGAACGGTGCTACTGGCTTGAAAGGCGCATTCAGTAAACGTGCGCTATTAATTACGATTTTTGCACCCATCATTTTTTCAGATGTATACAGTGGAGTTAGACGTCCTGTTCCTGGTGTCGTAGGTATTTGGGGAATCCATGAAGCACCCGAGAATTCGATTCCCTGGAACGTAGGCGACGCCGCTAATAGATCGGTAGCTTGTTTTAATTCTGCGGGAGTTAAGCCGCACGGTGATGGATTAGCCACGCATGGTTTGATAAATGAATCACGATTCATATAAATCATGCGTAACTTGACTTCAGGCAAATCGGTATTCGCCACCACCTGAGCTAGTGAAGAAATACTTTGAAATAATATTATAAATACAAAAACTTTCTTCAAGTAGCCCCCGGCTAACGCCCGCCCTCGAACAGTTATTATTGCTTAGGTAACAAACCGATTTCGATCAAACGTTGAGTCAAAAACTGTCCCGCAGTGATCGGTGGGTATTTTTCGCCCTCACCGCGACAAGAAGCTAAACAATCTAAGCTTGCTTCTGGACGTGGATGCATGAAGAACGGCATCGAGAAACGACTTTTGAAACGACCTTCTTCAGTGTTCACAACTTGATGAGTTGTCGAAGGAATCATATCGTTCGTCAGCCGAGCCAACATATCACCCGCATCAACGATCAATGTGTTGTTTTCACTAACGATATCTAACCATTCGCCGTTTCTGTCTTTTAACTGTAAGCCAGACGCCGTAGCTGCTGGCAGCAATGTGATGAAATTTATATCTTCATGTGGAGCTGCACGCAGGCAACGCGGATCAACACCTTCAGGAATTGGTGGGTAATGAAGAAGTCTTAAAATAGAAACGCCACCAGTAACCATCTTAGTGAAAAAATCTTTTTCCACTTGTAATGGACCCGTCAAAGCTTCCATCATTATTAAACCGGCTTTTTCTAAGTCATTGTATAGTTGAGAAAAGATTAACTTGAATTCTGGCATTTCAGTTGGCCAAATGTTTTTCTCAGTCTCTGTTTCGCGACCAACATGGTAGAACTCTTTCAAGTCCATAACAGATGCATCTTTAGCGTGTTCTTTACCAAACGCTGTATAACCTTTTTGTCCGCCACCGGCTGGAGACACATATTTTAATTTCGCTTCCGTAGGTAATTTGTAGAACGCTTCTAAAATTTCGTAAGCGCGATTGATAAGTTCAGCGCGCACAGGGTGATCTTTAAGGATGATAAAACCGTAGTCTTTGATTCCGTTAAACAATCCAAGAATGAATTGATTCTTCTGCTCTTCAGTTCCATGTGTGTAGTCCTTTAAGCTTAAAGTCGGAACTTTTCTTAAAGTGTCTTTTACGGGTTGAGTGGACGTTTTTGCTTCGTGTTTATTCGTTTCTAATGACATACGACCCCTTATACGTTTATAACGCGCACTATAAAATGTGCGACAAAAATACGCAATACCCAAGTGGTAAAAAAGCGGCACTGATCTTTAAAGATCAATTATATCGATAACTTGTATCTGTTCTTTGGAAATAAATTCAAAATGAATATCGTATTGGATAATTCTTACAGCGTGGTTTTGACGATACGGGGAGTTTTTTTCAGCCTCATATCCTTTATAAACAGTCGGTCTCGGATCAAGCTTAAGAGTGCTAACGACAAGGTCTCTAAATTTAGGATGCTTTCGTTCAATAGCGACCATCTTGTTTTCTAAGTGAGATGAGAACTTAACCTCGATCTTGTCGTCGACTTTCTTTTGAACCCAACCCGAAACAGCGTCAGGAATAGATTCGACATAACTCAAGTAAGGCTTCACATCTAGCACGGGCGTACCATCAACGATATCGATCCCAGATATATAGATATAACCGTCTTGAATTCGATCTAATTTTACCAGCGACAAGCCGATTGGATTCGGACGGTGAGGAGACCGGGTTGCAAATACCCCTATTTTTTCCCCCCCCATGCGCGGTGGATGAACTTTCGCCTTGAAACTCGACACTTGATTTTGATGAAAATGAAAAAGCACCCAAATGTGCGAAAACTCGCTTAAACCCTGCAAAGAATCAGCAGGTTGCCATTCAGGAAAAACACGAATGCGACCAAACGAAGTCGGCACTAGCCCTGGCTGTCGAGGTGTGCCGAATTTGTCTAAATAACATGATTCTAAGACGCCAATTGGCTCTATGGTCATTCCCATGGAAACTACCTATACAGCATAGTTTCTGTTTTCTATAGAGAAAATTCCCATGGGCATTGATGGACGGCCTTCGAGCTGGAACTTTTTATAGCCTATCGTCGGCTATTTATGGTTTCCAGATTTTGCAATCAAGCCATCACGGTTCTTAATTATGATCTCTTTCCCGTTCAGATCGATCAAACCTTCGGATTTGAATTCGGTCAAATGACGGGACAAAGACTCATTAATTGTACTCGCTAGCTGAGCAAATTCATTGCGTGTTAGTTTCAAATTGATCGACACACCATTTGGTGTTTGTACACCAAACTTGTCACCAAGAACTACTAACTGATGCGCAATTCTTTCTTGCACCGATGCTAGGTAATGAAGCTGACTTGTCGTCTCGTAAGACTGCAAATCAAATACAGCTTGATTCAAAAGTACCTTAAATAAAGGACTGGAATCTTGAAGTGCTGCTAAGATCATGTCCTTGGAATACAACCATACAGTTGATGTTTTGATCGCTTTCGCAGTCGCTAACGATGTGCCGCCTTTAACCAAGGCTTTGTATCCAAAGTATTCGCCGGGACCAACTAGTTTGGTTACATATTCCGGTGTCGTCGTACGCCCGCGTGCTTGGCTGCGGTTAACATACATTTTGATACATCCCGATTGAACATAAAAAAGTCCGCGGGTTTGTTCGCCTTCTTTAAAAATAACATCCCCTTCTTTTACATGAATAATTTCATAGGGGATTTCACTGGCTTTATCGAACGATTGCATAAAACTACCAGACGATGGATTGCTAAACGAAGGTCCCGATCCGAGGTTGGGCCTATTGTAGCCTCCAGAGAGTAATAAAGTTTCGTTCATCTTAACCTCCAAATAAAAATAAACGCTATACTAGGTTTACATTACTTTAAACCAATTTGCCAGATAATAGTTCAATTAATACTTTGACCCAGTCTAAAGTTTTAAATATAAGGTCTAGAAACAGCGCTCTAAAACCTAATAACCTTGGAAAATCAAATGTTTATAAAAAAGCTAATGATGGTGTTGCTAATTGCCTCAATGGGGCAAACTGCGGAAAAGTTAAAAATAGGTCTAGTCCTGGACAAAGGTGGGAAAGAAGACAAGTCATTTAATTCTGCTGCTTACCAGGGCGCGAGTTTAGCAGAAAAAGATTTAGGTATTGAACTTAAGTATGTCGAAGCCACGGATGTGAATTCGATTGAAAATTTACATCGCCAATTCGCAAAGAAAAAATTCGATTTAGTCATCGGAATTGGTTTCGCACAACAAGACGCCGTTAAAAAAGTCGCGGCACAGAATCCGGAAACAAAATTTGTAATTGTTGACGGTGAGGTGACCGCTCCTAATGTTAGATCTCTAATGTTCGAAGAGCACCAAGGTTCGTTTATTGTTGGCTACTTGGCTGCGATGAAGTCTAAAACAAAAAAAGTTGGCTACATCGGTGGAATGGATATTCCTTTGATTCGTCGATTTGCAGTTGGCTATGAAGCCGGCGTAAAGCACTTTGATAAATCATTCACTGTTTTAGAAAACTACATCGGCATCACCGCTGATTCGTGGAATAACCCCGCAAAAGCAAAAGAATTAGCATTGAACCAATTCCAACAAGGCGCTGATATTATTTTCGTTGCGGCAGGGGCTTCCAATTCAGGTGTCTTCGACGCCGCTGAAGAAAAAAAGAAATTGGCAATCGGTGTCGACAGCAATCAAAACTGGATGAAGCCTGGATTTATTTTAACGTCTATGCTTAAGCGTGTAGATCAAAGCGTATATGCCACGATCAAAGACTTAAAAGATAGTAAATTCACGTCCGGTATCGTTCGCTATGGTTTAAAAGACAAAGGCATCGACTACGCTATGGATAAGCATAATGAAAAACTTGTGTCCGCTGATGATGCTAAAAAACTGGAAAAAATTAAATATGAAATCATAGAAGGCAAAATTAAAGTCCCTGATTTTTATTTAATGAAGAAAAAGTAATCTGAAATCCGAATTCAACTTAGAGTTTGTTTACGTAGACTTAAAACAAACTCTAGAAAGTTCTAATGGAAATTAACTCGAACGCGGAAATTGAATTTTCAAATGTAGGAAAGCGCTTTGGCAACGTATGGGCCAATCGTGATATTTCATTTTCTATCCATCGCAACACCATCCACGCCATCATTGGCGAAAATGGCGCCGGGAAGTCCACCATAGTGAAGATCCTTTTTGGGATCTATTCAGCCGATGCCGGAGCTATTAAATTAAATTCTAAAGAAGTTCACTTCAGTTCGCCCATCGATGCCATGAAATACAAAATCGGTATGGTTCATCAGCACTTTATGCTCAGCCCCGCTCACACGGCCCTAGAAAACGTGCTGCTTGTCGACCCAAAGCAAAACGCACTTGAGTCCTATTTCAAGAAAGATAAAATCGAAAAAATTAAAGCCGCAGCAAAGCTATATAAATTCGATATTCCTTGGGATACTCCAGTTAAAAATTTGGGCGTGGGAACGCAACAAAAAATTGAAATTCTAAAACTACTTTGCCTAGACAATCAGATTCTAATTTTTGATGAACCGACGGCAGTGCTAACCCCACATGAAATTGATGAATTATTGAATCAATTATTGGAGCTTAAAAAACAAGGCAAAACGGTAATTCTGATTACCCATAAACTAAAAGAAGTTAAACGTATCGCCGACACAATCACTATCTTCCGCAAAGGTCAGATGGTGGGAACCTATCCAGCCAGTGAATTAGATGAAAAGGAAATGGCGTCTAAAATGGTAGGCAAACCGGTTTCGTTTGACAAACGCCCTTTCGAAAAGTTTTCTGACCAGCAGGTGTTGCTCGACTTAGACCATGTTAAATTCATCGAAGACAATAAAGAGTTTCTATTAAATTTTAAACTCCACCGCGGCGAAATTCTGGGTATTGCCGGCATCGAAGGTCACGGGCAAGAAAAACTAATTCCTTTTATTTTAAACTCGAAACATTATAACTATTCAGGCAAGACGACTATTTTAGGCAAAGATGCACAGTCTCTTGGACCGCATGGCGCACGAGAATTACCCATTGGTGTCTTTCCAGAAGATCGTTTGCGTCTAGGCGTTCTACCTGACTTAAAGGCGTTTCAGAATTTCATTCTAGGATATCAACGTAAATCAAAATGGTTCTCTAAAGGAACATTAGATTGGGCCAAGATTAAAACTCTGACTCAAAGTATGTTCGATAAATTCAAAGTAGAGCCCAATAATATTAATCTAGATTTTAATGCATTTTCCGGCGGAAATCAGCAGAAGATCGTTGTGGCTCGCGAGTTATTTCATGATCCTGAAATTATTATTGCGGCCCACCCGACTCGCGGTGTGGATATTGGCGCCATAGAATTAATTCATGAACAACTAATCGTGGCGCAAGAAAAAGGCAAAGGCGTTTTGTTAATTTCGAGCGAATTAGACGAATTACTAAAACTCTCTGATCGCATTCTAGTTATTCGCAATGGAAAAATCATGGGTGAACAGATTCGCGCTGATTTCTGCGAAAAAGAAATCGGTCGCTGCATGCTAGGAGTGGCACAGTGAAATCCTTCTTCGGCTTCTTATTTGGGTTGTTTTGCGCCTTAATGATTGTTTTCTTTGCAGGTGAAAATCCTCTGCATATTTTAGAAATTTTGGTTCGCAGCAGTTTTGGTAGTAAGTATGACTTTGGTTTAACGTTGTTCTATATGACATCGTTGATATTCACGGGTTTGTCCGTATCCATGGCTTTCAAATCTGGTCTGTTTAATATCGGGGCTGAAGGGCAGTTGAACTTTAGCGCCATCAGCATGGTTATCTTTGCAACAACCTTTCCAGGAATTACTTTTCCAGGCAGCTTGTTAATGATATTATTAATCGGCATTTTAGCCGGCGCTATCTGGGGTGCAATACCCGGGTTATTGAAAGCCTATCGCGGAAGCCACGAAGTTATTGTAACCATGATGCTTAACTTCGTTTCAGCTGGGATTTCGAGTTATTTTATTTCCCATCAGTTACAAAACCCTGATTCTCAAAATCCTGAGAGCGCAGTTATCGCAGATGCCTTCCGCACCAATTCGTTTGATTTTTTAAACAAGATGTTTCCAGAATCTCCGGTGAATATTTTCTTCATCTTTGCAATTTTAGTGGCCGTGGCAATGCACTTCTTTTTTACCAAATCAGCGCTGGGTTTTGAAATGGTTGCCGTTGGGGAAAACCCGGCAGCTGCTCAACGCGCCTCTATTTCGTCTAAAAAGTTTGTCGTTTTAAGCCTAGTATTATCTGGTGTCTTAGCCAGCGGCGCGGGTATGAACGAAGTGATTGGATACAGTGGTCAATATAAGATAGGCTTCTCTCCTGAGTTTGGTTTTATGGGAATTGCAGTGGCTCTTATGTCTAATAATCATCCACTTGGAATTATTGCTAATGCGTTCATTATGTCTGTATTTCATAAAGGGGCTAGTGATCTAGATATCGAAACCGAAACAATCACAAAAGATTTTTCAAAGATTATTCAAGCCATGGTCTTGTTTGGCGTTGGTTTACAATACTACTTGAATAGATATGGCGTGAATATGAGTTGGCTCAGCAAACGAAAAAAACTAAATCAATCAGGAAGCGTGTAACGTGGGTGAAATCGATATTTTTTCATTGAGCTTCATATTGAGTGCTCTTCGCGTATCGACTCCATTGATATTTGCGGCTCAGGCCGGTTTACTGAGCGAAAAATCAGGCGTTGTCCAAATCGGCCTTGAAGGCTTCATGCTGGCTGGAGCATTCTCTGGCGCCGTGTTCGCCCATCTGACTCATTCATCGTATATCGGGTTTGGGTTGGCATTTGTTTGCGGCGCCATCGCGAGTTTATTATTTAGCCTTTTAGTGGTTCGGCTAAAAACAGACGCGATCGTTGCTGGAACGGGATTTAACTTTTTAATGATGGGACTCATACCGTTCTTAACAAAGTTTATCTTCAACTCAACTGGCTCAACGCCAACGATTCCCCTAGAACAACGCTTGTCTTATGAGGTCACAATTTTTGCCATCGCGGTCGTCGTGGGAATTTATTTTCTGATTTCAAAAACACGTTGGGGATATTGGATTCAGTTTGCAGGTGAATATCCTGCTGGGTTAACCGCGTGCGGAGTTTCTGTTGAACGCGTTCGTTGGGTAAGCGTTCTGTTGTGTGGTGGATTAGCGGCATTGGGCGGCGCTAGCTTATCTTTGTTTCTTTCCTCGGCGTATTCACCTATGATGACGGGCGGTCGCGGATTTATCGCGTTAAGCGCGTTGATCTTGGGTAAATGGAAACCCGTACCTACCTTGGTGGGTTGTTTTGTTTTCGGAATTTTTGATGCTCTTCAGATCCGTTTGCAAGGTGTTCCTATTAATGGCGTGATTATCCCTGTACAGTGGATTCAAATTCTACCCTATGTGCTCACGATTGTACTACTGGCTGGTTTTTTTGGCCGCAGTCAGGCGCCTGCCTTTTTAGGCAAACGCTAAATCTGTTATGCAAACGGCACGTATTGACGATGGATACTTTCTCGACGCCAGACAAATGTTTCCACGACGTAATGAAAAAGAGAAAAACTAATGGCAATATATTGGACAGCCCAATAGTCATCTTCATAAATCGAAACAAAAGCCGCCAAGGCGAAGGAAACAAATATTATTCTGAACGAACTAGGAATAGGTAAAAATTCAAATACGCGATGTACCCAATTATTATGCGTATCGCTATTCCGGTTTAGATCGTGCACCCAATAAATATATAGCGCCGTTATATCATGGATGACCCTGAAACTAATGATCGCAAATAAAGGATAATTTAAACTTAAAGCTAAACAACTAAATGCAGGTAGTGAACCATTCGCTAAACTCATGGGCAAAGACCATCTAATATCCTTGGAGGAAAACATAAAGCTCACCCCAAAAAGAACAAGACTCAAAACTACAAGAAATATTCTCGATAACCCATCAAGTTTGAACAATTCCACGTTGACGTAAATCTGACTAAAGACAACTAGGAGCACGAAAAAATAAGCGCCGGTCCACACTTTATACAAATTGCGCTTTTGACGAACGAGCATTCGATTTAATCCTATCTGTTGAGCGCAACCATGCCAAATGGTCCAAATATCAAAGAGCATCCAAAAATAGATGGAGCCAATCGTAAATTTCATCAACGGATATAAAAATAAGGAAAAGAGAATCACTAAGACATATCGCCCAGCTTTATAATGGTCGATATAACCCTTATCCAACATAAGAAAATTGCCGACAAAAATATGAGGCAATACGAAAAACAATCTAAATGCGACCCAATCATCTGGATCCGAGGGAATGGTATTTCTAACAAAGCCCTTAAAGAAATAAAAATCGGAAACCATAATGAGAGTCAGAATCGGAATGATAGCATAGACTGACAACAAAGAGCGCCAGGTAATTGTGATCTGTTCACGACTTTCCTGTGTTACACTATACATCTGACAAGTGTAGGAGCGAACATAACATACGTAAAGATATTTTTCACTTCATTTAAAAGCCAGAATTGTACTTGCTTTATTTTTCTATGATATTTAAAATTAACAAATGGAAAAAAGGGTTCAATACATTGGCGCGGGCGTACTTGTCGCTATTCTTTTTATTTTATTTTTATACAAAAGGGACCGCGGAATTCCGGGCAATCAGGCCGCGACGGTTCTAACCGTACAGCCCCACCGGCCGTCTATTACAAAGGAATCCGATCCAGTCTCTTCAGAATCAGCGTCTTTAAACCCAAAAGCCACATCGACCTCATCCACGCCTACAAATGCAAAACAGTCATTGATAACCCCCGAAATGCTGCAAACGTCCCGTCACGTTGTGAATCAATTTCAAACAGCTGCTAAGTTTCAAATGCCAAAGGGTTTTGACCGTATGATTTTTAAAACTATGGAAGGTCACAATGATCATAAAACCGCTGCCATCATTGGAAAAGACATAGAAAAAGATTTTCTATATGCCGTCGTCAGCAAAAAAGGAAAAATCGATTTAGACGAAGTTAAAACCTTTCTGATAGACGAAGCTGCCGATGAACTAAAAATGGATATCAACAATCAAGTTTTTAATTCCTCTGAAACATCGGCAGCTTGGGCTGACACAGGGTATTCCACCGCTAGAGTTTGGAACTTAAAATCGAATACCAGCACTGCCGTTGTTGCCCTCCTCACTCGACTAGACCAATCAGGTACAGATTTAATTGTTTTCAAAGCACCGTCCCATGTCGTTAAGAAAAATGCGGCTCTGCTTGAAGAAATTTTATGGGATATCAAGGCCAAGTGAGCTCCGAGAAAATCGGTAGCGAACGTATCTTTGGTTTGGACCTTGTTCGCACGATAAGTTTCTTTACGATAGCCGCCCATCATTTCACTGTAACACTTTGGCAAACTCCTGGAAATTTTTCTCCATATCGATACAGCTCCACTATTTGGAATCTTATAGAAGAGGAGGCTCGACTATTATCTTTTAGTGGACATACGGTATTGTTTCTAACAAGTCTCCTGATCGCTTACACCGCCAAAAACCACGAAAAAGCTCTACGAATCATTCCCATCCTGTTGATTATGTGGTTTCTGTCATCCCTCTTTGACGCCAGTTCAGATAGTTTCTTTTTTGCATGGGATATATTTCCCCTTATAGCCGTAGGAATGGGCTTATCGCGTTTTTTTACTTTATTATTTCCCAAACCAATCAGTTTTTGGCTACTTTCTGTTCTAGGATTCTTATTAATGAGCGTGCCATTCTGGAGGTTTCAAGTTTTGCAACAACTTCCTCTCTATCCACGCCATATATTAATTGGGGATTGCCCGAATGATCTGTCGGACTGGCCGATACTTCCCTGGGTTGGTCTTGTATTGTGGGGATATGGCATAGGGTGCTTAATAAAAGAATACCCGACAAAGCTAGCTCGATTTTCTAAAAAGGAACTCTATGCTTGGATTCCTTTACTGGTATGGACTCCCATGTATTGGGGTACATACTATAAAATGTTATTCGGCAGCTACTACTCATGTGAATCCATGAGGCAGGAACCCGTTGCGTTTTTAGCACATCTGTTTGGAATCATGTTCATCTTAAGACTTTGTTTTCTTCAAATCGTAAATAATTTTTTCAAACGTTTTTCTTTAGCCAGATTCATCTCAGGTCTAGAGATAAATATTAATTTTGGAATGGCATACTTCTATCATTTTATTTTAATTTCGATGCTTATCTATATTTTCAATCCAACTTTGGCCGCAAGTCCTTGGTTTTCAGCTTTTATTTCTTTGCTGCTGCTTCCTCTAACAGAGATTAGCTTACGTCTATTCAAAATCATATTTAGATCGTTTAAAACGTCGTCCTAATTATTGCCGATAAAAATGTCCCATGGCTGGGAGGTTCTGTAATAATATAAAAAAGTAGGATGGAAAAATGTATTGATCATCAATCCTTCCGTTTTAGATTTCACAAATGCGTCGACACTCATTTGACCCATAAGGTAAGGCGGAAATAACATCCGACTATTTATAAAGGGGTAAGCGTCAGCTTTACTTTCAAAATTTTCTAAAGATTTTTTTTCCTTGCTGGCCAAAATAAATCCGTAGCTTTCGTCGCCAAACTCTAGCGATCTATGAGGTATTATGCTAAATCCAGCGGCCAGAATGGTTTTTACAACTGACCAATACACAGGATTATTAAAAGAGTCCGTTTGGAAAGAAATCACTCCGCCGTCGTTGAGGAGTCTTTTCAGATCCTTCAGGAATTGCAAACTGTAGCTCCGAGCCAGTGGAAAATCGATACCTTCCGGAAAATCTACAAAGATCACATCGAATTTTTGCTTCGTCATTCTGACCCAATGAAAGGCGTCATCTATTATTATTTCAGTTCGCGGGTCCATCAAGGAATCAAAATTATGTGTCCGCATTCGTGGATCGGATTTCGCAAAATCCACCCACTCGCCGTCTAAATCAACTGTTACTACTGTCTCCACGTCCGAATATTTATTTACTTCTTTTCCCGGCAGCCCATCACCACCGCCCAAAATCAAAACGCGACCACGATGTTCCGACAATAACATCGCGGGATGAACAAATGCGTGATGATAAAAATCCGTCAGACTACCCAGCGGAGCAAATGATTGAGTGTAATTGTTTAAGTATATTGAGATCCATGGAGTCTCGGCCACCACACCTGATGTCGCTACTACTTTTTTTCTATGAATCGCATCCACATCTTCAGCCGGCGTCAGGGAAATCATCACTTTTTGATAGCGTGTACGAAAACTATTCAAAACCTGCGTGCGGGCAGAAACCTGAAAAATCTGACTATCGATATCCGCCTGTATAGAGTGGCGCCGACTTAGTACTCCCACCTCAATAAAAAAAAGAGATAGCACTATAACTTTATACGCCATGGGCACCGCAAACCCGCGCGAGTATCGAAAAACAAAAACAAAAATAGTAATAAGATTAAAAATACCAACAGCTAGGGCCGAACCAATAGCGTCCATCTTTGGAAAGAGAAACAAAGAAAACAAGATCGCACCAACTAGCGCTCCCAAATAATCAAACATCAAAAACTTACCGAAGCGAGGTTCCGTTTGAGTCTCGATTTGTTCAAACAAGATCGGTATTTCCAACCCCACCCCAAATCCGATAACAAAGGTCAGCACAAGGGCTACGCAACTGACCATATAACCATCCTTGGTATGCCCCGCTACCCATAAAATGATTAAGCCGCATAATCCGCCTAGCACCGTAACCAACACCTCTGCCACTACTAACCAGGATAACGAATTTTTTCGAAACCAAACACTAGCGGACGATCCCAAACCCATGAATAAGATAAAAAAAGCAATGGTAAGCGAAAAATAAAAAATTGAATCGCCAAACAAAAATACCAAAGTCGATGCTAAAACCATTTCATAAATCAAAGCACTACCAGCAAAAATAAAAATCAAAATATTCGCGTCTCGCGAACTAATTTTAGTCATAAATAATACCGTCAAAGAAAATTTCAAGTTTCGCTGAAGCACCGATACAAATAAGAACTACCGCAAATAGAATTAACACCAACGCTATTTTTCTATCTTTATATTTGGTAAGTGAAACCCCCGCCACAAGAGTGTTTAATAAAGCGGCGATAAAATTCGTTTTAAACAAACCTAACATTGGAAACAGCACCAAAGGAAAGGCGGCTGCCCCGAGAAAGCTACCGATATAATCCAACGCCAAAATTTTAGAAAGACTCATATGCTGATGAAACTTTTCTTTGGCGATGATCTGCAACAACGGCAATTGCATACCGATCAAAATTCCAAATAGCATTTCGGACGCCAAACCTAACGGCCACATAACTGCAGAAATCATCGCCGAACTGCCGACGCTGGCAGTTTCATGCCTAGCCATCAAACACGAATATACCCAAAATATGAGAGGCAATATCAGAATACCGGCAATCGCTAAGAAAATCTGTCCTCGAAAAAAACGGCCCTCACTGAAACTCCAGCGCGAAGAAAAATAGGCTCCTAATCCCATGGAAGTAAGAAAAGTTCCCGTAAATAAACAAAATAAAATCTGGCCGTCTCCTAAAATGAAAGTTAACGCTGCAATAATAGCAAACTGATAAATCATCGAGCTTGCAGCAACTACTAAAAGGATCCAAGCCGACCTCTTCATTGGTAGTAAATCCTAAAATTTGCCTTATCTTCAAAGAGAA
>JADHED010001246.1_pt1 | contig 23044 bp, 26 predicted proteins | sample 8952041 | NCBI WGS metagenome assembly JADHED01 (sample SAMN16124423, study PRJNA663239) | bioreactor sludge metagenome | isolation source: sludge (control) | place: India:Bengaluru | collected 2018-09-08
GAAACAGCGAAGCTCGTAATACCGGTATGGCTATGAGTCTTACTGTCGCAGGGGTGGGGATGCGGCGTAGCCGGACCGCGCACATGGGGCCGACCGCCTGAGCGCCGACCGCGCCGGACAGGACGGGGGCCGCGTATCGCCGCGTTTCCGGCCGAGCGCAACCCCCTTTGTCGCGCAGCGGCGCGTACCTGACGTCGATCGCGACGGCTTAATTCGCCACAGGGCCGATTTTACAAACGAAAGGGGCCTGCGTTTCCGCAAGCCCCTGAAATCATTCAGCCTTTGATCGAGCGCCGTCAGGTGTTCATCGACTGGAAGAAGTCATCGTTGTTCTTGGACTGCCGCAGCTTGTCCAGCAGGAACTCGATCGCGTCCTGGGCGCCCATCGGCGAGAGGATCCGGCGCAGGATGTAGGTCTTCTGCAGGTTCGCCGGCGGCGTGATCAGCTCGTCCTTCCGGGTGCCCGACTTCAGCACGTCGATGGCCGGATAGATCCGCTTGTCGGCCACCTTCCGGTCCAGGACGATTTCCGAGTTACCCGTGCCCTTGAACTCTTCGAAGATGACTTCGTCCATCCGGCTGCCGGTATCAATCAGCGCGGTGGCGATGATGGTCAGCGAGCCGCCCTCCTCGATGTTCCGCGCGGCGCCGAAGAAGCGCTTCGGGCGCTGCAGGGCGTTGGCGTCGACACCGCCGGTCAGCACCTTGCCCGAGGACGGGACCACGGTGTTGTAGGCGCGGCCGAGACGCGTGACCGAGTCGAGCAGGATCACGACGTCGCGCTTGTGCTCGACCAGGCGCTTGGCCTTCTCGATCACCATCTCGGCCACCTGCACGTGGCGGGTCGCCGGCTCGTCGAAGGTCGAGGAGATCACCTCGCCCTTCACCGTGCGCTGCATGTCGGTGACTTCTTCCGGGCGCTCGTCGATCAGCAGGACGATCAGGTAGCACTCGGGGTGGTTGGTCTCGATCGACTTGGCGATGTTCTGCAGCATCACCGTCTTGCCGACCCGCGGCGGCGCGGTGATCAGGCAGCGCTGGCCCTTGCCCAGCGGCGCGACGATGTCGATGACCCGGCCCGAACGGTCCTTCAGCGTCGGATCGTCGATCTCCATCTTCAGCCGCTCGTTCGGATAGAGCGGCGTCAGGTTGTCGAACATCACCTTGTGGCGCACGTTTTCCGGCGCCTCGAAGTTGATCTGGCGCACGTTCACCAGGGCGAAGTAGCGCTCACCCTCCCGGGGGGCGCGCACCGCGCCGACCACCGTGTCGCCCGTCCGCAGGCCGAACTTCCGGATCTGCGAGGGCGAGACATAGACGTCATCCGGACCCGGCAGGTAGTTGGCTTCCGGCGAGCGCAGGAAGCCGAAGCCGTCCTGCACCACTTCCAGCGTGCCCGAGCCCTCGATCTCGACGCCCTCTTCGGCGAGGGTCTTGAGGATCGCGAACATCATGTCCTGCTTGCGCATGGAGTTCGCGGACTCGACCTCGAGCTGCTCGGCGAAGGCCAGCAGGTCGGCCGGCGACTTGTCCTTCAGCTCCTGCAGGCTCATCCGGGTCAGGCCCATGGCGGCGATCGCCTTGGCGGCCTGGGACGGCTCTTCGGGTTCGTCGTCGCCTTCGGCCTCGCCGCCTGCGACCTGGTCTTCCGCTTCGCCGGTCGTCTCCGGGGCGGTCTCGGCGGCTGCGGTCTCGATCGTCTCGTCGCCGGGCGGGGTGGTGTCTTGGGTGTCGTCTTGCATTGGATTCGCTTGGGTTTCGCGCCCACGGACGGAGTCCGAGTGCGGCGGGAAGTCGATGTAGGCGCCCCTGTGGAGGTAAGCGCCGATGTGGTTCGTCTGGGAGCCGGCGGTCGGCGCTGTCTAGCGCGGGGCCGGAGAAAAGGCGGGGCGCGCCGGGAACCGACGCGTAGGCCAGCGGAAACACATCCGCCCGGCAGGGTCAAGCGGCGCCGCTCGCGACAAGGCGGAGATGTGCGCTCCGCCCTTCGGGTTCAAGCGCCCGGTCAGCGGGCCCAGAACTGCAGGGTGACCGCCAGCACGGCGACGACCGCCGCCAGGAAGGGCAGCTCGTTCGTCGCGCGCCAGAACTTGGCGCTCTTGGGTCGCTGACCCGCCGCAAGCTTCTTGCGCGCGCCGGCGAGGAACCCGTGCCAGCCGGACATGAAGATGACCGCCGCAAGCTTCACCGACATCCACGGCTGGCCGAGGAACGCCCAGCCCTCACGCGCCGCATAGACGTGCCACAGGATCAGGGTCACCCCGAGGATCCAGGTGAGCGTCATGGCCGGGTTGATGATGATGCGGAGCAGCTTGCGCTCCCAAACCTGGAAGTGCGCGTCGAACTCGCTGCCCGGAGGGGCGGTCTCGGTGTGGTAGGCGTAGAGCCGCGGCAGGTACATCATGCCGCTCATCCAGGCGAGCACAGCGATGATGTGCAGCCCGCGCAGCAGGTCGTAGCTCAGGAACTCCGGCCAGCTCATGTCCCACTCCCATCCCTGCAGGCGCACTTGCCATGCTCCGCCCCACATCGCCAGGGGCCGAACGGCGCGACCCCCTCGCGGCCCAGGGCTTCGGCGACCGCCTCGGCCAGCGCGCCGATGAAGCTGGGCTGGACGCCCGGGGTCCGCGCCCGCAGGTAGGGATGGACCTTCAGGTGTTCGGCCAGCTCGCCATATTCCCTGTCCAGCTCGACCAGCGTCTCGACATGCTCGGAGACGAAGGCGATCGGGCAGACGATCACCCCTTTCCGGTCCGCCGCCACCTGCCGCAGCGCGTCCTCGGTCGACGGCTCCAGCCATTTCAGACGGCCGACGCGGCTCTGGTACGACACCTGCCAGTCCGTGAACTCGGGCAGCAGCGCCGCGACGGCCGCCGCCGTCGCAGCCACCTGGGCCGCGTAGGGGTCGCCACCGTCGACGACCTTCTGCGGCAGGCCGTGGGCCGAGAACAGCAAGCGGACGTCGGCGGGCTTCTGGTCCAGCTCCGGCCGGCGCCAGGCCTCCCAGACCTTGCGGATCTCCGCGGCGTAGGCCTCGGCCACCCCCTGGGCGTTGGGATAGCAGCCCACCGCGCGCGTACGGCCGGGACCCTTGTAGACCCGGCGCCATTCGCCCAGCGACGATCCGGTCGTGGTCGTGGAGAACTGCGGATACAACGGCAGCAGGACGATCTCGTCCGGCGCGTACTCGGCCACCGCCTTGGCGGTCTCATGGGTGAACGGCGTCCAGTACCGCATGGCGATGAACACCTTCGCCTCCAGGCCCTGGGCGCGAAGCCGGGTCTCCAGCGCCGCCGCCTGGGCCTCGGTCTCGGGCAGCAACGGCGAGCGGCCGCCCATCTGCGCGTAATTCGCCTGGGCCGACTTGTCCCGCGTGGTCGAGATCAGGGCCGCGAGGGGATAGCGCGCCACGGCCGGCAGCGAGATGATCGCCGGGTCCCGGAACAGGTTGAACAGGAACGGCCGCACAGCCTTCAGACTGTCGGGTCCGCCCAGGTTGAAAAGTACGACGGCGACCCTGCTCACGCGGGGACCTTCTTGCCGGTGACCCGTTCGACCACCCGGGCGATGTGCTCGACCGGGGTATCCGGCATCACGCCGTGGCCCAGGTTGAAGATGTAGGGCCCCCCGCCCCACTGACCCAGGAGCTGGTCGACCCGCGCGTCCAGCCCAGGCCCCCCGGCGAGCAGCAGCAGGTTGTCCAGCGCCCCCTGGATCGCCTTGCCGCCGGCCTGGATCCGCCGTCCCAACGCGGCGCTGGCCTGGGTGTCGAGCGCGACGGCCTGGACAGGCGCCGCGGCCGCATAGTTGTCCACCAGGGCGCCGGCGCTGCGGGGAAAGCCGATGAAGGGCGTGTCGACCCCGGCGGCCCGCACCTTCTCCACGATCCTGGCGTGGGGCCGGATCACGATCCGCTCGAAGACGTCCTCGGCCAGGTTGTCGGCCCAGCTCTCGAACAGCTTCAGCGCCTGGGCGCCCGAGTGCGCCTGCATCACCAGGTAACGCGCCGTCGCCTCGACCAGCACGTCGAGGAGCGCGTCCAGCTCCTCGGGATGCTCGTAGGCGTAGCGACGGGCGGCCTCGCGTTGGGAGCCCCGGCCCTCGAGCATGTACGTGGCCACCGTCCAGGGCGCGCCGGCGAAACCGATCAGCGCCCGCTCGGGCTCCAACTCGGCGCGCACGCGCTGCAGGGTCTCGCCGATGTTGGCCAGCCTCGCCGTCGAGCCTTCGATCGCGTCCTGGAGGGCGCCGACCGGAGGTAGCGCTCCGAGGCGCGGACCCTCGCCCGCCTCGAACCAGACGTCCTGGCCCAGGGCCAGCGGGATCAGCAGGATGTCGGCGAAGACGATGGCCGCATCCATCGGGAAGCGCCGCATCGGCTGGAGGGTGGCCTCAGCCGCCATCTCGGGATCGAAACAGAAGGCGATGAAGTCCTTCGCCCGTGACCGGAGCTCCCGGTACTCGGGCAGGGACCGGCCGGCCTGGCGCATGAACCAGACCGGGGGACGGTCCAGGGTCTCGCCGGACAGCACGCGAAGCAGGCGGGGGGTCTCGCTCATGGAAACGCTTAAAGCCTGCCCCGCGGCGGGGCTCAAGCCTCGCCCTGCCCAGCCCTTCTTCCTTTCATTCTTAAGAATCTTGAAGAAGGCGATTGAAGGAGAAGCAGGGCCTGTCGGCGGCGTGGAAAACCTTGACGATCCCTTGACTGTACTCGGCTTATCCCCAGCTCGTCCCAAGGCGCGGGCGTCGGTTTTCCCGGCCTGTGAGTTACGTGGGCGGCCGCCAAGCCCCCGGAGCGGGTTAAGGAATTCTTAGTAAACGGGAGGAAAACGCCGGCCCTTCCGGCGGCCCTACCTGGTCATCCCGGGCCTGTGCGTACGCCAGCGCCCCGCGGCGCCAGCCTGGGGGTTAATGAGGCGTTAACGCTGTGTTTCATCCTCGTGTTCCCACACGCTCGCCGGATGCGGCTTCCGTGGCGGCGTCTATCCCCATCCGCGTTCAGCTTCGCTAAGAGAAGAGTCACCGAACTGTCCCCAGGTCTTTTTGCGGAGTCCCCTTGCCCCACTCCCAGCCGCCCCGGCTCGCGACCTACTTCCACGTCCACCTTGTGTCGGACTCCACGGGCGAGACGCTGAACGCCATGGCTCGCGCTGTGTGCGCCCGGTTCGAGAACGTCCTGCCGATCGAGCACATCTACGCCCTGGTCCGCTCGCAGCGGCAGCTGGACCGCGCGCTTGGCGACATCGAGGAGGCGCCGGGGATCGTCCTGCACACTATCGTCGACGACAAGCTGCGCGCGGTGCTGGAGGAAGGGTGCCGGCGCATGGACATGCCCTGCCTGCCGGCGCTCGACCCGCTGGTCAGCGCCATGCAGCGCTACCTGGGCGCCGCCACCACCAGCCGAGTCGGCGCGCACCTGCGGCTCGACAACGACTATTTCAACCGGATGGACGCCCTGAACTACGCCATCGGCCATGACGACGGCCAGGGCGGGCAGGACCTGGACCAGGCCGACGTGGTGCTGCTGGGCGTCTCGCGCACGAGCAAGACCCCGACCTGCATCTACCTGGCGCACCGCGGCGTGCGCGCGGCCAACGTCCCGCTGGTGCCGGGCCGCCCGCTGCCCGAGAAGCTGCTGCAGCTCCGGAACACGCTGATCGTCGGTCTGCTGATCTCCCCCGACCGCCTGATCCAGATCCGCCGCAACCGGCTCCTCAGCCTGAAGGAGAACCGAGACACCAGCTACACCGACCAGGAAGCGGTGCGGGAGGAGATCATCGCGGCTCGCCGCCTCTATGAGCGCCACGGCTGGCCCACCATCGATGTGACCCGCCGTTCTGTGGAGGAGACCGCGGCGGCGGTGCTGAACCTCTTCCACAAGGGCCACGGCCAGATCGAGGTGCTGGGGTGAGCATCATTCTGGCTTCCAAAAGCGCCGCGCGCCGGGCGGTGCTGGACGGCGCGGCCGTGCCTTACGAAGTGCTGGTCGCAGGCGTGGACGAGGATGCGGTGAAGACCGGCCTGCTCGCCGAGGGCGCCACGCCGCGCGACATCGCCGACGCCCTGGCCGAGATCAAGGCGCTGAGGGTGTCCCGCGGAAGGTCCGACTTCGTCATCGGCGCGGACCAGACGCTCGACCTCGACGGACAGCTCTATGACAAGGCGCCCGACCTGGACGCCGCGCGTGATCGGCTGCGGATCCTGCGCGGCAGGACCCACAAGCTGCACTCGGCGGTCGTGGTGGCCAGGGATGGCGCGCCGATCTGGCGCGAGGTGGTCACGGCCCGGCTGACCATGCGCGACTTCTCCGACGATTTCCTCGAGGACTATCTGAAGGTGGAAGGCGCGGCCTCCCTGGGGTCGGTCGGCTGCTACCGGCTCGAAGGGCCGGGCGCGCAGCTCTTCTCGAAGATCGAGGGCGACTATTTCGCCATCCTCGGCCTGCCGCTCATGGGCCTGCTCGACCTCTTCCGCCGCCACGGGGTGCTGGCGTCATGATCAGCGGAAGGACGACCGTCGCCGGCATCGTGGGCCGGCCCGTGACCCACTCCCTCTCGCCGCTGATCCATAACGCTTGGCTGGCGGCGGCAGGGATCGACGGAGTCTATGTGCCGTTCACCCCCGACGCCTTTGGGTTCGAGCGGCTTGCGAACGGCTTCCGCGGCGGCGCGATCCGCGGTCTCAACGTGACCATCCCGTTCAAGGAGGCCGCCCTGGCCGTCTCCGACCAGGCGACGCCGCTGGCCCGCAGGGCCGGGGCGGCCAACGTCCTGGTCTTCGACCGCAACGGAAAGATCCTCGCCGACAACACCGACGGCCAAGGCCTGCTCGGCGCCTTTGCCGTCCAGGCCCCGGGCTGGGACGTCCTGAACGGCCCGGTGACCGTGATCGGCGCGGGCGGCGCGGCGCGGGGCGCCGTAGCGGCCCTGCTGGAGGCCGGCGCGCCCAAGGTCTGGCTGCTGAACCGGACCCTCGCCAAGGCCGACGCCATCGCCCGGGATCTCGGCCCGAGGGTGGCGCCCCTGCCGCTGAGCCATGGGGCGAGCGCGATGCAGCAGACCACGGCGGTGATCAACGCCACATCGGCGGGCCTGGATGGCGCGGGCGATCTGAAGGTCCCGCTAGAGCTGACCCATCCCAGCACGGTGGTGATGGACATGGTCTACAAGCCGCTTGAGACCCCGTTCCTGGCCCAGGCCCGCGCCCTGGGGCGACCGACCGTCGACGGCCTCGAGATGCTGATCCAGCAGGCCATACCCTCGTTCCAACATTTCTTCGGGCAGGCGCCGCCGGCGAGCGTCGACGCGCGGGCCCTGGCGCTGGAGGCGCTGAACGCATGAAGGTGATCGGCCTCACCGGCTCCATCGGCATGGGGAAGTCGACGACGGCGGCCATGTTCCGCGAGGCGGGCATCCCGGTCTACGACGCCGACGCCGCCGTACACGACCTGTACGACGAGGGCGGCGCGGCGGTCGGACCCGTCGGCGAGGCCTTTCCCGGCGTCGTCAAGGACGGCCGGGTCGACCGCGAAGCGTTGCGCCAGCGCGTGCTGGGCCAGCCCGACGAGCTGAAGCGCCTCAACGCCATCGTCCACCCGCTGGTCGGCCAGGACCGCATCGGCTTCTTCGAGGGCGCCAGGCAGGCGGGCGCCGACATGGTGGTGCTGGACGTGCCGCTGCTGTTCGAGACCGGCGGCCATGCGAACGTCCATGCGGTCGTCGTCGTCTCGGCCCCGCCCGAGATGCAACGCGAACGGGTGCTGGCCCGGCCCGGCATGACGCCGGAGCGGCTTGACGCCATCCTCGAGCAGCAGCTGGCCGACGCCGAGAAGCGCGCCCGCGCCCACTACGTCGTCGACACCGGCCGCGGCCTGGAGGCGGCGCGGGAACAGGTCACGGCGATCATCGCCGATCTGCGGAAGCCCGCCGATTAAACCACAGGAATCGCAGACGGCCGCAGAAGGCAAACCAAGATAAACTTCTGTGTTTTCCGTGTGTTATGTGATCTCAACGCCCAGCCTGCGGCGCTTCGGCGGTTGAGGATCGCCGCGAAGCGGGGCATGGATTGGCCCATGGCGCGTGAGATCGTTCTCGACACCGAAACCACCGGCTTCGACCCCAAGTCGGGCGACCGTCTCGTGGAACTGGCGGCGCTGGAGATCGAGAGCTTCGTGCCGACCGGCCGCAGCTTCCACGTCTATATCGACCCCTGCCGCGACATGCCGGCCGAGGCCGAGAAGGTGCACGGGCTGTCGGCCGCCTTCCTGAAGGGCAAGCCCCGGTTCGAACACCCGGAGGTCGTCGAGGCGTTCCTGGAGTTCATCGGCGACGCGCCGATCATCGCCCACAACGCCGCCTTCGACCGCGGCTTCGTGAACTGGGAGCTGGCCAACATCCGGCGCGAGGAGATCCCCGAGCACCGGTGGATCGACACCCTGGCCCTGGCCAAGCAGCGCTTCCCGGGGATGCACAACTCGCTGGATGCTCTGTGCAAGCGCTTTAAGATCTCGCTCAGCGAGCGCGAGAAGCACGGGGCGCTCATCGACGCCAAGCTGCTGGCGGCGGTCTATCTGGAGCTGAAGGGCGGGCGCGAGCGGCGGCTGGAGTTGTCGTCGTCCTCGATGATCGAGGCCGTCGCCGTGGCGGCCCGCGTCGAATACGGCCAGCGGCCGCGCCCCCTGGCCCCCCGCTCGACCGAGGAGGAGCGTGCGATCCACGCCGCCTTCATCCGCGAGAAGGTAAAGGGCGAGGATCTCTGGGGCAAGTTCGGGCTCTGAGCCCGGAGGCGGGCCGGCGCCGGGCCGGCCCTTCCCGTGTCAGGCGTGGCCGACGTTCGGGTCTTCCTGCGCCTTGCGGGCCGCATAGACGCCGGCGAAGTCGATCGGGTCCAGCAGGAACGGCGGGAAGCCGCCCTCCGAGGTGACCTCGGCGATGATCCGGCGGGCGAACGGGAACAGGTAGCGCGGGCACTCGATCAGCAGCACCGGCTCCATCTCCTCGGCCGGCACGCCGCTGATGGCGAAGACGCCGCCGTACAGCAGCTCGACATGGAACAGCGGCCCGTCCGAGCGCTGGGCGCGGGCCGAGAGCTTCAGGTCGACCTCGAACAGGCCGTCCTCGCGACCGCGGGCGTTCATCTCCACGCCGAGGTCGATCTGCGGCTGGTCCTGGCTGGGCCGCAGGGCGTCGGGCGCGCGCGGGTTCTCCATCGACAGGTCGCGGATGAACTGGGCCAGGATGCGGATGCCGGGCTCTTGCGGCTGCGCCTGCGGCGCGCCGGCGCCAACGTCGATGTCGGTCATGGTCGGGAGGAATTCTCGCAAGGGACGCGGACATCGCGCCCGTCAGGGTCGAGCGGCTAACATGGCGCCCACGGCGATGCAACGCCGCCCCTGACGGCGGCGTTCCGGGGGACTATATAGGGACGTCAGGTGTAAACTGATCCACGTCGACCCGCCTTGTCCGAAAGCCCGCCGTTGCAAGTGCTCGAACTGATCATCTTCGCCGGTCTCGCCGCGATCGTGCTGTACCAGCTCTATTCGGTGCTGGGCCGGCGCGTGGGCCGCCAGCCCGAGGAACGGCCCGCCGCCGAGGTGATGGGCCCCGCCGCGCGCACCATCGACCGGATGGCCGAGCCGGCGGACGAAGGCGTCGAGCTCACGGGCCTGGCCGCGGTGAAGGCCAAGGATCCGGCGTTCGACATGGCGGGCTTCCTGGCCGGCGCGAAGGGCGCTTACCAGATGGTGGTCCAGAGCTTCGCCGAGGGCGACAAGGCCACCCTGAAGAACCTGCTCTCGCCGCAGGTGTTCGAGAGCTTCGAGGCGGCGATCGACCAGCGCGCCGCCGAGGGCCGCACCGAGCGGGTGGAGTTCCTGCAGCCGCCGCGCGCCGACGTGGACAAGGCCGAGGTGGTCTCTGGCGACCTCGCCCGTCTGACCGTGCGCTTCCTGGCCGAGTTCCGCAGCCGCTCCAAGGGACCCGAGGGCGAGGCCGTCGACGACCGCCGAACCGCCGAGCTGTGGACCTTCGAGCGCCGGCTGAAGAGTCGTGACCCGAACTGGACCCTGGTCCACGTGGACGCCGCCGAGGCCTAGGGTCCGTTGCGCGGGGGGATTGTCGCGGCCGGCCTTCTGGCCGCCTTCGGCCTCGCGGCCTGCGCCACGCCGGCCGAGCATGGCCCGATCCCGCCCGGTTTCCCCCGGCCCGAGGCCCCTGCGCCGCGTCCGCCGGCGCCCGAACCGCGGCGCATTCCGCTGAGCGCCCTCCCCGGCTGGGCGACGGAAGACCACGACGCCGCTTTCGCCGCCTGGCGGTCGACCTGCCAGGTGTCCCGGGATCCGGGCCTTGCGGAGCTTTGCGCCCGGGCCCGCGCCGTTCGCGACGACGGCCCGGGCATCGGTCGGGCGTTCCTCGAAGCGTTCTTCGAAGCCGAGGCGGCGCCGGGCGAGGGCGTGCTGACCGCCTATTTTGCCCCGGTGTACGCCGCGCGCAGCCGGCCCGACGCCGAGTTCAGCGCGCCCGTCCGCCCCCGCCCCGCGGATCTGCTGGTCGAGAACGGCGCGGTGCTGCGGCGGCTTCCGGACGGAACGCGCGAACCCTTTCCCGACCGTGCGGGCATCGAGGCGGCGCCGGAGGCCGCGCCGCTGGCCTGGATGCGGCCTGAGGAGCTGTTCTTCCTCCAGATCCAGGGCTCGGGCGTGCTGACGTTCGAGGACGGCCGCCGGATGAAGGCGCTGTACGCCGCGCACAACGGCCGGCCGTTCGTGGGCGTCGCCAATCCGATGCGCGACCGCGGCCTGCTCGCCCGCGACAACACCTCGGGCGAGGCCATCCGCCAGTGGCTCGCCGCCAACCGCGGGCCGGCGGCCGACGAGGTGATGCGGCTGAACCCGCGCTACGCCTTCTTCCGGCTCGCCCCCGACGACGGCAAGCCGCCCCTGGGCGCGGCGAACGTGCCGCTGCCGAAGGGCCGCGCCATCGCCGTGGACCCGGCCTACCACACCTATGGCGAGCTGGTCTGGATCGACGCCCAGGCGCCGATGCTGGCGGGCGCCTTCCCGGCCTATCGCCGGCTGGTCACGGCGCTGGACACCGGCGGAGCCATCAAGGGCGAGGTGCGGGCCGACCTGTACCTGGGCGAGGGCGACGCGGCCGGCGTCGAGGCCGGGCGAGTGCGCCATGCGCTGCGGCTCTGGCGACTGGTTCCCAAGCCATGAAACGGCCGCTGAAGCCCGAGGAACTGCGGATCTGGGGCCTGGTCGCCGGAACGGTCCATCCGCTGGCGGGCCGCAACGCGCCCAAGACGCCGAGGCCGCAGACCCTCGACGCCCCCGCGCGCATCGAGCCGCGCCGCGCCGGCGAGATCGCCCGCGCCCTGCGCGAGGGCGTCGATCCCATCGAGCCCAACCGCAAGCACCGCATCAGCCGCGAACGCGAGGAGATCGGCGCCCGGATCGACCTGCACGGCCTGACGCAGGACCGGGCTCTGTCAGCGCTGGAGGGGTTCCTGCAGCGGTCGTGGAAGGAAGGCTATCGCGCGGTGCTGGTGATCACCGGCAAGGGCGTCCAGGGCGACGGGGTGCTCAGGAAGCGCGTACCCGACTGGCTCGGCTCCCCGCACCTCTCCCACATCGTCGCCGGCATCTCGGAAGCCCACAAGCGCCACGGCGGCGCCGGCGCCCTCTACGTGGCGCTCAAGCGCCGGCCGCGGGACTAAGTCTCTAGCCGCCTTTTCGTGCGGCCTTCTCCGCCAGACCCGAGGTTCCTTCGCGGGCCTCCAGCCGCTCTGCCACGTCGTCGAGGCTGACGCCGGCGGCGGCGATCAGGACCAGCCAGTGGTACATCAGGTCGGCGCTTTCCGCCGTCAGGGCGTCCCGGTCGCCCTGGGCCGCCGCGATCACCGCCTCCACCGCCTCCTCGCCCATCTTCTTGGCCGCGCGGTCGATGTCGGCGAGGAGCTGGGCCGTGTAGGAGGTGGAGGCGTCTCCCCCCCGGCGGCTCTCGATGGTGGCCGCCAGGCGGCCGATGACCTCGGTGAACCGGCTCATGCGGCGACAGGCTCCGTCAGGCGCACGGGGATGCCGGCGGCGGCCATGGCGGCCTTGGCCTCGCCGATCCCGACCTCGCCGAAGTGGAAGATGGACGCCGCCAGCACCGCGTCGGCGCCGGCGCGAACGCCCTCGATCAGGTGCTGCACGTTGCCGGCCCCGCCCGAGGCGATCACCGGCACCGAGACCGCGGAACTCACCGCCCGCACGAGGTCCAGGTCATAGCCGATCTTGGCGCCGTCACGGTCCATGGAGGTCAGCAGGATCTCGCCCGCGCCCCTGGCCACGACCTCCACGGCGTAGTCGACGGCGTTGAGGCCCGTCGGGTTGCGGCCGCCGTGGGTGAACACTTCCCAGTGGTCGCCGGTCCGCTTGGCGTCCACCGACACCACCACCGCCTGGCTGCCGAAGGCGTCGGCGCAGCGGGCGACCACGTCGCGGTCGTTCACCGCTGCGGTCATGATCGAGATCTTGTCGGCGCCGGCCAGCAGCAGCCTGCGGCCGTCCTCGACGCTGCGGATCCCCCCGCCGACGCTGAGCGGCATGAAGCAGACCTCCGCGGTCCGGGCCACCACGTCCAGGATCGTCCCACGGTTCTCGTGGCTGGCGGTGATGTCCAGGAACATCAGCTCGTCCGCGCCCGCGGCGTCATAGGCCTGGGCCTGCTCCACGGGATCGCCCGCGTCGCGCAGGTTCACGAACTGCACGCCCTTCACCACCCGGCCGTCCTTGACGTCCAGGCAGGGAATGACCCGGACCTTCAGGCTCACGCCGCGATCTCCAGCGCCTGCGCCGGGTCGATGGTGCCGTTGTAGAGCGCCCGGCCCAGCACCGCGCCCGCGACCGGCACGCCGGCGCGCGCCTTCAGCTTGGCGATGTCGTCGACGCTGGCGAGGCCGCCGGCGGCGATCACGGGGATCGACACGGCGTCGGCCATGGCCCCGAAGGCCTCGACGTTGAAACCCATGACCGTGCCGTCCCGGTCGATGTCGGTGACGATCAGGGCGGCGACGCCCACATCCTCAAAGCGCCTGGCCACGGTGATGGCGTCGAGGTCGGAGTCGGCTGTCCAGCCGTCCACCGCGACCTTGCCCTTGCGGACGTCGACGCTGACGGCGATCTGCTCGGGATACTTCCGAGCCGCCTCGATGACGATCTCCGGCTGCTTCACCGCGACGGTGCCGAGGATCACGCGGCTGACGCCCGCCTCGATCCAGCGCTCGATGTCGCCCAGGGTGCGGATGCCGCCGCCGAGCTGCACCGGGATCGACACCGACGAAAGGATGGACTCCACGGCCGCGGCGTTGATCGCCTTGCCCTGCACCGCCCCGTTCAGGTCGACCACATGCACCCAGTGGAAGCCGGCGGCCGCGAACGACTTCGCCTGCGCCCCCGGATCGTTGTTGAACACCGTCGCCGTGGACAGGTCGCCATGCAGGACGCGCACGCACTGGCCGTCCTTCAGGTCGATCGCGGGATAGAGGATCACGGTCGCCACTCCAGGAAGCCGGCGAGCAGACCGAGCCCGACGGATTGGGATTTCTCGGGGTGGAACTGCACCCCGACCATGTTGCCGCGCGCCACCGCCGCGGGGAAGCGTCCGCCGTGGTCGACCCAGGCGGCCACGTCGGCCTCGTCCTCGGGGAACATCGCGAACGAATGGGTGAAATAGACGGGCTGGCCGGCCTTCGGACCGGCGAACATCGGCAGGTCCGACACCACGTCCAGATTGTTCCAGCCCATGTGCGGCACCTTCAGCGCCGGATCGGCGGGCTGGATCCTGCGCACGTCGCCGGGGATCCAGCCGAGGCCGGCGGTGACGCCGAACTCGTGCCCGCGGCTGGCCATTAGCTGCATGCCGACGCAGATGCCGAGGAACGGCGCGCCGCGCTGGCGGACCGCCGTCTCCATGGCCTCGATCACGCCCTCGCGGGCGCTGAGAGCCGACATGCAGGCGGCGAAGGCGCCTACGCCGGGCAGCACCACGGCGTCGGCGGCGGCCACGAAGTCGGGATCGTGGGTCACGACGATCTTGGCCCGGCCGTCGGCGGCGCGGACGAGCGCCTTTTCGGCCGAGCGGAGGTTGCCCGACCCGTAGTCGATCAGGGCGACGCTCTTCATGGGAAGGTTCCTAGAGCACGCCCTTGGTGGATGGGGCGTGGCCGTGGGTCTTGGGGTCGAGTTCGACGGCCTGGCGAAGGGCCCGGGCCAGCGCCTTGAAGCCGCTCTCGGCGATGTGGTGGCTGTTGGTCCCGCGCAGCAGGTCGAGATGCACGCACGCGCCGGCGTTCATGGCGAAGGCGTGGTGGAATTCCTTGAACAGCTCGGTGTCCATGTCGCCGACCTTCGGCGTCCGGAACTCGACGTTCCAGATCAGGTAGGGCCGGTTCGACAGGTCGAGGGCGCAGCGCGACAGGGTCTCGTCCATCGGGATGTAGGCGTGGCCGAAGCGGCGGACGCCCTTGAAGCCGTCCAGCGCCTGCTTGATCGCCTGGCCGAGGACGATGCCGGTGTCCTCGACCGTGTGGTGCATGTCGATGTGCAGGTCGCCCTTGGTCTCGACCTCGATGTCGATGCCGCCGTGTCGCGCGAAGCTGTCCAGCATGTGGTCGAAGAAGCCGATCCCCGTGGAGACCTTCGACGCACCCGTTCCGTCCAGGTCCACGACGACGCGGATCTGGGTTTCCTTGGTGTTGCGGACGACTTCGGCCCTGCGGCTCATCGCAGTCAGTATCCCTTCGACTCGGCCAGTTCCTTAAGCGACACCGCCGGACGCGGGCCGTAGTGCGAGATCACCTCGGCCGCGGCCAGGCTGGCCAGCTTGCCGCACTGCTGCAGCGGGCGTCCCCGCGAGAGGCCGAACATGAACCCGGCCGCGTATTGGTCGCCCGCGCCCGTCGAGTCCACGACTTTTTCCACAGGCTCCACCGCGACGGTCAGCCGTTCGCCGTGGTCGATGATCACCGAACCCTTCTCGCTCCGGGTGACGGCGGCGATCTTCACGTGCGGCCGCAGGGCGTTCAGCGCCGCGTCGAAGTCGTCGGTCTGGAACAGGGACTTCAGCTCGTCCTCGTTGGCGAACAGCAGGTCCACCTGGCCCTCGATGAAGCCCAGCAGGGCGCCGCGGTGGCGCTCGACCACGAAGCTGTCCGAAAGGGTCAGGGCGATCATCCGGCCTGCGCCGTGCGCCAGGGCCGCGGCCTTGGCGAAGGCCTTGCGCGCCGCCTCGGCGTCGAACAGGTAGCCTTCGAGGTAGACGATCTTCGCCGCCTCGACGATGTCCTTCTCTACGTCGTCGTCGGTGAACTCCACCGAGGCGCCGAGATAGGTGCACATGGTGCGCTGGGCGTCGGGGGTGACGTTGATCATCGAGACCGCCGTCGCCGGCCCGCCGACCAACGGCTTGTTCTCGAACCGGGCGCCGATGCCGCGCATGTCGTTGGCGAAGGTTCGGCCGAGCTGGTCGTCGGCCACCTTGCCCATGAAGGCGCCCTTGCCGCCGAAGCTGGCCAGGCCCGCGATGGTGTTGGCGGCCGAGCCGCCCGAGGCCTCCACCGCCTGGGCCATCTTCGAATAGAGCGCCGCGCTGGCCTTCGGGTCGACCAGCATCATGGCCCCCTTGGTCAGCCCGTTCTCGGAAAGGAAGGCGTCCGTACAGGGCGCGATCACGTCGACGATGGCGTTGCCGATGGCGGCGACGTCGTAAAGCTCGGGCATCAGGGGGCTTTCCGGTGGCGTAGGCCGGGGCCGATTACAGGGAAAGCCGCGGCGGCGCTAGCGGGGCGCGGACGGCGGCTTGTCCTTCCGGCGGGTCGGAAGGCCGCGCTCGAGAGACAGGATCTCGTCACGGTCCCCGGACTTCTGCTTGCGCAGCCAGCGGTAGTGCGGCCGATCAGGCGTCCACTCGAGGCTTGCCCGCGCGGCGGCGCGAACCGCAGCCGCCTCCGATGCGAAGCAGTTGTCCCCGTCGATGGTGAGGCCCGATCCTGGGGTCAGAGTGACCTTGCGTTCCTTGGTCTGTGGTGGCGGGCCGCAGACGACGAACCAGGTTTCGTAACCGACGATCCTTCCCCCGCCGTCCCGCGCGGTAGGCCTCAGCGCCATGTAGAAAAAGACCCGATCGTCTTCTCCGCCCAGCGACTGGATGATCATCGGGTCGCCGCCGGCCAGAAAGCTGTTCCGGCCAAAGCTCTTGCGGGAAATGAGCAGTCCGTTCGCGCAGTCCGGCCAGTCCTGGACCGCAGCGTTGGAATCGAACTCGCAGCCGGGATCGGGCGACGCCCAGGCGCCATGTTTGAGATCTTGCTCTGCGGCTCGGTCGCGCTGGAACAGCGGCTCGCGCGAGAGCACCATGTTGCCGCAGCCGCTCAGGCCGAGCGACAGAACCAGCGCCAGCAACCCAAGCGACCGCATGCGGCGTCTCCGTTCGGGAGCGCCACCCTATCGCGATCACGAAACCGTGAACAGCGGGCTCAGACCCGCGCCATCACCAGAGTGCCGTTGGTGCCGCCGAAGCCGAAGCTGTTGCTCATCACCGTCTCGAGCTGCCGGTCCACGCGCTGGCGCACGATCGGCATGTCGGCGAAGGCCGGGTCGAGGTTCTCGATGTGGGCGCTCTCGGCGACGAAGCCGTTGTTGAGCATCAGCAGCGAGTAGATCGCCTCCTGCGCGCCGGCGGCGCCCAGGCTGTGGCCGGTCAGCGACTTGGTGGACGAGATCAGCGGGGCCTTGTCGCCGAACACGGCGCGGACGGCCTCCATCTCCTTCAGGTCGCCGACGGGCGTGCCGGTGCCGTGCGGGTTGAGGTAGTCGATGGTCCGGCCCTCGGGGTTGGCCAGGCGCATGCAGCGCGCGGCGCCCTCGCCCGAGGGGGCGACCATGTCGAAGCCGTCGGAGTTGGCGGCATAGCCGACGATCTCGCCATAGATCTTGGCTCCGCGGGCCTTGGCGCGCTCGTACTCCTCCAGCACCACGATCCCGGCGCCGCCGGCGATGACGAAGCCGTCGCGGTCCACGTCATAGGCGCGGCTGGCGACCTCGGGACGGTCGTTGAACTTGCTGCTCATGGCGCCCATGGCGTCGAACAGCACGCTGAGGGTCCAGTCCAGCTCCTCGGTTCCGCCGGCGAAGACCACGTCCTGCTTGCCCATCAGGATCTGCTCGTAGCCGACGCCGATGCAGTGGGCCGAGGTGGCGCAGGCCGAGCTGATCGAGAAGTTCAGGCCGCGGATCTTGAACCAGGTGGCGAGCGTGGCCGACGGGCCCGAGCTCATGGCCTTGGGCACGGCGAACGGGCCGACGCGCTTGGGGCCGCGCTCCTTGGCGGTCTGGGCCGCCTCGATGATGCTGCGGGTGGAGGGGCCGCCCGAGCCGACGATCAGGCCGGTCTTCTCATGGCTGACCTCGCCCTCCTCGAGCCCGGAGTCGGCGATCGCCTGCTCCATGGCGATGTGGCTGAAGCCCGTGCCCTGGGCGAGGAACCGCGCGGCGCGGCGGTCGACCATCGCCTCCCAGTCGATGCGCGGCGGGGCGTGAACCTGGCAGCGGAAGCCGAGCTCGGCATACTCCGGCGCCGCGGTGACGCCCGACTTCGCCTCGCGCAGGGCGGCGAGCACCTCGTTGGTGTTGTTGCCGATGGACGAGACGATGCCCATCCCGGTGACCACGACGCGACGCATCAGTCGCACTCCTCCGAACGCTTGCCGGCCTTCACGCCTGGCCTTCTGGTTTGAAGAGGCCGACGCGAAGGTCCTTGGCCTCATAGATGGGCTTGCCGTCGGCCAGGAGAACCGCGTCGCCGATGCCCATGACCAGGCGGCGCAGGATCACCCGCTTCATCTCGATCTTGTAGGTGACCTTCTTGATGTCCGGGGTGACCTCGCCGAAGAACCGCACCTCGCCGGCGCCTAGGGCGCGGCCGCGACCCGGCGCGCCGCTCCAGCCGAGGAAGAAGCCGACCAGCTGCCACATGGCGTCCAGGCCCAGGCAGCCGGGCATGACGGGGTCGCCGATGAAGTGGCAGGCGAAGAACCAGAGGTCCGGATTGATGTCGAGCTCGGCCTCGATGTAGCCCTTGCCGTGCTCGCCGCCGGTCGAGTTGATCTCGATGATGCGGTCGAACATCAGCATCGGCGGGGCCGGCAGCTGGGCGTTGCCCGGGCCGAACATCTCGCCGCGCGCGCAGGCCAGCAGCTCTTCGTAGCTGTAGCTGGAGGGCCGGGTCGCCGCATCGCTCATCTGGAAAACCTCGAAATCAGAGAGGGGCCGGCCCTAACACAGGCCTGTGTGAAGCCTCAACGACATTGCACCGTCTCGGTCGTGCCCCAAAGCGTCCCTTCGCGCACCCAGCCGGAGGCGCGCTCGGTCTTCACGCGGCACCACCCCTTGTCGCAGCGGTCGAGGGAAGCCAGGGCGCGGACGTTCAGGTAGGCCACCGTCTCGGCCCCCGCCTTGGGCTTCCGGAACAGCGGCGCGGGCCGGGCGCGGGTGTTGATCACCGCGCGGCGCCCGTCGGTCACGCGTTTGTGCACCCAGGCCAGGCCCCCGTCGGGATCGCAGACCCGCCGCCACTCCGCGGTCTCGGCCACCACCTGCACCGGCAGGCCGCGCGCGGCGTAGACCCACAGCAGGCGGTGGTCGTCGCCGGGACCGGCGCGCGCGTTCACCTTGCCGAACTTCAGCGTCACATAGCGGGGGACGGGATAGCCCGAGGGCGTCGGGCGGTCCGCGGCCAGGGCCGCGCCAGCCGCCAGGGTTCCGCTCGCAACGGTTCCGATCGCGAGCGCCGCCAGCGCCGGCGCCATGCGCCCCCTTAACCTCAACCCGTGAGCCTCGCCTTGGCCGTGCCGGGCCCCTTTGCTAAGGGTTCGGCACAACGACGCGCCGGAGCGGCGCGGGAAACGTCCCTTTTTCCGTAGGCCCATGCCCGCCCGCAAGCCGAAAGTCATCGTCACTCGCAAACTGCCGGATCAGGTCGAGACCCGGATGCGCGAGCTGTTCGACACCGAGCTGAACGTCACCGACGAGCCGTTCACCCGCAAACAGCTGGTCGAGGCGGTCGGTCGCTGCGACGTGCTGGCCTCGACCATCACCGACAAGATCGACGCCGCCCTGATCGAGAAGGCGGGCGAGCAGCTCAAGCTGATCGCCAACTTCGGCGCCGGGGTCGACCATATCGACGTCGCCGCCGCCAACGCCCGCGGGATCATGGTCACCAACACGCCCGGCGTGCTGACCGAAGACACCGCCGACCTGACCATGACCCTGCTGATGGCGACGCTGCGGCGGGTGATCGAAGGCGCCAATGCGGTGCAGGCGGGCGAGTTCACCGGCTGGGCGCCGACCTGGATGCTGGGCCGCCGGATCACCGGCAAGCGGCTCGGGATCATCGGCATGGGCCGGATCGGCACCGCGGTGGCGCGCCGGGCCAAGGCGTTCGGCCTGCAGATCCACTACCACAACCGCAAGCCCGTCAGCCCGCGCGTCTCCGAGGAGCTGGAGGCCACCTACTGGGACAGCCTCGACCAGATGCTGGCCCGGATGGACATCATCTCGGTCCACTCGCCCCACACCCCGGCGACCTACCACCTGCTGTCGGCGCGGCGGCTGAAGCTGATGCCGGCGCATGCGGTGCTGATCAACACCGCCCGCGGCGAGATCATCGACGAGCAGGCGCTGACCGACCTCCTGGCCGAGGGCAAGCTGGCGGGCGCCGGCCTCGACGTCTTCGAGCACGAGCCGCGGATCAACCCCAAGCTCCTGAAGCTGCCCAACGCCGTGCTGCTGCCGCACATGGGCTCGGCCACGGTCGAGGCGCGGGTCGACATGGGCGAGAAGGTGATCATCAACATCAAGACCTGGATGGACGGCCACCGGCCGCCCGACCGCGTCCTGCCGCAGATGCTCTGAGCCGGATGCCGCCAGGGCTCCGCATTGACGGCCGCGTGGCCGGCTCGCTACGTCACCTGGGGTAACAGCGGGTTCGAGGCGCCCAGGATGCTGACTCGTCGCTCGATGCTGGCGGCCGGCGCCGCGGCGCCGGCGATGGCGCCCGCCGCGCTCCACGCCGCCACGGAGACGCCCGGGCCGCCGACCCTCGACGAGCTGCTGGCCGAGCCGCACCTGCGCGACGCGGCGATCTCGCCCGACGGCGAGCAGCTGGCGATCCTCCGCACCCAGCCGCGCGGCGGCAAGACGACCGCCTTCGTCACCCTGTCGCGCATGGCCGACCTCTCGGCCAGGCCGGCGGTGGTGGTGCTGGGCGAGCAGAAGGCCCAGCAGGTGGAGTGGGCCAACAACGAGCGCCTGCTGATCTGGATCACCTTCGACAAGGACGACCGCGGCCGGCCCTACGGCGTGGTGTTCTACGGGACATTCGTGCCGATCCCCGTGCGTCGGGTGGTCTCGGTGGACCTCGAGGGCAAGAACCCGGTGGTGATGTTCGCCGGCTCGCCCGCCGTGCTCCGCCGCGGGTTCGACGCCTCCCGCGTGGTCGATTTCATGAAGGACGACCCGCGCCGCATCCTGATGCAGGCGTGGAACGAGAGTCGCGGCGCCTACGCGCTCTATACGGTCGACGTCTACACGGGCGAGGCCGAGCTGGTGGAGCAGGGCGCCCCGGCCACCGACTACTGGCTCACCCAGGACGGCCAGCCGATGCTGCGGATCGACTCCAACGCCCGCGGCACGGTCGGCTGGATCTACGGCCGCGCGCCCGGCGAAAAGGACTGGAAGCTGGTCCGGAAGTCGCGGGTCAACGAGCTGAAGAAGTTCCCCGACTTCGACATCGTCGGGCCGACGCCCAAGGCCGGGGTCTTCCTCGTCTGCCAGCGGCCCGAGGGGCGCGACACCAGCGTCATCCGCTCGTTCGACCTCGCCACCCTGGAGTTCGGCGAGGTGATGGCCGAGCGCCCGGGTCGCGACTTCGAGGGCGCCTTCGTCGACGAGAGCCAGCGCCTGGTGGCCAGCGCCTACTGGGACGACCGCCTGGACTATCATTTCGCCGACCCGACCCTGGGCCCGCACTTCCGGGCGGTGAACGCGGCGCTGAAGAACGCCTGCAACGTCCAGCTCTACGACATCGACACCGACCACCGGCGGATGCTGTACCGGATCACCGGGCCGCGGGAGCCGGGCGCCTTCGTCGTGTACGACCGCGAGCACAAGGCGCTGGAATACGTCGGGCACGCCAAGCCGTGGCTCTCGCCCGAGCGGCTGGCCCCCACCGAGGCGCTGCGGGTGAAGACCCGCGACGGCGCCGAGATCACCGCCTATCTCACGACCCCGATCGGCGCGACGGCGGGACCGCCGCCGATGGTGGTGATGCCGCACGGCGGGCCCGAGCTGCGCGACACCCTGGACTGGGACATCAGCGTCCAGGCCCTGGCCGCCCGCGGCTGGGCGGTGCTGCAGCCGAACTTCCGCGGTTCGGGCGGCTATGGCCGGGCCTTCGCCGACCAGGGCCGCCGCCAGTGGGGCGAGCGGATGCAGGCCGACATCGAGGACGCGGTCGATCACGTGCTCGCGGCGGGCCGCGCCGACCCCAAGCGGCTGGCGATCTTCGGGGCCAGCTTCGGCGGCTATTCCGCCCTGATGGGCGCCGTCCGCCGGCCGGGGGCCTACCGCGCGGTGGTCTCGGTGGCCGGCGACGCCGACCTGATCGAGACCCTGGCCTTCTCGCGCCGCGAGGACGGCGCCGACTCCCCGGCCTACGCCTACTGGCGCCGCTCGATCGGCGACCCCAAGGCCGACGAGGACATGCTGGTCCGCGCCTCGCCGGCCCGCCGCGCCGCCGAGATCCAGGCCCCGGTGCTGCTGATCCACGGCGCGGAGGACACCATCGTCGATCCGAAGCAGTCCCGCCTGATGGCCAAGGCCCTCAAGGCGGCCGGCCGGAGCTGCGAGCTGGTGGAGCTGAAAGGCGAGGGCCACAACAACTGGGACAACGCCACCTGGAAGACGGTGCTGGAAACCGTCACCGCCTTCATCGCCGCGCGGATCTGAGCCTCCAGATGCTCCCCCCCAGGGGGAGCTGTCGCGCAGCGACTGAGGGGGTTCCACCTCAGACGCCCGCGCCCTCGAACCCCCTCCGGCGCCAAGCCCCGCTCGGGGCGGAGAATCCAACGCGGCTTGAATGACGTCGCGTAGGCTGGTCTTCGCTAAGCGCTACAGACAATGACCAGGCGCGGCCTGGGCGAGCCAAGCCCTCCGGAGGCACTATGAAATTTGACGACGTCATCCTCGGTCGCCGGAGCATCCGCGGCTACAAGCCCGACCCCGTCCCCCGGGAACTGATCGAGGAGATCATCACCCTGGCGATGCGGGCGCCGTCGTCGATGAACGTCCAGCCCTGGAACTTCTACGTCATCACCGGAGAGCCGCTGGACCGCATCCGCGCCGGCAACACCGAGCGCAACCTCGCGGGCGTGCCCCATTCGCGCGAGTTCCGCGTCGGCGGCGCCTTCGAGGGCAAGCACCGCGACCGCCAGGTGGGCGTCGCCAAGCAGCTCTTCGGCGCCATGGGCATCGCCCGCGACGACAAGGAGGCGCGCCAGGACTGGGTGCTGCGCGGCTTCCGCCAGTTCGACGCGCCGGTCTGCATCATCGTGACCTTCGACAAGGAACTGGAGGGCAGCGACGACGCGCCCTTCGACTGCGGCGCGGTGGCGACCAACCTCGTCAACGCCGCCTGGTCGCGCGGCCTGGGCGCCGTGATCAACAGCCAGGGCATCATGCAGTCGCCCGTGGTCCGCGAGCACGCCGGCGTCGCCGACGACCAGGTGATCATGAAGAGCATCGCCCTCGGCTGGCCCGACGACACCTTCCCCGCCAACGCCGTCGTCTCCGAACGCAAGCCGGTCAAGGAAGCCGCCGTCTTCGTCGGCTTCGACGACTGACGCGCCCAGCAAGCCCGCGAGCGGGCGCGGCCGCACCCAGATCCTCCCCTCAGGGGGAGGTGGCGCCGAAGGCGACGGAGGGGGTTCCCGCCCACCGTTGCGG
>JADHED010001248.1_pt1 | contig 23032 bp, 12 predicted proteins | sample 8952041 | NCBI WGS metagenome assembly JADHED01 (sample SAMN16124423, study PRJNA663239) | bioreactor sludge metagenome | isolation source: sludge (control) | place: India:Bengaluru | collected 2018-09-08
ACGCGTCCGGCACGCGCAGGCCGCGGAAGTCGAGCTCGACGCCGGCGGCGGCGAGCGACAGCACGTCGGGACCGAAGAACGTCGCCACGAACACCTCCGGGTTCATTCTGGCAAAAAAATCCGGGCGGACCATCCCGCGCGGGAGGGTCCGCCCGACGTGACGCCGTTCCTTCCATCGGGCGGGGCATAGCCCCGCCCCCACGAACTCCGGGCGGGGCGGAGCCCCGCCCCCACGAACTCCGGGCGGGGCATGGCCCCGCCCCCACGAACTCCGGGCGGGGCGGAGCCCCGCCCCCACACATCGGTCGGTCAGGGGCAGGCCGGGGGCGGCGGGCGCGTCGCGCCGTTGCCGTCGCGCCCGAGCGGGCCGGCCGTGCAGCTGCCGCCCGCGCCGGCGCTCTCGTACCAGAACGCCTGGCCGGCGGCGGGCTTCAGGGTGTCGTTGTACTGCGTCGTCGCGAGGTTCTTCGCGAGGCAGGTCTCGTTGTAGACCCACGGCCGGACCACCGTGCCGCGGTAGACGTTGTAGCTCGTCGCGCCCCACGCCGCCGACCACTGGAACGTGGTGCGGTTGGCCTGGAAGGTGGACGTCGTCCCGGTGTCCCCGACCGGCCCCTTGGTCGGGTCGGTCAGGTAGCAGTCCCGCCCGTCGAGCACGCCGTCGCGGTCCTGGTCCTCCTGGCCGACCAGGCGCACCTCGCCGGCCTCGTTCCGGCCCTCGCTGGAGCCGTCGCCGAGGATGGTGCCGGCGACGATCTCGCGGGTCGCGTTCGCCGTGTTGACGTTGGTGACGAGCATCCAGCGCTCGTGGGCGACCTGGTCGCCGGCGGTCGCGCCGTAGACGACCTGCGACGGGGCGATGTTCTGCAGGTCGAGCTGCTTCGAGGTGGACGGCACGCGGGTCCAGGGGAGGACCAGCAGGCCGCCGGACGCGAGGCGGTCTCCGGCGGGCCCGTTCGCGCCGGAGAGCGTCGCGAGCAGGTCGTTCGAGCCGTCGCCGTCCGTGTCGCCGATCGCGAGGCCGCGGCCGGTGAGCAGCCCGCCGGCGCTGCCGAAGAGGCGCAGGTCGGCCACGTCGACGAGCAGCTTGCGGTTGACCGGCGCGAAGTCGGTGCGGCCGTGGACGACGTAGATGCCTCCGGCGTCGTTGCGCAGCGGCGAGCCCGGGGGCCCGTCCTGCGCCGAGGCGCCGACCGCGAGGTCCGCGATCGTGTCCCCGTTGAGCCGGCCGGCGGCGACGGACTCGCCGACGCGCAGGCCGGCCACGTCGCCGTAGAACAGCCCCGTCGACTGGGCGGCGACGTTGAGGTCGTGCGTCTTCGACGTGGAGACGATCGTCGAGGCGATGACGTAGACCTCGCCCGCCGAGGCGAGGTTGTTGGCCGAGCCGTCGGCCTCGGGCGAGCCGAGGATCAGGTCGGTCTTGCCGTCGTTGTTCATGTCGGCGATCGCGATCGAGGACCCGGCCGCGTCGCCGGCGTCGGCGCCGAAGAAGTACTCGTCCGCGAACGACGCCGACAGCCGCGTGGTGAACGGGATGTTGACGTCCGCGACGACCCAGACCTCGCCGGAGTCGGTGAGGGTCTGCACGCCGCGCTCGCCGTCGCCGACCGGCGACCCGATGATCAGGTCGTTGACGCCGTTGCCGTCGATGTCGCCGAGGGCGACCGTGAGGCCGCTGCGGTCGTTCGGCTTGTCGCCGTAGACCGTCCAGTTCGCGGTGCTGGTGGACAGGTCCTTCTTGCCGGTGGCGGGCGACGGCGGGCCGTAGATCACGTACGTCGCGCCGGAGTCGGTGACGCCGCCGGTCCCGGAGCCGTCGTTGAACGGCGCCGTCGCGACGATGTCGGCCGTGCCGTCCTTGTTGACGTCGCCGACGGCGACCGCCGTCCCGAGCGCGTCGCCCGCCTTCGCGCCGTAGATCTCGAGGTCGGCGGCGGTCGTGAACAGGTCCTCGTTGGCGTTGATCGGGCCGTAGTAGACGTAGACCGTGCCGGAGCCGTTGCGGGCGTTGTTGCTGCCGTCCGCGTCCGGCGCCCCGATCACCAGGTCGAGCGTGCCGTCGTTGTTGACGTCGCCCGCCGCCGCCGACTTGCCGACGTGGTCGAGCGCGTCCTGGCCGAAGACCGCGACCCCCTCGGCCGCGAGGTCGCGGACGATCGTGTCGCACGCGTTGCCGATCCCGTCGCCGTCGGCGTCGGGCTGGGACGCGTTCGACACGTAGTCACAGTTGTCCGAGGCGTTCAGGACCGTGTCGTTGTCGATGTCGGGGTCGCACGCGTCGCCGGTGCTGTCCCCGTCGATGTCGGACTGGGTGCCGTTCGTGACGCCCGGGCAGTTGTCGAGGCAGGTGTCCGGCCGGTTGCCGCCCGCGCAGGGCGCGGGGCACGGCGGGGTCGAACAGGTCTCGTCGAAGCTGTCGAAGTCGAGGTCGAGGCTGCAGACGTCGCCCGTGCCGTCGCTGTCGAAGTCGGCCTGGTCCGGGTTGTAGTTGGCCGGGCAGTTGTCGCAGGCGTTGCCGATGCCGTCGCCGACCGGGATCTCGGTGTCTTCCTGGCCCGCGTTCGAGGCGCGGGGGCAGTTGTCCGCGAGGCCCTTGATGCCGTCGGCGTCGGGGTCGCCCGGCGAGACGATCCAGACCTCGCCCGTCGCGTTGCGGTTCTGCGTGTCGTCCGGGTCGCCGTCGCCGCCCTGCGCGCCGGCGATCACCTCGATCAGCCGGTCGCCGGTGAAGTCCGCCGCGATCAGCGAATCGCCGAGCGTGTCGTTGACCTGCGGCCCGCGGATGCCCGACACCTTGGTCGAGGTGTTGAGGTCGACCGTGGTGAGGGCCGGCGGCGGGAAGCCCGGGTTGTTGTCCTTCCACGCGACGATCACGACCTCGCCGGAGTTGCTGCGGTCGGCGCTCTGGATCCCGTCCGAGGTCGGCGCCCCGAGCAGCATCTCGGCGGAGCCGTCGCCGTCGAGGTCGCCGATCGCGGCCGTCGTGCCGAGCGCGTCGCCGACGCGGCGGCCGTAGATCGCCGTGGACGCCGCGCTCTTCACGTCGGTCGTGGTCCAGGAGGCGCGGCTCCGACCGGTGACGGCGTAGGCCTCGCCCGAGGTGGACCGGCTGTTGTTGAACCCGGCCGCGCCGGAGACGCCGACCAGCAGGTCGTCGCCGGGCTGGTTGTCGATGTTGCCGGCCGCGAGCGAGGTCGGCATGTTGTCCAGCTTGTCCACGCCGTGCAGGTACACGGCGGGCGCGGTCGCGAGGTTGCGGATGCCGCCGGCGATGAAGTCCGGGCCGCCCCAGAGCAGGTGCACCTCGCCGCAGTAGGCCTTCGCGTTCGAGGGCCCGCTGGCGGCGCGCGCCCCGGCGGCGAGGTCCTTCGTGCCGTCGCCGTCGAGGTCGGCCGCGACGACCACGCGGCCGAAGCGGTCGCCGGAGTCGGCGCCGCGGACGCGGTAGTCGAAGCCGCCCACGAGGCCGCCCGCGCTCGCGAGGTCGACCGGGCCGGCGTAGCCGGCGAGGCCGAAGGTCACGTGAACGGCGCCGTAGTTCACGAAGTTGGGCGGGTTGTTGGGGTTCGGCTCGATGTTCTCGACGTAGTCGGCCTGGCCCGTGACGAGGTCCTCGCTGCCGTCGCCGTTGAGGTCGGCGACCTCGAGGACCGCGCCGATCGGCACGCCGGTGGTGTTGCCGATCAGGACCGACCGCGCGCCGCGCGGCGCGTCGAGGTTGTTCGGGTTGTAGGTGTCGATCGAGACCGGCCACGTCGCACGGCCGGCGATCACGAACACGCGCCCGCAGTTGGGCTTGCGCTGGCCGGAGGCGTCCGGGGTGCACTCCCCGCCCGGCTCGCCGACGACGAGGTCGGCGAAGCCGTCCTTGTCCACGTCGACGGCGTCGACCGCCGCGCCGAAGTTGTAGGCGACCTTCTCGCCGTAGATCGCGACGTCCGGCACGACCGCCGCGTCGGCGAGGTCGATCCGGCCCGCGCGGTGGCGGCCGAAGAAGACGTGCACCTCGCCGCTGTCCTGGCGGATGTTCCCCGGCGCGCCGTCGGCGTCGGGCACGCCGACCACGAGGTCGCGGAACCCGTCGCCGTTGACGTCGCCGGCGGCCAGCACGCGGCCGTAGTTGTCGAGCGCGCGCTTGCCGTGGACGACCTTGTTGACCGCCGCGCCGTCCACGACCAGGTCGGTGGACGGGATCTCGCACGCGTCGCCGATGCCGTTGCTGTTCGCGTCGGCCTGGTTCGCGTTCGAGCGGGTCGGGCAGTTGTCGTCGCAGTTCGCGGTCGCGCCGCCGGTGCAGCGGTTCACGGTGCCGACGGGCGCGGCGTCGTCGAGGATGCCGTCGTTGTCGTCGTCCGTGTCGCACGCGTCGCCGCCGTCGCCGGCGCCGTCGCTGTTGAGCTGGTCCGCGTTGGGGATGGCGGAGCAGTTGTCGCAGGCGTTGCCGACGCGGTCGAGGTCGTCGTCCAGCTGGTCCGCGTTGAGCGTCGCCGGGCAGTTGTCGCAGGCGCTGCCGACCGCGTCGTTGTCGGGGTCGGCCTGGTCCGGGTTGTAGAGGTCCTGGCAGTTGTCCGAGGTGTTCGACCGGCCGTCGGCGTCGATGTCCTGGTCGCACATGTCGCCCTGGCCGTCGCCGTCCTGGTCGCGCTGGTAGCCGCGCAGCTGCTCGACGGAGCTCATCAGTCCGTCGCGGTCGCCGTCGCAGTTCAGCGGGTTGGCGTCGCAGTTGCCGTTGTTCTTGCCCTGGCAGTTGTCGCACATCGACCCGACCTTGTCGGTGTCGGGGAACGAGGGGTTCGTGGACTCGTTCTGGCTCGGGTTACAGCGGTCGATGCAGTTGTCGCACGCATCGCCGACGCCGTCCGGCCCGCCGCCCGGCGGCTCGTTGACGGTGTCGAGGACGCCGTCGCCGTCGAGGTCCTCGCCGGAGTCGAGCGTGCCGTCGCCGTCGATGTCCTCGCTGACGTCGAGCGTGCCGTCGCCGTCGAGGTCCACGAACGGGCACTCCGCCGTCGAGAGCGGCAGCTCGCGCTCGTCACTCTGGTTGCCGACCGCGAGCTCGGAGAGCGAGGCGGTGCCGTCGCCGTCCACGTCGCAGTTGAGCGGGTTCGCCTGGCAGCTGCCGTTCTTGATCGTCCCGCAGTTGTCGCAGGCGTCGCCCACCCCGTCGAGGTCGCCGTCGGACTGGCTGGTGTTCGCGACGGTGGGGCAGTTGTCGCAGGCCCCGCCGATCGTGTCCGCGTCGCCGTCGTCCTGGTCCGGGTTGGCGATCACCTGGCAGTTGTCGCAGACGTTGCCGACGCCGTCCTGGTCCACGTCGGCCTGGTCGGCGTTCGACTGGACGGGGCAGTTGTCGCAGACGTCGCCGATGCCGTCGAGGTCGGTGTCGACGTTGTTCCCCGGGTTCGGCACCAGCGGGCACTTGTCGAGGGGCTCTTCGAAGCCGTCGTTGTCGTCGTCGGGGTCGCAGGCGTTGCCGAGCGCGTCCCCGTCGGTGTTCAGCTGGTCGGCGTTGGCGAGCGCGGCGCAGTTGTCGCAGACGTCGCCCACGCCGTCGCCGTCGCCGTCCACCTGGATGCTCGCGTCGAACGGGCCGTTCGCGACCAGCCGGCAGTTGTCGTCGCAGGCGAAGGTCTCGCCGGTCGGGCAGAAGTTGGGCGTGCCGTTCCCGTCGTCGTCGTTGACGAAGTCGTTGTCGTCGTCGTCGTCGCACGCGTCGCCGAACAGGTCGGTGTCCGTGTCGCGCTGGTCGCGGTTCTGGACCGAGGTGCAGTTGTCGCAGAAGTCGCCGAAGAGGTCCCCGTCCGAGTCGATCTGGGACGGGTCGTTGTCCGCCGGGCACAGGTCGACGAGGTTCGTCAGCCCGTCCGCGTCCGAGTCGATCGTCGAGATCAGCCAGAAGGACCCGGCGCCCGGGCGCACGCCCTTGCCGATGTTCGGCGCGTTCGCGAAGCCGGCGCCGGCCACGATCTCCGGGCGGCCCCGCCCGTCGACGTCGCCGGTGGCGAGCCCGGTGCCGAGGCCGTCGCCGACGCCGTAGCCCCACACGGTCCCGGTGTACGCGGGCGGGCTCTGGAAGTTCTCCTCCTTCACCGCCGGCCAGCCCGACCCGTAGCGGACCCAGACCTCGCCCGCGCCGGAGCGGAGGTTGTTCTGGGAGGCGTCCGCGCTGCGGTCCGGACCCTGCCCGAACGGCGCCGCGACGACGAGGTCGACGAAGGTGTCGCCGTCGAGGTCGCCCGCGGCGAGGCTCGTGCCGAAGCTGTCCCCCGCGTCGCGGCCGATGACGTTGATCACCTTCAGCGCGTTGTTGTCCGCGCCGTCGCGCAGCAGGTCCACGGTGTTCCCGGACTGGACGGGACCGCGCACCATCGAGACCTGGCCGACTTCCTGCCGGACCGGGTTCTCGGACGGCTTGCCGTCCGCGTTCGGCACGCCGACGAAGAGGTCGCCGACGTTGTCCTTGTTGTAGTCCGCGATCAGCAGCGCGCCGCCCGCCTGGTCGTTCGCCGCGCCGCCGTAGACGCGCGCCGGGATCCCCGTGTCGAGGTCCCGCGAGGCCGGGAACGGGCTGCCGCCGAAGACGATCGCGACCTCGCCCGCGCCCGTCCGTGCGCTGCCCGGCCCGCGGCCGAGCGGCAGCTGGATCGCGAGGTCGGCCGTGCCGTCGCCCGACAGGTCGCCGATCGCGACGACGGAGCCCATCACGCCGCGCTCGTTGGTGCTGCTGTTGGCGATCGCGTCGGCGTCCTCGAACTCGTACGAGGGCCCGTAGATCACCGCGTCGGGCGGCGTCGTGCGCAGGTCGCGCGTGCCGTCCACGAACGGGCTCGGCGAGGCGCCGAGCAGAATCGCGACCTCGCCCGCGTCGGTGCGCGTGCCGGACGGGCCGTCGCCGCCGCTCGCGCCCATCACGAGGTCCGGGCGGCCGTCGCCGTTGACGTCGCCGGTGCGGACGGTCGAGCCGAGCCGGTGGCCGGTGCCCTTGCCGTAGATCCACAGGTCGGCGCGGCTCTTGGACTGGTCCGGCCGGAACAGGTCGAAGACCGCGGGGCGCACGCGCCCGCCGAAGAGCACGTACACCTCGCCGCGCGACACGAGGCCGTCGGCATCGATCGAGCCGTTGCCGTCGGCGTCGATCCCTCGCGGGCCGCGCGCGCTCGAGGACGAGAGGACGAGGTCCGTCGTGCCGTCCTGGTTGAGGTCGGCCGCCGCGAGGTGCTGTCCCAGGAAGTCGCCGCCATGCGCGCCGTAGATCACGACGTCGGCCTTCGTGCCGTCGTAGCCGAGGTCGAGCACGCGGTCGAACGGGGGCGCGCCGTAGAACAGGTAGACCGCGCCCGCGTTGGGCCGGCCCATCGGGCTCGCGCCCGGCGCGCCGACGGCGGTGTCGAGCTTGCCGTCGGCGTTGAAGTCGCCGAGCACGACCTCGTCGCCGAACTGGTCGCTGGTGTTGCGTCCCCAGCGCACCGGGTTCTGCATCGAGGCCTGTTGGCCCGCGGGGGGGAGCAGGTCGATGGGGCTGACCCGCTGGGCTTCGGCGGCGACGATCGCCGCGAGCGCCACGATGAGGAGTGAGCCGGCCGATGCGAAGGCGGAAAGCCCGTTCCTCATTGCACTCATGGGGTTCCTCCGGGAGGGCACTGCGCTTGCGGTGGTCTCGCCGGCCGCGTGCGGCCGGCGACGTGGGGTCCTGCAGGGGCTATGCGAAGCGGCAAGGCACGCCGAATCGGCCGCGCGCCCGCGCCGCCGTGTTCGCGTTCACTGGAGTGGGCCGCCGGCTGGCCACGCGGCGGCTGCGGATGGGATCCTGCGAGTGACGGCCTCCAGGTCGCCTGCCCATGTCCCCGGCCGGAATGTACGGCGAATTCACCGAACCGCCGCGGACGTCCGGGCGAGGTTTTGGGCCGGCGGCGCGCTAGATTAACGCCGCCGCGATCGCGCGCGGGGCCGACGGCCGAACGCTCGCGAGGGAGGAACGGAGTGCGCGCCCGATCGTTGACGTTCTTGTTCTCCCTCGTCTGCGCTTGTCTCACGACCGCGTCGTGCCGCACCGCGCCCGGCGTCGGCTCCGGTCCCGGCCCGGTCGCCACTCCGGCCGGGACTCCCGCGGGGCAGGGGTCCGGGACCGTCCTGTCGGCGGACGTGCCGCCCGCCGCGGCCCTGCCCGCCGCCGCACCGACAGCGTCGCTCCCCGACGCCGGCGCGGATTCCGTGCCGCTCGAGCCGGACCCGGGACCGGCCGCGTCGCGGCCGCTGCACCCCCGCTTCGCGACGCTGCCCGAGACCGGCGGCTGGCTGCGCCTGCTCGTCGACCTGCGCGAGCAGGTCGACCTCGGCGCGCTGATGCGGTCCCACGACGCGCAGGCGCTCCCCCGTTCGGCCCGCCGCGCGCGCACGCTGTCGGCGCTCTCCGCGGTCGCGGAGCGCGGGCGCGCCCGCGTGGAACCGCTGCTCGAGCGCCTCGTGAGCGAGGGCAAGGCCGACTACTACCGCCAGGTGCGCTTCCGCAACCGGTACTTCGTCGCGGCGAAGCGGTCGGCGCTGCCGGAGCTGCGTGCCGAGCCGGCGATCGCCGAGCTGATCCCCGAGTACGACTCCGTGCGCGAGGCGCGGGCCGGCGCGGGGCGCGCGCTCTCCGCAGCGCCGCCGGTGCCCCCCGGCGACAGCTGGGCGATCGAGGCGCTCGGCCTGCGCGACCTCTGGAAGCAGGGGGTCGACGGCCGCGGCGTCGTGGTCGGGATCCTCGACAGCGGCGTCTTCGGCGACCACCTGGCGCTCGCCGCCGGCCGCCGCGGCGCGCCCGACTGGTTCGACGCGGCGACCGGCCGCCCCGACCCCGTCGACACGGTGCCGCACGGATCGCAGGTGCTCTCGTGCGCCGTCGGCCGCGAGGCCGAGGGGCGCGCGCTGGGGGCGGCGCCGGGCGCGACCTGGGTCGCGGCGCTGTCGAACCTGTACAACAGCTACAACAACGTGAACATGAGCCTCGCGGCGGACTGGCTGCTGTTCGAGGCGCGGCCCGACGTGCTGCTGGGCGCGTGGGGCCACGGTCCGAAGAGCTGCTACGCGCACGACGGCGCGATGCTCGAGGCGTTCCGCGCGGCCGGTATCGTCGCGGTCTTCGCGGCGGGCAACGACGGCCCCGGCGCGGCCACCGGCGAGACCCCCGCGGCGCTCGATCCCGCCGCGCGCGGCGGCGCGCTCGCCGTCGCGGCGAGCGACCGGCACGGCAAGGTCATCGACGCGTCGTCGCGCGGCCCGAACCGCTGCGGCACGCGCCCCTTCCCCGACCTCGCCGCCCCGGGCTGGGACGTTCCGGTGCCCACCGCGCCGTACCCGAACTCGCTGACCGTCGTGTCGGGAACGTCGTTCTCCGTCGGCTTCGTCGGCGGCGTCGCCGCGCTGATCCTGCAGCTCCAGCCCGAGATGCCCGTCGCCGACGTCGAGGAGATCCTCCGCCGCACCGCGCGGGACCTGCCCCCCGCGGGCCACGACGACGTCTCCGGCCACGGCCTGCTCGATCCCCGCGCCGCGGTCGAGGCCGCGCGCGCCTGGCGCCCGCCCGCGCCGCGCTGAGCGGCGGCCTGGGCGGTGCGCACGGCTGACGGGTCCACGGGTTCACGCGTCCGGTGGTCCAGTGGTTCAGCAGTCCACGGGTCGACGGCTCCACGGGTCGACGGCTCCACGGGTCGGCTGATCCATGGGTCGACACCCGGTACGCGCGGCCGCGGTCATTTGCCGGACGATTTCCCGCGGCCTGTGACCCCTCCGCGACGCGTCACGCGCCGCGCCACGCGGTCGATGAGCCGGCCGGGACGTGTCGCCCTCCCCCGCCGTCGGACGCCCCGCCAACGCGGCGCGCAGGCGCCGCAGAAGGCGTCCGCCGGTGCCCGGTGCAATCGTCCGGCAATTGACCGCGGTCCCGCATACCCCGATCGCGCGTCGCGCGTCCCGCGCCTCCCGTCGGAGCGTTGGAGCCGACCTCCCACACCACTCGGCGCGGACGCGCGGGCCCGAAGGGCCGAGCGTTCGCGTCGAGTCCCGGGGGTGCGGGGGTGGATCCCCCGCATCGAGACCGCATCCTGTCACCGCAATGTCGTCTGACGACGGACGCCGCGCGCGGACCAGCGCGGGCGGACCACACCACTCGGCGCGGACGCGCGGGCCCGAAGGGCCGAGCGCTCGCGTCGAGTCCCGGGGTGCGGGGGTGGATCCCCCGCATCGAGACCACATCCTGCCACCGCAATGTGAGGACGCCGCGACGCGCGCGCGCCCGGACCCGCGCGGGCGGACCCTCGCGCGCTGCGCGCGCGAGGCCCGCCCCTACGGAGCGGGGCCCGCCCCTCCGGAGCGAGGGTCGCCAGACGCACGGCGCGCGGGGCACGGCGCGCGGGGCGCGGGGCGCGGGGCGCGGGGCGCCGGAAATAGAAATCGGCCGGCCCCCGGAGGGGCCGGCCGAAATTGTCAGAGCAAGTTTGTGCGTGGGATTTGGATCAGAACCGGCTGAGGTTGTAGTTCAGGCCGTTCGGAACCAGCGCCAGCTTGATGTTGGACGACAGCGAGTTGTAGCTGAGGTTCACATCGACGCGGTTCCCGTTCTGAGCCGAGTAGTCCGACAGCCAGCGCAGCTCGTGGCGGGCGTTCGGGGTCATCGGGAGGATAAGCTGGAGCTTATCGGTCAGGATGCCGTTGAACGAGCCGACGATCGGCATCGAGCTGGAGACGCCGCCCTTGTTCAGGGTGACGCTGAGGTTGCTGGAGTTCATCGGGACGACGTAGGCCGTCTCGCCGCGCCACGTGGTCGTGGCGAGGTTGGCGAACTCGGCAGCCATCGCCTGGCTGGTGAACATCGCGCGGTCGCCGCACTCACCGAAACGAGCGGTGTAGCTGACGAGCAGCGAGAGCGAACGGGCGCCGGAGCAGTCCGGGAAGTAGGTGTAGTCGAACACGTCGTCGATCAGGTCGTTGGCCGGATTCCAGGCCTCGGCCAGCTGGCAGCCGTCATAGCGCCAGTCGCAGTAGGTCTGGTCCAGGAAGGTGACCGCGGCGGTCGGGTCGAAGTTGTTGAAGGTGTAGATCTTCTGGTCGCCGTACTGGTTCTGGAAGACCAGGCTGAACAGCTCGTCGGTGCCGTCGTCCCAAATCGTCGCGACGGAACCGGACGGAACGATGTAAGCCTTGTGGCCGGTGCGGATGATGCCGCTGTAGTCACCGCGGGCATCCGTGATGACCGGGTAGTCCGTGATCGCGCAGCCGGCCGCCACAACCGTCAGCGCCAGCAGGGCGAAGAGCAGCTTCTTCATTGTCTGGCTCCTTTCCATCTCGCTGGGATGCCGATTACAGCCGGTCCAGGGCGTTCTTCACCGTCGTCACATGCAGCTTGAAGTTCGCGGTCAGCGAACCGTAGGTCGCATCGACGTCGATGTTGTTCCCGTGAGCGTTGACCCAGTTGTCCAGCCAGCGGAGCTGGAACTTGGCATTCGGGGTCATCGGGAACGCGGTGCGGAGCTTGCTGTCGATGTAGCCGTTGAAGCGGCCGAACACCGGCATCACGCCCTGCGCGCCGTCGCCACCGGTCAGCGAGAAGGACGCCACCGAGTTGTCGATCGGCAGGCTGTAGTACTCGTGGCCGCGGAAGTTCGTCTTCTCGAGCTGCGAGAACTCGAACGCCGCCGCCTGGCGGTCGGTCCAGAGGCCGCTGCCGCACTCACCGAAGCGCGCCGTGTAGCTGACGAGCAGCGAGAGGGAGCGAGCACCGGAGCAGCTGGTGTCGTAGGTGTAGTCGAAGACGTCGTCCGACGCGATGTCCGGGTTCCAGGCCGTCGCGAGCGCGCAGTTCGACTGGCGAACCGGGTCGCAGTAGGTCTGGTCCAGGAAGGTCACCGCAGCGGTCGGATCGAAGTTGTTGTAGGTGTACAGCCACTGGTCACCCTTCCAATCCTGGGTCACCTGGGTGTACAGCTCGTCCGTACCGTCGTCCCAAATCGTGGCCACGCTGCCCGACGGAACGATGTAGGCCTTGTCGTAGAACGACTGCATCACGCCGTTGTCCCCACCGCGCGCATCGGTGATCACCGGGTAGTCGGTGATGGCGCAGCCGAGGCTCAGGACCACCGCCGCGAGGAAGGCGGTGCACAGAAGCTTCCTCATTGACTGGCTCCTTTCCTTTGTACTGTGGGCAGTCTTCTGCCGTTCCTCTTCCCTTGCTCTATCCACGCACGCTCTGCTCTGACGAGTTCACCCCTTTCATCGGTTGCCGGATCCGCCTTCGGTGCGCCGTTCCCCCGAACTGCGCCCTGCGACGAAACCGACTCCGACGGGCGGGAATGTACGCTGAATCGCAGCAGCAGCACTTTTTTTTCGGGCAAATGCGGAGGGAGATCGCAAAAAAGGTCGGCCCCGCAAAATACGTCACAACCCGGACAGGACGCGGGTTGCCGAAGATGCCGCGCGTTGACGTACCGAAAGTTATTCTCTGCTTTCGTTCACCGGACATGGAAAACGCCGTCCGCTGTCCGCCGGTCGCCGGCCGAGGACGGCCTGCCGGCGTTGGCCGAGGACGGCCCTCCGCCGGGCCCGACCCCGGCCGGCCCCCGCGGAGCCTCGCCGCACGCCCGCAGAGCCTCCCTGCGCCCCGGAAAAGCGCGAGGGCGGCCGCCTGGCCGCCCTCGCCGGAGCCACTCTCGAGAAAGCCGGTCAGGTCAGAACCGCGAGATGTTGTACTGCAGGCCCTCGGTCGCGAGCCGGATGTCGATCTGGGCGCTCAGCGAGCCGTAGGTCAGCGACAGCTGGGCGTCCTTCCCGTACGCCGCCGCGTAGTCGGCGAACCAGCGCAGCTGGTGCCGGGCGTTCGGCGTCATCGGGACGATCAGGTTGAGGTCCTCGGTCACGAAACCGTTGAAGGTCCCGTAGACCGGGGCGCTGCGGGTCACGCCGGCGGAGGTCAGGGACACCGTCGTGCTCGAGCCGTCGATCGGCACGATGTAGGCGTTCTCGCCGCGCCAGGTGGTCATGGCGAGGTTCGCGAACTCGGACGCCAGGGCCTGCTTGCTGGCCATGAACATGCCGTCGCCGCACTCGCCCACGCGGCTGTTGAACTGCGCGAGCATCGACAGCGAGCGCGCGCCCGAGCAGTCCGCGAAGAACTCGTAGTCCAGCGGGTCGTCGATCGCCGCGTTGGCGGGGTTCCAGGACTGCGTGATCTCGCAGCCCTCGTAGCGCCAGTCACAGTAGGTCTGGTCCAGCAGCTGGACCGAGTCCGTCGGGTCGAAGTTGTTGAAGGTGTAAATCTTCTGGTCGCCGTACTGGTTCTGGAACACCAGCGAGAACAGTTCGTCCGAACCGTCCGGGTAGCTGGTCGCGACCTGGCCCGTCGGGATGATGTAGGCCTTGTGGCCGGTGCGGATGACGCCGCTGTAGCTGCCGCGGTCGTCCGTGATGATCGGGTAGTCGGTCACCGCGCAGGCCGACAGCACCAGCGCCAGCACGACCACGCTGAAGAGCATCTTCTTCATCTTGCGCTCCTTTCCTCGTGCGTGGCCGGGCTCAGAGCCGGTTCAGCGCGTTCTGCACCGTCGTCACGCTCACCCTGAAGCTGGAGGTCAGCGCGCCGTAGGTGACGTTCATGTCGATGTCGTTGCCGTGGGCCTGCACGTAGCTGTCCAGCCAGCGCAGCTGGAACTTGGCGTTCGGCGTCACCGGCAGCGCGAGGCGGAGCTTCTCGTCGATGTAGCCGTTGAAGCGGCCGAAGACCGGCATCACCGTCTGCGAGCCGTCCGCGCCCGTCAGCGCGAACGACGCGATCGAGTTGTCGATCGGCAGGTGGTAGTACTCCTCGCCGCGGAAGGTGGCGCGCTCGAGCTGGCCGAACTCGTACGCGAGCCCCTGCTTGTCGGCCCACAGCCCGCTGCCGCACTCGCCGATGCGCGAGTTGAACGTGACCATCATGGACAGCGAGCGGTAGCCCGCGCAGCCCGTGTCGGCGGTGTAGTCGAACGGGTCGTCCCCGGCGACGTCCGGGTTCCACGACGTCACGATCGCGCAGTTGTCGTTGCGCAGCGGATCGCAGTACGTCTGGTCGAGGTGGAGCACCGCGGCCGTCGGGTCGAAGTTGTTGTAGGTGTACAGCCACTGGTCGCCCTTCCAGTCCTGCGTGACCAGCGAGTACAGCTCGTCCGACCCGTCGTCCCAGATCGTCGCGACCGACGACGTCGGGATGATGTAGGCCTTGTCGTAGAACGACTGCAGCACACCGTCCCCGTCCGCCCCGCGTGAGTCCAGGATCACGGGGTAGTCGGTGACGGCGCAGCCGGCCATGACGATGACGGCCAGCGCGGCGAAAACCAGCTTCCTCATCGAGTGGCTCCTTTCCCTTTTCCAGCCCGGTTCCCGTTCCATCATTCGGGTCCATGGATCCTGCGCGCGACGAGCGCGCACAGGTCGGCCCGGCGGGAAGGTACGACGAGCCACTCGCCTGTCAAGGTTCTTTACGACGGGTGTTCGGCGACCGGCCGCGGCGGGCCGGGGGCGGACGCCGCGCGGCGTGGCCGGAGGGAGACGGACCTTAGCGGACGTTGGTGAGCAGGATCTTGCCGCCCGGCTGCGGGACGACGCGGATCCGGTCCGGCACCTCGGCCGCCGGCTTCGCCGCCGCCTCGCGCAGGCCGGCCCGGTCGAGGACCTGCCGGACGTAGCGGCGCGTCTCCGGGTAGTTCGGGACGCCGCCGGACCGGTCGACCGCCCCCTCGCCCGCGTTGTACGCCGCGAGCGCGAGGGCGAGATTTCCGTCATACCTGGCGAGCAACCATGACAGGTATTGCGCGGAGCCGTCGAGGTTGTCCTCGGGGTCGTGGACGTCGTCGACGCCGAAGCGGCGCGCGGTGCCGGGCATCAGCTGGCCGAGGCCGCGGGCGCCCTTCGGCGAGACCGCGTCCGCACGCCGGCCGGATTCCACGTCCACGAGCGCCCCGAACACGTACGGGTCGAGCTGGTAGCGCTCCGCGACCCGCTCGATCAGCCGCTGGTAGGGGCGCCCCAGGACGCCCTCGAGGGCGGCCTTCGACTGCGCCGGGGCGGGCAGGGCCGCCCCGAGCAGCACGAACGCGCTGCCGGCCGCCGCGCGCGCGAGGGCGCGCCGGAGTCCGCGGGTGCCTGGCCTCACGAGGCGGAATCTAGGTCCGGCGCGGCTTACAGGCATCCCTCGGCGCGTACGACGCGCGACCGTGGGCGTCAGGTGAGGAGGGCGCGGACGATCTCCGGCGCGGCCTGCAGGGCCGCGTCGATGCCGCCGGGGTTCTTGCCGCCCGCCTCGGCCAGGTCGGGCCGCCCTCCGCCGCCGCCGCCGACCAGCGGCCCGAGCTTCTGGATCGCCGCGCGCGCGTCGACGCGGGCGCGGACCTTCTCGCCAACCGCCACGAGCACGGCGGCCTTCCCCTCGTCCTCGGCGGCCAGGATCACGACCGCGCCGGGGTTCTGCTGGCGCAGGCTGTCGGCGAGGTCCCGGCGCTGCCCCTTGGAGAGGCCGTCGGCGCGCCGCGCGAGCACCGCCACGCCGTCCACGTCCACCGTGGCCGGCGCGGCGCCTGCCTCGCCCCGCGCGAGCTTCAGCTTGAGCTGCTCGTTCTCCTTCTGCAGCGCGCGCAGCGCCTCGAGCCGGCGGTCCACTCCCTCGAGCACCGCGGGCGCCGCGACGCCGACCTTGCCCGCGACCTGCTCCAGCGCGTCGATCCCCTCGCGGGCCCAGCGCACGGCCACCGGCCCGCAGACGGCCTCGAGCCGGCGGACCCCCGCGGCCACGCCCCGCTCGCCCCAGATCAGCGCCGGGCCGATCTCGCCCGTGCGCGCGACGTGGGTCCCGCCGCACAGCTCCATGCTGAAGTCGCCGACGCGGACGACGCGCACGCGGTCGCCGTAGCGGTCGCCGAAGAACGCGAGCGCGCCCTCGGCGAGCGCCTGCTCGAGCGGCACCTCGCGGGTCTCGACGTCCACGTCCTGCACGATCGTCTCGTTGACGAGGTCCTCGATGTCGCGCATCGCCTCGGCGTCCACCCCCTCGTAGTGCGCGAAGTCGAAGCGCAGCCGCTCCGGGGTGACCAGCGAGCCGCGCTGCTGCACGTGCGGGCCCAGCACCCGGCGCAGCGCCGCGTGCAGCAGGTGCGTCGCGGTGTGGTGGCGCTTCGCGGAGGCGCGCCAGCGGGCGTCCACCTCCGCGACCACCGCCTCGCCTTTCACGAGCGCGCCCTGCTCGACCGTCACGTCGTGCAGGACCACGCCCGGGAGCGGCGCGGTCACGTCCGTGACGAGCGCGCGCCCGTCGCCGGTGCGCAGCGTGCCGCGGTCGCCGACCTGCCCGCCGCTCTCGGCGTAGAACGGCGTCTCGTCGAGCAGCACCTGGCCCTTGTCCCCCGGTCCGAGCCGCGGCACGGGGGCGCCGTCCTTCAGGATCCCGGTGATCCGCGCCGCCGGGACCTGCAGGGTGTCGCGGCCGACGAAGCAGGACGGCCGGTCCTTCCAGTCGAGCAGCACGCCCGCGGCCGGGGCCACGGCGTGCGCCGCGCCGCCGGTCGCGCGCGACGCCGCGACATGCTGCCGCCGCGCCGCCTCGTAGCCGCCCTCCGCGAGCGTCATGCGGCGCTCCTCGAGCGCGTCGCGCACGAGGTCGAGCGGCAGGCCGCGCTCGCTCTCGAGCACGAACGCCTCCGCGCCCGGGAACACGGTCTCGCCGTTCGCGGCGAGCTCGGAGATGCGCTCCTCCAGCCGTTCGAAGCCGTCCGCCAGCGTCTTCTCGAAGCGCTCCTCCTCGCGGCGGACGATCTTCTCGACGAGCGGCAGCGCGCCGGGCAACTCGGGGAAGGCGGGGCCGAGCAGCTCCACGACCGAGCGCAGGTGCCGGTGCAGGAACGGCACCGGCAGGTCCAGCAGGCGGCCGTGCCGCAGCGCGCGGCGCAGGATCCGGCGCAGCACGGCGCCGCGCTTCTCGGGGCCGGGGATGATCCCCTCGGACACCAGCATCACGATCGCGCGCAGGTGGTCGGCGATCACGCGCAGCGAGACGTCCTTGTCGCCGCCGTCGCCGTACGGCCGGTACGTGTGCTTCGCCTCGTCCGCCAGCGGCCGCAGGATCGGCAGGAAGAGGTCGGTGTCGTAGTTGCTGGGCGCCCCCGACAGCACGGCCGTGAGCCGCTCGAGGCCGGCGCCGGTGTCGACCGACGGCGCGGGCAGCTTCTTCGCGCCGCCGTCGGCCTGCAGGTCGAACTGCATGAACACGAGGTTCCAGATCTCGAGGAAGCGCGCGGGCGCGTTGCCGGGGTGCTCGCCCGCCGGCCCGCCCGGGTTCATGTCGACGTGGATCTCGGTGCAGGGCCCGGCGGGGCCGGTGTCCCCCATCTGCCAGAAGTTGTCCTTGCGGCCGAGGGCCAGGATCCGCGCGCGCGGCACGCCGGCGATCTCATCCCAGAAGCGCGCCGCCTCCTCGTCCGCGGGGAACTGGGCGTCCCCCTCGAAGACGGTCACCCAGAGCCGCTCCGGCGGCAGCTTCCAGACGTCGGTGACCAGCTCCCAGCCCCACGCGATCGCGTCCCGCTTGAAGTAGTCGCCGAACGAGAAGTTGCCGAGCATCTCGAAGAAGGTGTGGTGGCGCGGCGTGCGGCCGACCTCCTCGAGGTCGTTGTGCTTGCCGGAGACGCGCAGGCACTTCTGCGACGACGCGGCGCGCGTGTACGGGCGCTGCTCGTGGCCGCGGAAGACCTCCTTGAACTGGTTCATGCCGGCGTTGGCGAACAGCAGCGTCGGGTCGGCCGGGAGGACGAGCGGGGAGCTGGGCACGACCTGGTGGCCGCGCCCGGCGAAGAACTGGAGGAAGGAACGCCGGACCTCACTCGACTGCATCGTCGTCTCCCGCGGGGAGGTCCCCCTCCCCCGCGCCGAATCCTTCCCGTTCGAGGAGCGCCCGCACCCGCGAGACCGGGAACCCGTCCCGCACGAGCCGGCGGGCGAGCCGGACCGGGTCCGTCTGCCCGGACCGTACCTGGCGCCGGAACGCGGCGCGCAGCGCGTCCTCCTCCGCCTCCGGCGTGAACGCCGCGCGCACCGCGGCCCCGGCCGCCTCCGCGTCGATCCCGCGCGCGGCGAGCTCCGCACGGACGCGGGCGGCCCCGCGCCGCCCCTCGGCGGCGCGGCGAAGGGCGAAATTATAGGCAAGGTCCCCGTCGTCGACGAGCCGCGCGGCGCGCAGGCGGTCCAGCTCCGCGTCGACGGCGTCGCGGTCGAAGCCCTTGCGGAGCAGCTTCCGCGCGAGCTCCGCCCGGCCGTGGGCGCGGCGCGCGAGGTACGCGAGCGCCGCCTCGTGGATGTCGGGATGGCTGCCGTCCGGGGGCATGGACCGGGATTGTACCGGCCGCGGTCCGGCCCGGCCCCGCGGGATGGTGTGGGGGCGGGGCTGTGCCCCGCCCGCGGGAATGATGATGTGGGGGCGGGGCTGTGCCCCGCCCGGGTGGGGCAAACCCCCACCCCCACGGGGACGGCTCAGCGCTTCTTCGGCATGAACGCGTCGCCGTCCGACGTCCGGGTCAGGCCCGGTATCGGCGGCGGCTGCGTCCGGCCTGGCGCGGGGCTGCCGGCCTGGACCGCGGCGACCGCGGCCCCGGCGAGCGTCTCCTCCATCGCGTTGCGCGACGCGGCGGCCGTGGACTCGATGCCCTCCATGCGCAGGCGCAGCTCGTCCTTGTTGGTCGCCCGCAGCAGCGCCTCCTCGCGCGTGATCAGGCCCGCGGCCCACAGCCCGTACAGCGACTGGTCGAAGGTCTGCATGCCGTACTGCGAGGTGCCCTGCGCGATCGCGTCCCGGATCAGCTTGGTCTTGTCCTTGTTCTCGATGCACTCCGCGATGTACGGCGTGACGCGCATCACCTCGACGGCCGGCACGCGGCCCCCGCCGTCGGCGCGGGTCACGAGGCGCATCGAGACCGAGGCCTTCATCACGGACGCCAGCTGGATCCGGATCTGCTTCTGCTGGTGCGGCGGGAACACCGAGATGATGCGGTTCACGGTCTCGGTGGCGTCGAGCGTGTGCAGCGTCGAGAGCACGAGGTGGCCGGTCTCGGCGGCCAGCAGCGCCGTCTCGATCGTCTCGTAGTCGCGCATCTCGCCGACGAGGATGACGTCGGGGTCCTGGCGCAGCGCGGAACGCAGCGCGTCGGCGAACGACTTCGTGTCGACCTCGACCTCGCGCTGGTTGACGAGCGACTTCTTGTCCCGGTGCAGGAACTCGATCGGGTCCTCGATCGTCATGATGTGCTCGGCGCGCGACGAGTTGACGTAGTCGATCATCGCGGCCAGCGTCGTGGACTTGCCGGACCCGGTGGAGCCGGTGACGAGGATCAGGCCGCGGGACTCGTTGGCGATCGTCTCGACGACCGGCGGCAGCATTAGCTCGCGCGCGGTCGCGATGCGCACCGGGATCACGCGCAGCACGAGGCCGACGGTGCCGCGCTGCTGGAAGCAGTTGACGCGGAAGCGGCCCAGCCCGGGGACCGAGTAGGCCATGTCGATCTCGAAGTTCTCCTTGAACTTCTGCTTCTGGCGCGCGCTCATGATCGAGAACGCCAGCGCGATCGTGTCCTCCTGCATCAGGCGCGGGTGCTCGGTCATCGCGACGAGCCGCCCGTCCACGCGGACGACGGGGTAGCACCCCACCTTCAGGTGCAGGTCCGAGGCGCCCTTGTCGGCGGCGGACTTGAGCAGGTCGTTGATGTGCACGCGGGGGACTCCTCCGGGTGCGAATCTAGGTCCCGGAGCGCGCCCGCGCCCGAAAGGGAACGAACACGCGGGGGCGGCCCGCGCGCCGCCCCGGCGCGTCAGTCGAGGCCGAGGACGACGGTGCCGCGGGCGTCGTCGCGGCGGACCCGCAGGTCCCCGGCGGCGCCGTCGACGAGGTAGAAGTACGTGACCCCATCGCGCAGCACGGGGTCGTGGAACGGGAACAGCCCGCCGGCGATCGGGGCCGGCGCCTGCGGCGCGGTCCCGCGCCGGATCGTGGCGCCCTCGTGGACGGTGTAGCGGATCCCGGACGGCACGTTCGTGAAGGTCTCCGTCTGCCGGGTCGTCCAGCGGACGTCCAGCCGGTCCACGGCGGCGTTCGGGGCGTCGCCGAGGCCCACGTGCGCCGCCCGGCCGCCGCGGCCGACGTGGTAGCCGAGGTTGCCGCTGATCTCCCGCACCTGGCTGACGACCCCGTCGGTGACGGTGACGCGCGCGCCGATCCCCTCGCGGTTCGTGCCGCCGGCCCCCTTGCCGGCCAGGACGACCGCGATGAACGGGCGGGCGTTGCCGCCGTCGTTGCGCAGCAGCCGCGCGGCGCGCGGCTGCCCGATCGCGGGGGCGCCCTCGGTCAGCAGGTCGAGGTCGCCGTCCTGGTCGTAATCGCACCAGACCGCGGCGTAGTTCTCGAACGTGCCGAGGCTCGCGCCGTGCGCCGCCGTCCGGTCGAGGAAGCGGCGCGGGTTCGCGGGGTCCTGGCGGTAGAGCGTCGAGGTGTTGCGCGCGCTCGACGTGTAGATGTGCGTGACGTAGATGTCGAGGCTGCCGTCGTTGTCGTAGTCGGCCCACGCGGGGCTGGTCTCGCACCAGTCGGGCTGCGCGTAGGGGTCGTAGGGCTTCATCCCCGAGCTCGGCCGCCAGTCGCTGCCGGCGTAGCCCGGCGCGCCGGCGTTGGCGTAGAGCAGCGAGATGTCGTGGCCGAGCGCGAGGTAGTAGATGCCGTGCGCGAGGTCCGCGACGAAGACGTCCATGTCGCCGTCGTTGTCGAAGTCGGCCCAGTCCACGCCGAGCGTGTGCCCCCACGCGCCGTTCGACTGCTCGCCGTCGTAGTTCTTCGCGAGCGTCACCTCGCGGAAGCCGCCGGCGCCGTCGTTCTCCCAGAGCAGGTTCGGGTCCAGCCGGTAGTTGGCCGCGTACAGGTCGAGCCAGCCGTCGTTGTTGTAGTCGACCCACTGCGAGGCGCGCGCGCAGAGCCCGACCTTGCACGCGTCCTGCGGGTACGGCTTGCAGTCGGCGTCCTTGGTGCACGCGCGGCCGGTCTCGACGACGCAGTGGCCCGCGCCGTAGACGGACGAGCGCTCGGTCGCCTCCATGCCGAGCGTCGCGTAGACGTTCTCGAACGTGCCGTCGCGGCGGTTGCGCCAGAGCCGGTCGAGCGTGCAGTCGGCGCAGACGGTCGGCGTGCCCCCGCAGTGCCGCTCGTAGTTGCCGACGAAGACGTCGAGGTAGCCGTCGGCGTCGTAGTCGCCGGGCGCGACGGTCACCGAGTTGCCGGCGTCGCCGTAGGCGCCGGGGGCGGCGGTGAAGCGGCAGCTGCCGTCGTTCACGTACACCCGCTCGGCGTCGTCCCAGCCGACGCCGAAGACGTCGAGGTCGCCGTCGTTGTCGAGGTCGAACCACTGCGCGATGCCGTGCGGCCCGGCGGCGAGGTCGCCGACGTCGGCCTTGCGCGTGAACGTCCAGCCCGGCGGCCCGCCGTTGAGCCAGACCGTCGCGGGCGAGAGCAGCAGGTCGTCGTCGCCGTCGCCGTCGCAGTCCCCCCACGCGAAGTGGGAGACGCCGAGGCCGCCCGGGAAGGCCGACGCCGTGACGTCCGTGAACGTCACCTGCGCGAGCGCGAGTGAAGATCCGGCACAAACGGCGAGGGCGGCCACGATCGCGGCCGCCCCTGCACGACGTCTCGACCGCATGGGGACCTCCTGAGCGAGGCCCCCAGAATCTACCGCTATCCGTTGACCAGCGTGAGCCACTCGGGGTGGCCGCTCGAGGTCCCCTTCACGGTCGCGAAGTAGGCCTCCTGGATCCGGCGCGTCGCCTCGCCGCGGCGGCCGACGCCGACCTGCACGTTGTCCACCGAGCGGATCGGCGTGACCTCGGCGGCGGAGCCGGTGAAGAAGACCTCGTCGGCGATGTACAGCATCTCGCGCGGGATCGACTGCTCCTCGACCGTGTAGCCCATCTCGCGGGCCAGCGTCATCACGGTGTCGCGGGTGATGCCCGGCAGGATCGAGTCCGACAGCGGCGGGGTGAGGATCTTGCCGCGCCAGACGACGAAGATGTTCTCGCCCGAGCCCTCGGAGACGTTGCCCGCGGCCGTCAGCGCGATGCCCTCGTTGTAGCCGCGCGACTTCGCCTCGATGTTGATCAGCTGCGAGTTCATGTAATTCGCGCCGGCCTTGGCCATCGCCGGCAGCGTGTTCGGCGCCATGCGCGTCCAGGTCGAGATCGTGACGTCCACCCCCTGCTCGAGCGCCTCGGGCCCGAGGTACGCGCCCCAGGACCAGACCGCGATCGCGGTGTCGATCGGGCACTTGCCGGGGTTGACGCCGAGCGCGGCGTAGCCGCGGTAGACGATCGGCCGCAGGTAGCATTCCTCCGCCCCGTTCGCGCGGATCGTCTCCAGCGCGGCGCGGCAGAGGTCGTCCACCCCGTACGCGGGCAGCATGCGGTAGATCTTCGCGGAGTCGATCAGCCGCTGCATGTGCTCCCGCAGGCGGAAGACCGCGGGCCCCTTCGGCGTCCTGTAGCAGCGCGCGCCCTCGAAGACGGACGAGCCGTAGTGCACCACGTGGGAGCACACGTGGATCCGGGCCTCGTCCCAGGGGACCATGCGGCCGTTCATCCAGACGTGCGACGCGCCTTCGAAAGGCATCCGATCGGCCTCCAGGGGGACATCACCGTTTTCGGGCGGAACTTCGGTCCGCCCCACAGGACGGTGGCGAGCGGGGAATTTCGCCATACGGATGCTAGAACGGGCCGATTCATCCAGTCAATCGTGGAGCGCGCCGATCGCCACACGGCCCGGCGGCGCGCCCGCCAAACGCCGTTCGGCCGCGTGCGCCCCCGTCCGCCTCCTCGTTCCTGGGACGTAGGGGCCGGCTCGCCCCTGATCCGCAGGGGCGGGCCTCGCGCTCCGTAGGGGCGGGCCTCGCGCTCCGTAGGGGCGGGCCTCGCCCGCAGGGCGATGGTCCGCCCGCCCGCCCACTCGTTCCTC
>JADHED010001253.1_pt1 | contig 22985 bp, 16 predicted proteins | sample 8952041 | NCBI WGS metagenome assembly JADHED01 (sample SAMN16124423, study PRJNA663239) | bioreactor sludge metagenome | isolation source: sludge (control) | place: India:Bengaluru | collected 2018-09-08
GGTTGCGGGCGCGGGGGCGGCCGCGCGGAACGGGGCCGGGGCCGGGGCCGGCGGCGTCGAGAGGCCCGCCGCCGCGGTCGTGCCGGCCGCCGGCGGAGCCGCCGACGACCCGGGAGCCGGCGCCGGGCCCGCGCCCTGGGCCGCGGTCGAGCCGGTCATGGTCGCCCCGGACACGGTCGCCCCCGCCTGGGCCAGCGCCCGGGACAGCACGCCGCGCTCGACCGCCAGCCCGGCGGCCGCGGCGAGCGTCTCGACCGCCCCGCGGTCCACCGGCTGCGAGCCCGTGGAGGGGTCGGCGTAGAGCAGGCCCGCGATCTTGTCCTGGACCCGCAGGGGGACCAGCAGCGCCTCGCCCCGGATCGTCTGGCCGAAGTCCGGGACGGCGAACGGGCCGCCCATCTCGGCGTGGACCGCGCGGCTCTCCTCGTAGACGGTCGCCACGGCGGGCTGGTCCCGCTCGATGCGGATGCCCCGCAGGATCCCGCCGACCGCCGGGTCCTCCTCGAAGCCGATCCCCTCCCACCCCTCGAGGTGGTCGCCGCGCGACACGAACAGGGCGGCGCGCGCCCCGAACAGCGCCGCGCCCTTCAGCAGGGCGCGCAGGATCTCGGGCTGGCTCGTCGCGTCGCGCACGGCCGCGATCGCCTCGGGCAGGCTCGCGGGGGTCTCGCGCACCGGGGGCGGAAGGGCCACCGCGCCCAGCAGGTCGTGCAGCTCGCGCGTCACCCGGTCGACGATCTCGTCGATCACCTTGCGGTCCAAGCGGTCGTTGGCACCCATCACCGGCCTCCAGCCGGGCATTCTGGCGTCCGAGGCCACGGCCGGTCAACACATTACAATCCCCGGCATGTGGATCTCCCCATGGTGACCTGCCGATGACCCTCCAGAAGACCGTCGCCCGCCCCGTCCAGCTCGAGGGGGTGGGCCTGCACCGCGGCGAGACCGCGCGGCTCGTCATCGACCCCGCCCCGCCGGGCGCGGGGCTGGTGTTCGTCCGCGAGGACCTGGGGGGCGCCGAGGTCCCGGCGCTCCAGCAGTACCGGTCGGCGATGACGCACGCGTCGCGGCTCGAGAAGGACGGCGCGGCGGTCGACACGCCCGAGCACCTGCTCGCGTGCTGCTACGCGCTCGGCGTGGACAACGCGCGCCTGCGGCTGTCCTGCTCGGAGGTGCCGATCCTCGACGGCTCGGCGCTGCCGTTCGCGCGCGCGCTGCTCGACGCGGGGCTCGAGGAGCAGGGCGCGCCCCGGGCGGAGCTCCTGATCACGCAGCCGGTCGTCGTCGAGGACGAGGGCCGGCGCCTCGAGGTCGTGCCGGGCGAGGGGCTGCGGCTGACCGCCGGCATCGACTTCGAGCACGAGCACCTCGGCTACCAGGAGCTGACCGTGAGGATCGACCGCGGCGCGGACTTCCTCGCGAAGCTCGCGCCGGCGCGCACCTTCGCGATGAAGCGCGACGTGCTGAAGCTGCAGTCGATGGGGCTCGCGCGGGGCGGCTCGCTCGACAACGCGATCCTCGTGGACGAGGACGGCATCAAGGGCGTGGAGCTGCGCTACCGGGACGAGTTCGTCCGGCACAAGCTGCTCGACCTCGTCGGCGACCTCGCGCTGCTCGGCTGCGGCCTGCAGGGCCGCGTCGTGGCCTGGCGCGCGGGCCACGCCCTGCACGGGCGGCTGGTGGACGCGATCCTCGCGGCCCGCGGCGCGTGGGTCTGCGACGGCGCGGACGAGCCCCCGTCGCGCCCGATGCCGCCCGGCGCGGCGCGCTAGGCCCGGCCCCGGATGGCGCGCCTCCGGCTCCGCACCGACCGGCTGGCGACGGTCGCCGCCGTCGCGCTGCTGTTCGTGCTGGCGGCCATCTACTACGTCATCCAGCGCGGCAAGCTCGGCAACACGCGGCTCGCGACGGACCGCACGCTGCTCGCGCTGCTCTCCGTCGCGATCCTCGGCCTGCTGCTCGGGCTGTTCATCGTGGGGGTGCGCAACCTCGCGGGCGTGCTCTCGGGCCGGCGCCGCGGGGTGCTCGGCTCGCGGCTCCAGGCGCGGGTCACGTTCGCGTTCCTGTTCCTGGCGCTGATCCCGTCGCTCACGCTGTTCGTCGGCGCCGTCGCGATCGTGCGCAAGACGATGTCGGACCTGCGGCCGCCCGAGCCGATTCCGCTCGCCTCCGAGTTCGTGGACCAGGTGCGCGACGCCGTCGAGGCGCGCGCGCGCCACTTCGCGGGGGTCCTCGCGCGCGACCTCGCCCCGGGCGCCGGCGCGGCGGACGAGGCGCAGGGCGAGCTCGCGCGGCGGCTCGACGAGCGCCGCCGCCGCTACGCCCTCGACGCCGTCGGGCTGGTGCCGCGGGTCGGCGCGCCGATCTCCGTCGCGGGCGCGCCCTCCGCGGCCGGCGCGAGCGCGCGCGCGACCGAGATCACGAGCCTGCCGGACGGCTTCGCGGGGCGCGTGCTGGACAGCGGCCGCCCCGCCGTGCTGGCCGAGGAACTCGCGGTCGGCGCGCGCGTGCTCGCCGCGCACCCGATCGAGGGGGCGCGTCCGCCCGCGTTCGCGTGGGTCGCGATCTACCTCCCGCCGCGCAGCGCCGACCTGATGGCCGCGCTCGCGCGCGCGGGGGACGAGTGGCGCGGCTTCGGCCGCAGCCGCACCTCGGTCGAGAACCTCTACATCACGATCTTCGCGCTGCTGTCCGGGCTCGTGCTGTTCGCCGCGGTCTGGGCCGGCTTCCTGATCGCGCGCCAGGTGACCGGGCCGATCCTCGAGCTCGCCCGCGGCACCGAGGCGCTCGCCGAGGGGGACCTCTCGTACCGCGTGGCCGAGAACACGGGCGACGAGCTCGGCCGGCTCGCGGCGTCGTTCAACCGCATGGCGCGCGAGATCGAGCGCAACCGGCGGACGCTCGAGGACCGCCGGCGCTACATCGAGGAGCTGCTCGAGTCGATCCCCGTCGGCGTGCTGAGCTTCGACGCGCAGGGGCGCGCCACGACCGCGAACCACGCGGCGCTCGAGCTGCTGCGGCTGGAGACGCTCGTCGCGGGCAGCACCTACGACACGTTCCTCGACGGCGGGCGCGCGCCGCTCGCGCGCGCCCTCGAGCCGGTGATCGCGGGCGCCGTGGACCGCGTCGCGAGCGAGGTCGCGATCGCGGCGCGCGACGGCCAGGTGTCGCTGTCGGTCGTGGCGAGCCGCTTCCCGGTGACGCGCGGCGGCGAGGCGGTGCTGGTGGTGCTCGAGGACCTGACGCGGCTGCGGCGCGCCGAGCGCCTCGCCGCGTGGGGCGAGGTCGCGCGCCGGCTCGCGCACGAGATCAAGAACCCGCTCACGCCGATCCGGCTCTCGGCCGAGCGGATGCTGCGCAAGCACCAGAAGCAGGCGCCGGACTTCGCGCCGGTGCTCGAGGACGGCGTCGCGACGATCGTCCGCGAGGTCGAGAGCATCGAGCGCCTGGTCTCCGAGTTCTCGCGCTTCGCGCGCCTGCCGGAGATCCGCCCGCGCCCCGCGTCGCTGGTGCCGGTCGTCGAGGACGCGCTGGCGCTGTACCGCCACGCCCACCCCGGCGTCGCGTTCGAGCTCGAGGCCCACCCGGCGCTCCCCGCGCACCGGATCGACCCCGAGGCGCTGCGCCGCTGCCTGATCAACCTGCTCGACAACGCCGTCGCCGTGGTGGGTCCCGGCGGGCGGATCGCCGTCCGGACGTACCCCGGGCGCGGCACCGTCACGCTGGAGGTGGCCGACAACGGCCCCGGCGTGGCGCCTGAGGACCGGGAGCGGCTGTTCCAGCCCGACTTCACCCGCCGCCCCGGGGGGACCGGGCTCGGGCTGGCGATCGTCGAGCAGATCGTCGTCGAGCACGGGGGCCGCGTGCGGGTCGCGGACAATCCCGGAGGGGGCACCCGTTTTATGATCGACCTGCCCGCGGCCGGAGCGGCCGCGCTGACGTAGCGCACCCGAGGACGGGCGGGGCAGAGCCCCGCCCCCACGGGACGGCGCCGAGGACGGGCGGGGCAGAGCCCCGCCCCCACGCGGACGAGATTCGCGAGGATCGGAAGACGAGATGACCGACAGCGCCGCCCCACGCCGAGGCCGCATCCTGATCGTCGACGACGAGGAGCCGGTCCGGCGCTCGCTTGCGCAGATCCTCGAGGACGAGGGCTACGAGGTCGCGACCGTCGCGTCCGGGGAGCAGGGGGTCGAGCAGGCCGTGCAGCTCGCCCCCGACGCGATCTTCCTCGACGTCTGGCTGCCCGGGATCGACGGCATCGAGGCGCTGCGCCACCTGCGCGAGCGCGGCGTCGCGGCGCCGGTCGTGATGATCTCGGGCCACGGCACGATCGAGACCGCCGTCCGCGCGACGAAGCTCGGCGCCTACGACTTCGTCGAGAAGCCGCTCTCGCTCGACCGCGTGCTGCTGGTGACCGGCAACGCCCTGCGCCACGCGCGGCTGGAGCGGCGCAACCGCGCGCTGCGCGCCGAGCTGCGGCGCGAGGCGGAGTTCCTCGGGCGCAGCCCCGCGGTCGAGCGGCTGCGCACCGACCTGGCCGCCGCGACCGACGGCCGGCCGGTGCTGCTCTACGGCGAGAAGGGGACCGGGCGCCGCCTGGCCGCGCGCTGGCTCGCGATGCACGGGCCCCGGCCCGACGGGCCGTTCCTCGACGTGCAGGCCTCGGCGCTCTCGCGCGAGCGGCTGATCCGCGTGCTCTACGGCGACCCCGCGCGCGCCGCGCTCGAGCCCGGCCGGCTCGCGCTGGCCGACGAGGGCACGCTCTACCTCGAGAACGGCGACACGCTGCCCCCGTCCGTGCAGGACTCGCTCCGCACCGGCATCCGCTCGGGGCAGTTCCCGTGCCCCGGCTCGCGCCGCACGGTGCTCTCCGACACGCTGCTCGTCGTGGCGCTGCTCGAGCCGCCCGAGAAGCTGCTCGAGGACGGCTCGCTCTCGGGCGAGTTCCTGGCCTCGTTCGGCCACACGATCGAGATCCCGCCGCTGCGCGCGCGGCGCGACGACCTGCCGGAGCTCTGCGAACGCTTCCTCGGCGAGGTCTCGCGCGAGTACGCGCGCGACGAGCTGACGGTCGGCCCCGAGGCGATGGAGGCGCTGCTGCGCTACGGCTGGCCGGGCAACGTGCGGGAACTGCAGCGCACGATCGAGCGGCTGGTGCTGATGTGCCCGGGGCGCGTGGTGCGGGTCGAGGACCTGCCCGCCACGATCACCGGCGCGACCGTGCTGCCCGAGCGCCGCGTGCCCGTCGAGCCGCACGACCCGGGCTTCGACGAGACGCTGCGCCGCTTCGAGACCACCTGGCTCAAGAAGCACCTCGACGAGGCCGAGGGGGACACCGCCCGCGCGGCGGGCCGCCTGGGCATCCCCCAGGACGAGCTGCGCGCGCGGCTCGTGCGGCTCGGGATCCTGCCGGCATGAGCCGGGTCCCGGGCGTCTTCCGGGTCAAACCGCTCGCGCTGATCCTCGCCGACGCCGGCCGCGGCGACGTCCACCTGCGGCGCGCCCTGGGCTGGTTCAACCTCACGCTGCTGGGCATCGGCGCGATCGTCGGCGCCGGCATCTTCGCGACGATCGGCACCGCCGCCGCCGGCGACGTCCACCGGCCGGGCGCCGGCCCCGCCCTCGTGCTCTCGTTCGTGCTGACGGCGATCGCCTGCGCCTTCACCGCGCTCTGCTACGCCGAGCTCGCGGCGATGGTGCCGGTCTCCGGCTCCGCCTACACCTACGCCTACGCCACGCTCGGCGAGCTGACGGGCTGGATCATCGGCTGGGACCTGATCATCGAGTACGCCGTCGGCAACGTCGCGGTCGCGATCAGCTGGGGCAACTACTTCCGCACGCTGGTGTCCGGCTTCGGGATCACGATCCCGGCCTGGCTCGCGACCGACTACCGGACCGCGTACCAGACCGGCGTGCTCGACGCCGCGCCGCACGTGCTCGGGGTGCCGATCTGCTTCAACCTGCTCGCGGTGCTGATCGTCGCCGCGATCACGGCGCTGCTGGTTCTCGGCATCCGCGAGAGCGCGCGGTTCAACGCCGGGATGGTCGGCCTCAAGCTGGTCGTGCTGGCGTTCTTCGTCGGGATCGGGCTGTTCTACGTCAAGGCCGAGAACTTCGTCCCGTTCGCGCCCAACGGCTGGCACGGGATCTCGGCGGGCGCGGCCATCGTGTTCTTCGCCTTCATCGGCTTCGACGCCGTCTCGACCGTCGCCGAGGAGACGCGCGACCCGCAGCGGGACCTGCCGAAGGGGATCCTCGCGTCGCTCGCGGTCTGCACCGTGGTCTACGTCGTCGTCGCCGCCGTGTTCATCGGGCTGATCTCCTACACCGACCTGCGGGCCACGCTGGCGACCGAGCAGGCCGAACCGCTCACGCTCGCGCTGGCCCACGCGTCGCCCGACCTGGGCTGGGCCGTCGCGATCGTCGCCTTCGGCTCCGTCGCCGCCCACACGGCCGTGCTGCTCGTCTTCCAGCTCGGCCAGCCGCGGATCTTCTACGCGATGTCGCGCGACGGCCTGCTGCCCCCCGCGTTCGGCCGGGTCCACCCGCGGTTCCGGACGCCGCACGTGGCCACGATCCTGACCGGCGTCTTCGTCGCGGTCTTCGCGGCGTTCGCCAGCATCGACGAGATGGTCGACCTGACGAACATCGGGACGCTGTTCGCGTTCATCCTCGTCGCCGCCGGCGTGATCGTGCTGCGCGTGCGCGAGCCCGGGCGCCCGCGGCCGTTCCGCGCCCCCCTCGGGCTGACGTTCCCGATCCTCGGCATGCTCTCGTCCGCGTACCTGATCTGGTACCTGCCGCCGACCTCGTGGCTGCGCTTCGCGGGCTGGCTCAACCTCGGCTTCGCCGTCTACGCGATCCACGGGGCCGTGCACAGCCGCCTCACCGGGCGCATCGTGTCGGCCCCCGCGGCGGCGGCGCCGCCGGACGACGGGTCGGCCGCCGGAACCGCGGCGCCGGACGATCGTTCGGCCGACGAGCGGCTCGCGCGCGCACGGCACGACGTCGCCCACGACCGCCACACGGCGCGCGTGGGGCTCGCGCTGGCGGTCCTGGGGACGCTGATGCTGGCGGGGGCGCGCGCGCTCGACCTGTGGCTCGAGGCGCGGCAGGGGAAGGGGACCGGCCTGTTCGCGGCCGCCTCCTGGACGGCGCCGCACTTCTTCCTGCAGGCGCCGGTCGCGATCAACGCGCTCGTGCTCTGCCCGGTCGTCGCGCGGCGCGCATGGAGCAGCGGCGACCCGCCGACGGCGACCGGCGTGGCCGCGGTCGGGCTGATGCTGCTCGCGTACCTGTTCGCCTGCCTGTCGACCTGGCTCGCCTGACCGTCGCCTCGTCGACAAGGCGTAGGGGCGGTGCCTCGCGCCCGAAGGGCGCGAGGGTCCGCCCCCCCGGGCGGCGGCGGGCGGACCATCCCGCTTCGCGGGAGGCCCGCCCCTACAGCGCTCGCCCCTATGGAGTCCGCCGCTATCGTTACTGGTCCTGCTGGTGGCCGGGGGAGTCGGAGCCGTGTTCCGGCGAGTCCGCCTGCTCGCGCGCGGCGATCGTCTCCCGCGGGTTGTCGGCGACGTCCGGGTCGTCCTCGGCGAGGAACGGGGTGGCGCGCGTCGGGTCCGACGTGCGCTCCACGTCCGGCTCGTCGCCGAGCAGGCGCGGCTCGCGCGCGGGGTCCTCGCCGACGCCGACCGGCGTGAACGGCGCGTCGTGGATGCTGGCCGCCCCGAGGGAGATCGGGATGTCGTAGTTGCGGCGCAGGCGATGGCGGTGCGCCTCGGTCTCCGCATCGACCTGCGGATCGCGGACGGCGGCGTCGTCGTCCGCCTCCTCGTCCTCGTCGCGCGGATTCTCGTCCTCGTCTCGGGGATCCCCGTGCTCGTCGCGGGGATCCTCGCGGACCTCGTCGTCGTCGCGGCGGGCGGCCGACGCCTCGCGCGCGCGCGCGGCGGTCTCGGCCGGGTTCGCCACCGCGTCCCGCCGCCGGTTGCGCGTGTCGGCCTGGGAGTCGGGGATCGGGTCGTCCGCCACGTCGGCGGCCCGGCTGATGCGCGAGGGGGGGATCGCCTTGTTGGCGGAGACGGGAGCGTTGCGCGCTTCCTTGCGCGGCGCCCCGGTGGTCTTCTCGTCGGCATGCCCGCGCTGGCGGGGGGGTCTGCGGTCGGCCATGAATGACAACTCCGGAAGGAGGTGTCGGGCCCTGTCGATGGTATCAGACGGGCCGGGCCTTGCTATGCTGCGACTGCGCCTCAGGGGAGGTCGTGAGGAACGTCGAGACGTCGAGAGGAGGAGAGACGGAATGGCGCTGAAGGACCAGTTGCTCGCCCGCAAGCCGCTCCACGTCCTGCTCGAGGAGATGAAGGGCGAGAACCGCCTGCGGCGGATCCTCGGGCCGGTCCAGCTCTCCGCGCTCGGCATCGGCGCGATCATCGGGACCGGGATCTTCGTCCTCACCGGCCAGGCGGCCCACGACAAGGCCGGGCCCGCCCTCGTGCTCTCGTTCGTCGTCTCCGGGATCGCCTGCATCTTCGCGGCGCTGTGCTACGCCGAGTTCGCCTCGATGGTGCCGGTCGCCGGCAGCGCCTACACCTACGCCTACGCCACCCTGGGCGAACTCCTGGCGTGGATCATCGGCTGGGACCTCGTGCTCGAGTACACGGTCGTCTCGGCGACCGTCGCCCACGGCTGGTCGCACTACTTCCAGGACTTCATCGGCATCTTCGGCCTGAGGATCCCCGACGCGCTGACGATCGCGCCGTTCGACTACGACCCGAAGCTCGGCGAGTTCGTGCGCACGGGGTCCTGGTTCGACCTGCCCGCGATCATCATCGCGCTGGTCGTGACGCTGATCCTCGTCAAGGGCATCCGCGAGAGCGCCAGCTTCAACGCGGCGATGGTCGGGCTGAAGCTCGTCGTCGTGCTCTTCGTCATCGCCGTCGGCGTGTTCTACATCGACCCCGCCAACTGGACCCCGTTCGCGCCGTTCGGCTTCACCGGGATGAGCTTCTTCGGCAAGACGGTGTTCGGCTCGACGGACGCCGGCGGCCAGCCCGTCGGCATGCTCGCGGGCGCGGCGATCATCTTCTTCGCCTACATCGGCTTCGACTCCGTCTCGACCCACGCCGAGGAGGCCAAGCGGCCGAACCGTGACGTGCCGATCGGCATCGTCTCGTCGCTGCTCGTGTGCACGGTCCTGTACGTCGCGGTCGCGGCCGTGCTGACCGGCATGGTCCCCTACGACAAGATCGACATCGACGCGCCGGTGTCGGACGCGTTCCGCCACGTGGGGCTGCCCTGGGCGCAGTTCCTGATCTCCGCCGGCGCGCTGGCGGGGATCACGTCCGTGCTGCTGGTCATGATGCTCAGCCAGCCGCGCGTGCTGCTGGCGATGGCGCGCGACCGGCTGATCCCGCCGTCGTTCTTCGGCGCGGTCCACGAGCGCTGGCGCACGCCCTACAAGTCCACCGTGCTCACCGGCATCGTCGTCGCGATCCTCGCGGCGCTGCTGCCGCTGCGCGTGCTCGCCGAGCTGACCAACATCGGCACGCTGCTCGCGTTCGTGATCGTCTGCGCGTCGGTCCTGGTCATGCGCCGCACGCACCCGGACGCGGACCGGCCGTTCCGTGCGCCGTTCGGCCCGGTCGTGCCGATCCTCGGGATCCTGACCTGCCTGCTGCTGATGTTCTCGCTGCCGGTGGAGAACTGGCTGCGGCTGTTCGCGTGGCTGGCGGCCGGGTTCCTGATCTACTTCGGCTACGGCCGGCGCCACAGCGTCTATTACAACAGGTGATCCAATGTAGGGGCGGCGCTTGCGCCGCCCTCCGGATCGAACGCGCGCGCGCTCGTCGAGGCGCGATCGTCGTGACACGCAGGGCGGCCCAAGGGCCGCCCCTACACCCCGAGACGTGCCGGCCTCGAACGTCAGGCCACCGTCGCGGGGCGCTTGCGCATGCGGCCGAAGAACACGTTGATCGGGTGGCTGCGGTCGAGGAAGCGGATCGGCGGGGACTTGCGGATGCCGAGGTCGGCGCGCAGGCCGAGCAGGTCGCGGTCCTCGGGGGAGAGCGCGAGCCCGCGCTCGGCGGCCTCGATCGCCCGCTTCCGCTCGCCGATCGCGAGCTCGAGCCGCGCCATGTGCTCGTACACGCGCGGCTCCCAGAAGTGGTCGGCGACGGCCTCGCGGCAGAGCGCGAGCCCCTCGGCGGGGCGCTTGCCCACGGTGCCGAGCAGGAACCCGTAGAACGAGACGATCGACCCGGACTGCGGAGGCGCGCCGGGGATCTGCTGCAGCATGCGGTAGGCCGCCTCGGCCAGCGCGAGCGCCTCTCGACCCTGGTTCAGGCGATGGGCGTTCACGGCGCGGCGGAGCGTGTCGAGCGCGGGGTGGACCATGTCGGGGAGCCCTCGTCGTACGCGTTCGGTGAGCTTCCCCGCTGAATGTAGAGAGGCTTACGAACAGCCTCAATCGTCTTTTCCGCAAGCGCGGAAACGGTTTCGTGACCGGAAGGATCGGACGCGCGCGGATTCGCGCGGGCGCCCAACAGATGTGTGGGGGCGGGGCTTGGCCCCGCCCGGGTGGGGCGCAGCCCCACCCCCACGGAAGAGGGCATGGGGCGCAGCCCCGCCCCCACGGAAGAGGGAATGGGGCGAAGCCCCGCCCCCACGAGGCGACCAGAATCGCGGGATCAGGCCTGCTCGCGCAGCAGCGCCTCGTTGTACTCGATGCGCGCGTCCTTGCGCAGGTCCTCGAGCTTCTTCTGCAGCAGCGTCTGCGCCCGGGGCGCGCGCAGCGCGTCGCGGATGCCCGCCTCGTCCTGCTGCACGTTCGCCATGTTCGCCTGCGCGCGGCCCGACACCTTGATCACCACGGCGGCCTGGTCGGTCGCCACGGCGCGCGACGCGCTGCCCAGCGGCGCGCTGAACGCCAGCTGGTCCAGGTCGGCGCCGGCGCCGGCCTCGGGCAGGTAGCTGCCGCGGGTGTACGCCGGGGCGGTGGACTTGACCTCCACCTTCAGGTCGGCCGCGGCCTTGGCCAGGTCGCCGCCGGCCCGCGAGACGGCCGCCGCGAGCTGCTCGCGCGCGGCCTGCTTGGCCCGCTCGGTGCGGAACTCGGCGAGCACCCGGTCCTTCCGCGACGCGAACGGCGGGGTGTGGTTCGGCAGGATCTCCTGGACGGCGAGCACGACCGCGCCGCGCGCGATCTGGACCACGTCGCTGGCCTCGCCCTTCGCCGTCGCGAACGCCGCGTCCGTGAACGGCGGGACCGGGCCCAGCCCCGGGACCGGCTCGCCCTGCATGATCACGCCCGCGTCCTTGAGGTCGAGCTTCATCTCCGCCGCGGCCTTCCGCAGGTCGGCCTCGGTCTTCACCTTGGCCTTGAAGTCCTGCGCCATCTTGGCGGCCGCGTCGCGCAGCTTCGGGAAGCGCAGCTGGCCGCGGATCTGCTCCTTCACGGCCTCGAGCGGCTGCTCGCCGGCGGCCTGCGTGTTCTCGACCTTGATCACGTGGAAGCCGAAGCTGCTGCGCACGGGCCCGACGATGGAGCCCGGCGGGTTGCCGAACACGGCCTCCTCGAACTCCGGCACCATCCGGCCGCGCGGGAACAGGCCGAGGTCGCCGCCCTGCGCCTTGCTCCCCTCGTCCTCCGAGAACTGCGTGGCGAGCTGGGCGAAGTCCGCGCCGGACTTGGCCTGGTCGACGATCGACTGCGCCTTCTTGCGCGCCGCCTCGATCGTGGGCGCCGGCGCGTCGGGGGCGACCTTGACCAGGACGTGCCGCGCCTGGCGCTGCTCGGGCAGCGTGAACTGGGCCTTGTTCTGCTCGTAGTACTGGCGGATCTCGTCGTCGCCGACCGTGACCTGCGCCTCGGCGGCCTTGTCGTCGAACATCACGTAGAGCACGCGGCGCCCCTCGCCCGTGCCGAACTTGTCCTTGTTCGCGTTGTAGTAGGCCTCGAGCTCCGCGTCGGTCGGGGTCAGGGCCGCGCCCAGCTTGTCGAACGGCAGCGCGACGTACTCGAACGTCGCGGTCTCGTTGCGGCGCCGGAACTCGCGCTCGATGTCGTCCTTGCCCACCACGACCGAGTTGGCGATCGCCGACTGCCACTTGCCGACGAGCAGGTCCTCGCGCAGCGCGCGCTCGAAGTCCCGCTGCGTGCGGTAGGGCGGGATCGAGCCGCGGCGGATCGCGGCGGCATAGGCCTCCGCGCCCATGAACTCGCCGTTGCGCTGGAACACGGGGAGCGACGTGATGTAGGCCGACAGCTCCTCGTCGGTGACCGTCAGCCCGAGGCGCCGCGCGTCGTCGAGGATCAGCTGCTTCTGGATCAGCTGGTCGGCCGAGATCCGGCCGACGTTCATCTGCTGGCGCAGCTGCTGGTACATCTCGCCCAGCTGCTGGCGGTAGCGCTCGTCGATCTGCCGCGCCGTCGCCTGCCACGCGCCGAGGTCCACGCTCTTGCCGTTGACCCGCGCGACCCACGTCCCGTCCGCCGACCCGTCGCCCTGCCCGCCGCCCACGTTCCACCAGTCGACCCCGTAGAACAGCACGAACGAGACGACGATGAACAGGAGGATCCACTTGGAGTACTTCAGGGTGTCGCGCATGACGTTGAGCACGGACGGACTCCTCGAACGCGGCGGTCGGCGCCCTGTCGGACGGGGGAGGACCCGCCCGGCGGCCGGCGCACGGACAACACGACGGAAGATGGCTTCGGCGGCACGGGGTGCCGGGGTAACCGCGGGAGAGTAACGGATCGGCCGGGGGCGCGGCAAGATCCCGCTGCCGCAGGCGTTTGCGCCCCCTTCGCCCGCGACCAAATTTACCGGTGGAGATGCGTCCGTGCCCGGGGGGGCGGGGCTGTGCCCCGCCCGGCCCGCGGGAGGGCGCGGCCGCGCCCCGCCCTTGTGGGGGGCGGGGCCGGGCCCCGCCCGCAAGGACGCCCCGCCGGAGACGTTCATGGCCGTCACGCCGGTCGCCGCGAAGGGCCGCTCGCCCGTGGTCGTGGAGTGGATCTACATCCGCTACCGCACGGTGCTGCTCCTGGGCGGCCTGCTGCTCCTGGCGGCGGCGGGCGGCATGGTCTGGTGGGGAACGGGCGCCGCCGACCGCGAGGGGGCGGTGGTCTCCGCCGTCGGCGCGGCCGGGCAGCGGGTCTCCGAGGCGGGGGTCGCGGCGCCGGACTCCCCCCGGCTGCCGGACGCCCGGGCGCGGCTCGACGAGGCGCAGGCCGCCCTCCAGCGGCGCGACTGGCGCGCGGCGGAGCGGGGCGCCGCCGCGGCGACGGCCCTCGCGGACGCGATCCTCGAGGAGCACAAGTCGGGCGCCGGCGGCACCTCGGTCGCGGTGTCGCGGGCGTCCGGGGACGTGCGCATCAAGCGCGCCGGCCAGTTCCTCTGGGAGCCGGTCGAGGCCGGCGACGACCTGCACTCCGGCGACCAGCTGCGGACGGGGGCCTCCGGGTCCGCCCAGTTGCTCTACTTCGACGGCACCACGATGACCGTCAGCCCGGGCACGCTGCTCGAGATCCGCGAGCTGCACCGCGACCCCGAGCGCCGCACGCAGCGGGTGTCCGAGCGCCTCGCCTTCGGCCAGCTGTCCGCCGAGACGCGCGAGAGCGCGGGCTACGACTCGGTCCACGAGGTCGCGACCGAGGCGGCGTCGGTCCGCGCCAAGCAGGCCGCGGAGTTCCAGATCCGGCACGATCGGGACGGGCGGTCCGAGGTCGTCGCGACGCGCGGCGAGCTCGCGCTGGCGGCCGGCGCGCGCGAGGTCCCGCTGCCCGAGGCCACGCGGGTCACGGTCGCGGCGGGCGAGATCGTCGAGAAGACGCGCCTGCTCGACCCGCCGCTGCTCTCCGCGCCCGCGGACCAGACCTCCATCGTCGGCGGGGCCGGCGGGGGCGTCACGCTGGCCTGGGCACCGGTGGACCGCGCCGGCGGCTACCGCGTGCAGGTGAGCGACCGGCCCCTGTTCCCGCCGGGCGGCGAGGCCCGGGCGGTGCAGGGGACCTCGCACCCGCTCGGCGACCTCGCGCCGGGATCGTACTTCTGGCGCGTCGTCGCGCTCGACGAGCAGGGCCGCGAGGGGCGCTGGTCCGAGTCGCGCAAGTTCCGGCTGCTCGGCGAGGAGTTCCGCGACCCCTCGGACCGCACGCCGCCGGACCTGCAGGTGTCCGAGATCATGGTCGTCGGCACCAACGCGATCGTCTCCGGCCGCAGCGAGCCGGGCGCCCTGGTCTGGGTGGACGGCGAGCGCGTGGACGTCGAGGACGACGGCCGCTTCACCTGGATCGTCAAGCTGCGGCAGGACGGCGAGAACCGGATCCGCTTCGTCGCGCAGGACGCCGCGGGCAACGAGAGCCGCCGCGTCGGGACGGCCTGGCTCGATGTCTTCTGAGCGGCGCCCCGCACGCCGCGGGGGCACGCGGCCGGGCGCGCGGAAGACCTCCCCGCGCGCGGGCGCGGCGCGCACGACGCTCGCCCGCCGCTGCGCCGAGGCCGAGAACCGCGCCGAGGATGCCGAGCGCCGGCTCGCGCTGCTGTCCGACACGGTCCAGGCGGCGAGCTCGCTGCTCGACCCGCGGATGGTCGCGCGCTTCGTGATGGAGCGCGCCGCGGGGCTCGTCGGCTCGCCGAACTGGCGCCTGTACCGGCTGGACGAGGCCGGCGGGCTGTTCCGGCTCGACGCCGCCGAGGACGCCTCGGGACCGGACCCGGCGGTCCAGCTGGCGGTCGAGGAGGGGCTCGCGGGCCTCGTCGCGCGCCGCCGCGGCGCGATCCGGATCGAGGGCGCGACCGCGCCCGGGCCGAGCCCGTATCCCGCCGAGTGGCCGCTCGCGATGCGCGGCGAGATCCTCGCGCTGCCGCTGGTGTCGCGCGGGCGGGTGATCGGCGTCGCCGAGTTCGCCGCGCGGGAGGGGCGCCGCTTCTCGCAGCAGGAGGCCGGGCTCGCGACGACGCTGATGGAGCCCGCGGCGATCGCGCTCGACAACGCGCTGCTGTTCCGCAAGCTCGAGGAGCGGACGGTCACCGACGACCTGACGCACCTGTACAACGCCCGCTTCATGGAGAACTACCTGCGGCGCGAGATCAAGCGCGCCGTGCGCTACAACCACCCGGTGGCGCTGCTCTTCCTCGACCTCGACGGGTTCAAGCAGGTCAACGACGTCCACGGCCACATGGCCGGCTCGCGGACCCTGGTCGAGGTGGGGGAGCTGCTGCGCGCCCACGTCCGCGACATCGACATCGTGGCCCGCTGGGGCGGCGACGAGTTCGCCGTCGTGCTGCCGGACACCGGGGCGGACGGCGCGCTGGTCTCGGCGGAGCGGATCCGCGCCTGCATCGCGTCGGCCGAGTTCCTCTCGGCGTTCGGGCTGTCGGTCCGGATCTCCGTCAGCATCGGGGTGGCGGCCTGCCCGGAGCACGGCACGAGCGCCGAGGCGCTGCTCGCGGCCGCCGACACGGCCATGTACGAGGTGAAGTACGGGGGCAAGAACGGCGTCCGGCTGGCCGCCGGCGTCGGGACGCCCACGGTCGTCTGACCCGTCCGGGGCCCGTGGGGGCCCGTCCCCGGCTCGTCTGCGGCCGTCCGCGGCGGCGGATTGACGAGCGGTGACCGGCTATCTAGATTGTCAGCAGCACAGCTTCCGCGGTCTGCCGCAGCCGTTCCCGGCCCGCCGCGAGTTGTCGCGAAAGTATTCTTCCCTTAGGATTTACGGTGACGTCCGGGCCGGTGGGCACGGGCTTCACTGCGGCATTGCTGCAACACGACGCCGGTTACGGACCGGGGATTCCGCGCGCGGCAGAACGGTGCCGGCGTGCCCCGCCGGGCGACCGCGGAGGACCCTTCGTTGGCATTCTGGCCGCGCTCCGTTCTTTCCGTCTTCTCGAACGACCTGGCCATCGACCTCGGCACCGCGACGACGATCGTCTTCGCGCGCGGCAAGGGGATCGTGGTGAACGAGCCGTCGATCGTCGCGGTCAACCAGAAGACCGGGAAGGTCGAAGCGGTCGGCCAGGCCGCGAAGGAGATGCTGGGACGCACGCCGGGGAACATCCTCGCGATCCGCCCGATGAAGGACGGCGTCATCGCCGACTTCGAGCACACCGAGAAGATGCTCGAGTACTTCATCCGCCGCGCGCACAACCGCAAGGTCGGCGTGCGCCCGCGGATCGTGATCGGCGTCCCCTCGGAGATCACGCAGGTCGAGAAGCGCGCGGTGAAGGACTCCGCGTACAAGGCGAAGGCGACCGAGGTCTACCTCGTCGAGCAGGCGATGATGGCCTCGATCGGCGCCGGTCTGCCGATCACCGAGCCGACCGGCAACATGATCATCGACATCGGCGGCGGCACCACCGACATCGCCGTGATCTCGATGGCGGGGATCGTCTACAGCCGCTCGGTCCGCGTCGCGGGCAACGAGATGGACGAGGCGATCATCCAGTACATCAAGCGCAAGCACAACCTGCTCATCGGCGAGCGCACCGCCGAGGAAGTGAAGATCAAGATCGGCTCGGCGTTCCCGCTCGACGAGGAGCTGTCGATGGAGATCCGCGGCCGCGACCTGGTCGAGGGCATTCCCAAGACGATCACGATCACCGACGACGAGATCCGCGAGGCGCTGGCCGAGACGGTCTCCGTCATCGTGGACGCGACGCGCATCGCGCTCGAGCAGATCCCGCCGGAACTCTCCGCCGACATCGGCGACCGGGGCATCATCATGGCGGGGGGCGGATCGCTGCTGCGGAACCTCGACAAGCGGCTGCGCGAGGAGACCGGGCTGCCCGTCTCGCTCGCGGAGGAGCCGCAGGCCGCCGTGGCGCTGGGAATCGGCCGGATGCTGACCGACTTCGAGCTGCTCCGGAAGGTGTGCATCGACTGACAACGAAGCCGTGAGGGCGGGGTTGACCCCGCCCGCGCCGCCTGCCGCGCGGCCAGGATCCCTCGATGGGCGAACGTCTCGCCACGCTGGTCTACGTCCTGATCGCCATCCTGCTGCTCGCGCTGATGGCCGCGCAGGCCCAGCGGATCGAGAGCACCGAGGCGATGACGACGGCGTTCCGGTCCACCACCGGCAGCATCTGGCAGGGCGCGGTCGGCGTGGCCGGCGGCCTGCGCCAGATCGGCGAGAACTACCAGCTGATCGTCGGCGCCCGCGAGGAGCGGCAGCGCCTGATGGAGCGCATCAACCGCCTCGAGGCGGAGAACGCGCGCGCGGCCGAGCTCGTGCAGGAGAACCGCCGCCTGCGCGAGATGCTGGCCCTGCGCGGCGAGCCCGGCTTCTCGCAGGCGGTCGTCGCGCGGGTCGTCGCCGACCTCTCCTCGGGGCCGCTGCGGCGCGCGGTGCGCGTCGACCGCGGCCGCCGCGACGGCGTGCTGCCGGGCTGGATCGTCGTCGCGCGCGGCGCGCTCGCGGGGCGCGTCAACCGGCTCGACGACGACTGGTCCGAGGTGCTGCTGGTCAGCGACCCGGAGAGCGGGGTCGCCGTCCGCCACCAGCTCGACCGCTTCGCCGGCATCCTCCGCGGCGGCAACCGCGGGCCGTCCACGTTCGCGCGGCTCGAGTACGTGCCGCGGGACCAGGCGGTCGCGGTGGGCGACGCGGTCGTCACCTCCGGCCTCGACGGCGTCTACCCGCCGGGGCTGCTCGTCGGCTACGTCCGCGACATGGCGGGGGACTCGCCCCTGACGTGGCGCATCGCGGTCGAGGTCGCGGTCGACGTGTCGAACATGGAAGAGGTCCTGCTGGTGCCGCCGACGATGAAGCCGCGCACGCGCCCGGCCCCGCCTTCGGCGCGCGTGCAGCCCGCGTCCCCTCCGGGAACCGTGACCGCGCCCACGCCGGGCACCGCGTCTGCCCCCGCGCCGGGGGCCGCGTCCGGGCCGGGAGCCACGACGGCGCCCGGGACGGCGGCGCGATGACCCCCCTGCGCGTCCTGCTTCTCGCGCTGCTCGCGGTCGTCCTGAAGGCGCTGCTCGCGCTCGTCCCGCAGGTCGGCTGGCTGTCCGATCCGCTGCTCGCGGTCTCGGTCCTGGCCGCGCTGCCCGGCCGGCGCTGGGCCGCGATGTTCACCGGGCTCGTGCTCGGCGGGTTCGAGGACGCGATGTTCGGACCCTGGCTCGGGCTGCACGCCTTCAGCCAGATGACGATCGCGTTCACGCTCTCGATCATCGCGAGCAAGGTGGACATGCTCCAGCCGTTCCCGGCGACGCTCGCGATGACCGTCGCGGCGTTCGCCGACTGGGGCATCCAGATCGGCCTCGCCGCGCTGTTCAACCGCACGGCGGACGTCGTGCCCGGCCCCTTCCTGTGGCTGGCCGCCGTCGCGGCGAATACCATCGTGGGGATCCTGTTCTACCGGCTCGTCGCCCGGCGCGGGAGCCTCGCTTGAAGCTCGATTTCCGGCACACCAAGCCCTACAACGACTACCAGCGGCACCAGCTGCGGATGCGCCGGCTGATGACGCTGCGCGGGCTGGTCGTCGCCGGGTTCGTGCTGCAGTGGGCCGTCTTCTGGTACCTGCAGGTCGTGCGCGGGCCCTACTTCCGCGAGCTCGCGGAGGAGAACCGGCTGCACCAGCGGATCGAGCGCGCGCTGCGCGGCCAGGTCACCGACGAGCACGGCGAGGTGCTGGTCACGAACCGGCCCACCTTCGCCGTCTTCCTCGCCCCGGAGCGCACGAAGTCCGCCGAGGCCGAGGTCCGCGCGCTCGCGCGGATCCTGCAGGAGGACGACGCGCCGCTGCTCGCGCTGCTGCAGCGCGCGCGGCGCGCGCAGGGCCGCTACCAGCCCGTCCAGCTGCTCGCCGACGTGGACCTCGAGACCGCGTCGCGCATCGAGGCGCACCGGCTCGAGCTTCCCGCGATCGACGTCGAGATGACGGCCAAGCGCGCGTACGTCCTCGGGGCGCAGGCCGCGCACGTCCTCGGCTACGTGTCCGAGGCCAGCGAGCCCGAGCTCAACGCGCGGAAGGAACTGCTGATGGGGGACCGCGTCGGCCGCACCGGGGCCGAGCGGGCCTACGACGGCGAGCTGCGGGGCGTCGCCGGGATCGCGCTCTGGGAGGTCAACGCGTCGGGGCGGCCGCTGGCGGCGGTCGGCTCGCAGCGCCCGCCGCGCAACGGGCGCGCGCTGCGGCTCACGATGGACGCGGCGGTGCAGCGGGACCTCGTGGAGGCGTTCGGCGACAACATGGGCGCCGGCGTCTTCATCGACCCCTACACCGGCGGCGTGAAGGCGCTCTACTCCGCGCCCTCGTTCGACCCCAACGTGTTCGGCGGCCGGCTGTCGCCGGCGGTCTGGCGGGCGCTGATCGAGGACAAGGCGCGCCCGCTGCACAACCGCGCGGTCAGCAGCGCCTACAACCCCGGCTCGACGTTCAAGGTCTTCATGGCGGCGGCGGCGCTCGAGGCGGGCGCCACGAGCGAGGGGGACCGGCTCTTCTGCGGCGGCTCGGGCAACTTCTACGGCCGCCAGTTCATGTGCTGGAAGAAGGGCGGGCACGGCACGATCGGCGTGCAGGACGCGATCACGCGCTCGTGCAACGTGTTCTTCTACAACATGGGCAAGCGCCTCGGCGCCCAGAAGATGCACGACTGGGCCGTGAAGTTCGGCCTCGGGCAGCCGTCGGGGCTGAAGTTCGACCACGAGGCGCTGGGCCTCGTGCCGGACGACGAGTGGTCGCGCAAGCGCCGCAAGCAGCCGATCTACCCCGGCGAGGTGATCTCGATGGCGATCGGCCAGGGCCTCGTGCAGGTCTCGCCGATCCAGAACGCGGTCCTCGCGGCCGCGATCGCGAACGGAGGCTTCCGCGTCTACCCGCACCTGGTGGACCGGCCGGGCGACGCGCCGGAGCCGACGCGGGTCGGGCTCTCGCCCGCGACGCTGCGGATCATCGCCGCCGGGATGAACAACGTCGTCGACTCCGACTCGGGCACGGCGCGCCGCGCGCGCGTGCCGGGCTGGCACATGGCCGGCAAGACCGGGACCGCGCAGACGATCGGCCGCGACGCGGGGATCACGAAGAAGGACAACGCGTGGTTCATGGGCTTCGGCCCGGTGGAACGCCCGCGGATGGCGTGGGGCATCATCGTCGAGGCCGGCGGGCACGGCGGCGACTCGGCCGCGCCGATCTCCGGCCTCGTGATGAAGCGCTACATGGAGCGGCTCGCCGCGCGGCAGGCGCCCGCCGGCGGCCCGGTGCTGTACGCCCGGCGGGAGATCGCGCCGCCGGCGGCCGCCGCCGGTGCGGCCGGCGCGGGTCCGGCCGCCGCCGAGGACGCCCCCGGCGAGGACCAGGAGCCGGTGATCGAGGGGCCCGCCGAGGGCGTGCCCGCGCACGACGCGCCGACCCCCGTCCCCCCGCCGCCGGCGGAGCCCGGGACCGCGCCGCCGCCGGCCATGCCGCCCCCGGCGCTGCCCGACCCGTCGCAGCCGCCGCCCCCGCAGCCGCTCCAGGAAGGCCGCGCGCCGCAGCCGCGCGAGGGCAGGGCGGACTGATGGGCTGGCTCTTCGACAAGCTCGACCGCGGCACGCTGCTGACGCTGCTCGCGCTCTCCGCGGTCAGCGTGACGTCGGTCTTCAGCGCCACGCACTCGCGCGAGCCGGTCTTCTGGACGGGCTCCGGCGGCAAGCAACTGCTGTACGTCGCCCTCGGGATCGTGATCTATTTCGTGGTCTCGAAGATCGACTACCACGACTGGTCCGACCTGGCGTTCCTGATGTACTGGGTCGGGATCGCGCTGCTCGGGCTCGTGCTGCTGACGAACCCGATCGCCGGCGCGCGCGCGTGGTTCGTCCTCGGCCCGTTCCGCTTCCAGCCCTCCGAGCCGATGAAGGCGCTCGTCGTGCTCGCGTGCGCGGCATACCTCGCGCGGACGACGGCGCGGCTCGACTTCTGGCGCCTGATGCGGCTCGGGCTGATCGTCGCGCTGCCCGTCGGCCTGATCCTGGTCCAGCCGGACATGGGCTCGGCGATCACGTTCTTCCCGCTCGCGCTCGGGATCGCCTGGCTCGCGGGGCTGCGCCCGCGCGTGCTGATCGTGCTCGCGGTGATCGGCATCCTCGCGGCGCCGGTCGGCTGGTTCACGGTGCTCAAGCCGTACCAGAAGGAGCGGATCATCACGGTGATCGACCCGATGCGGGACCCGATGGGATCGGGGTACCAGACGATCCAGTCGCGGATCGCGGTCGGCTCGGGCGAGATCGTGGGGAAGGGGCCGTTCCAGGGCAGCCAGTCGCGGCTCGAGTTCCTGCCGGCGCGCGAGACCGACTTCATCCTCGCCGTGATCGCCGAGGAAACCGGGTTCCTCGGGGTGCTCGTCGTGCTGGGGCTCGAGTTGTTCCTGCTGGTCCGCGGCCTCAAGACCGCGGCGACGGCGCAGGACTACCTCGGCAGCCTGATCGCCGTCGGGGTCGTCTCCGTCACGGCGGGGCAGTTGTTCATCAACACCGGCATGGTGACCGGCATCGTGCCCACGATCGGGGTGCCGCTGCCCGGGGTCTCCTACGGCGGCTCGTCGATGATCTCGACCTACCTCGGCTTCGGCCTGGTGTCGTCGGTCCATTCCGGCCGCCTCGTCAACGCCTGACTGCCCCCTGGCGGATACAATCCCGTCCCATGGGCGAGACCAAGCCGCACCCGACGCTGACGCAGTACTACCCGGACGAGCCGGGGCGCCGGAAGTTCGTCTCCTGGCTGTTCGACGAGACGGCGCACCACTACGACTGGATCATCCGGGTGATGTCGTTCGGCTCGGGGACCTGGTACCGCGGCGACGCGCTGAAGCGCGCGGGCCTGCAGGAGGGCATGCGGCTGCTCGACGTCGCCTGCGGCACCGGGCCCGTGTCCGAGGCCGGGTCGAGGATCACCGGCCCGGAGGGCCGCGTCGTCGGCCTCGACCCGAGCGCGGGGATGCTGCGCGAGACCCGCAAGCGGCTGCCGGTCCCGCTGGTGCAGGGGACGGCCGAGGCGCTGCCCTTGGGCTCCGGCCTGTTCGACGTGCTCAGCATGGGCTACGCGCTGCGGCACGTCGCCGACCTCGACGCCACGTTCCGCGAGTACCGCCGCGTGCTGCGCCCCGGCGGGCGCGTGCTGATCCTCGAGTGGACGCCGCCGCGCTCCCGGCTCGGCTACCTCGGCACGAAGTTCTACCTCAAGCGGGTCGTGCCCAACATCGCGCGCTTCGGCACGGGCAGCCGCGACGCGCACCTGCTGATGCGCTACTTCTGGGACACGATCGAGAACTGCGTGCCCCCCGACACGATCCTCGCCGCGCTGTCCCGCGCGGGCTTCTCGGACGTGGACCGCAAGGTCGTCTTCGGCATCTTCAGCGAGTACACCGCCACGGCCTGAGTCTCACCGCCGCGGCGTGATCCTCACTGCGCCGCGGCCGGCGCGTCGTCGCGACATTCGTGCCGTCCCGGGAGCGGCACGGTCGCGCGCACGCGGAGCCCGCGCGGCGGCTCGCGCGCGGCGCCGCGCGTCTATGCTCGTCGCGTTCCATCGAGGACCGCCGGCGGACCGTCGATGCCCAACACCCCGCAGGGGGAGAGGAGACACGCGATGTCCCTGTCGAGGCGTAGCCTTGCCGCCGTCGTCGCCGCCGCCGCCGCACTCGTGCCGATCGCCGTGCTCGTGCCGGCCGCCGCCGCGGCCGACGACCTCACCATCACCGGGCCCGCCGGCCTCATGACCGACGAGAAGGGCCGTGTCGTCGTCGCCGCGCTCGATCCGGCCGGCGACGTGATCGAAGCGTTCCTGTTCGCGCCCGTGCGCCCCCTCGAGTTCGAGCTGCCGCGGCTCGTGCTCGAGCGGGCCGAGATCACGTACGGCCGCGGGCGCGTCCGCCTCGTGGCGCCCGAGGCCGACGTCGACCTCGCGGTCGGCGCGGCGGGGGCCGCGCCGCCGCGCGCCCCGGGGCTCGGCCCCGCGCGGCCGCCCGGCGCGCCCCGGGGCCGACCACCCCCGTTACCCGCCCGCCCCGCG
>JADHED010001254.1_pt1 | contig 22979 bp, 21 predicted proteins | sample 8952041 | NCBI WGS metagenome assembly JADHED01 (sample SAMN16124423, study PRJNA663239) | bioreactor sludge metagenome | isolation source: sludge (control) | place: India:Bengaluru | collected 2018-09-08
GGCTGGTTTTCAAGCCCATGTTTCACAGGAAGCGAGCGAACACTTTTTATTTCTCTTCAAGTCGCCTGTCCATGAAGCCATAACACAGTCTGGCTACGGATGTGACAAGGATGACTTCATTGACTGCGCCAAAAAGAACCATGCTTCATCGGCGATGATCTGGGGAGCGCGTTGGAATGATGACCCGCCTTTCCGAATGCAATCGGGGCCATCTGTCTGCAAATTCGACCAAACAATCCGGGCTAATACGCAGCCGTCTTGCTGGTACGAACTTTTCAAGGATGGCGAAAGAAAGGCCGCCAAAGGACAATCCTTTGGGCCTGGCTATGGCCTAATATACAGAGTCCACTTTGGAGATTTGCAATTCTTACACGGGATGGCGTCCTTGGATGGTGAACCGGCTGAAGCCACCCGCGCAAAAATAATGATGTGGGCCGAGTTCACCTGGGGAATTGCGACTGACATTTTGCCTAAAGACCGCTTCCTGAGGGATCTTGGTGTGTCCGAGCTTGGAACCTATTTTCCTGGTGATCAGTCTGCAACCATTTTGTTCTCGTTAGGTAATCCGGATTTTCAAAAGCCCCCATGGGTGATGGAAATCGCTCTCGGGTCGCTGTTGCACATGGTACAGGACAGCTTTTCCCAATCCCATGCATCCCGCGGGGATCCTCTTGGAGGTGAGTGCGATGGCATGCCAGGCGTTCTCCAGCCCGGATTGATTCAACAGTTTCATAGCTATGCCCACCAGAACCATGCAGCACATGATGCGGCGGATAATGCCAAGGCTATTGAGATACAAAGGATGGAAACCAGCCCTTGCGCCATTGATGTTTGCCGCACGCTCATTCAGATGTGGGAAAGGAGGGCCAGTTGGACAGAGGCAAGGAAATACCTCGATTATGTATTTGCGCTCTCCCCCTCCGTTTCTCCTGCCGGCCCGGGGCAAGTATTTGAGTAGGTTATAGATAGTTGATCGAAAATAACACGCGTTTTTTGTGGAGGATTATCCATGGAGGGCAATAAAGTCGTTCTCGGAATTGTTGGGAGCCCCAATCCGGAAGGTCGCACAAATCAGCTTGTAATGGCGGCCTTGAAGGGGGCATCAGAGGCAGGTGCCCCAACAGAGCTTATCCAGCTTTCTCAAAATGTAGTAGACGCCTGCAAGGACTGCCTGCCATGGGTGTGTTTGCAGAACCTCAAATGCACATACGAGGATGAGGCATTCGATTCAGTGAGCCAGAAAATCCTTAACTGCGGCGCGTTGATCGTAGGCACACCGGTTTACTGGTGGGATACGAGCGCGTTGCTGAAATATCTAATCCTGAAGATGTTCAGAATTTATGCGCGATCTGCCCCCTTGCAGGGATTACCCGCTTTGGGACTTTCTATCGCAGGGGGTACCGGGAATGGATTGGTATCGGGTCTTCGGCCGGTTTACCACTTTTTCCAGATGATGCAGATGCGTGCCCTCGAACCGGTGCCTGCCACCAGGTTCAACTTTGATCAAGCACTAACACGTGCCGGTGAGCTCGGCAGTCAGATCGCAACGATGGCCCCAAACCGCACTCCCTTCAACGGCCTGGAGGAGCGTTTGGTATGGTATGATAATCTACCCTATCTCGGGCTGAGTCGTGGGGGCGAGCGTCGCTTACTGGCTGATCTTGTATCCCTTGAGGTGGCTGAAGATTTGGGCGCGGATGTGCTTTCAGGTTTCGCACGTTCCGACTTTCTTGCCGCTGCGGGGAGAAGTGTGGATTCCTTGTCAGAACTCACGAAAGTGTATGAAGCCGGAATTAAGGCTTACCAGACAAGGCATGAGGCCAAGTAGGCATTGGACTCTGCCATTTGCATTTCATTTGCAGATTTGCGGTCAGGGGGTACGTAAAACTCGTTTAAACTCGCTTTAGCTCACAATCATTTCAGTAACTTGCTGATATAACAAACAATCTGAGTAGTCCCCGCTTCGGCACCACAGCTTTTGGATGTTGAGGAAAAAGATTGGTGCACACAGTCGTCCCCCGCCCACCTGTGCGTTTGTTCAAAACCTATAACCTATAATTTTACAGAAAATACCAGTCTAGAATCTTTTGCCTTGTCTTAAAATTCATTGTTTCAATTATCTGTATAAAACCATTATGAAGTAGGTCGGAATTTGCTTTTAACATCGGGAACGGATTTCCGTTTATCAAACAGTATCTGTCGCTGTGTTTAATAACGGATAACACTTCGCGATTTTCAGCTTTAGACATAAAATCCAAATAATTCGCGTATGCTTCAAGTATTCCGCGACCCAACGGAATCTGTTTAGAGCTCAACATGGAAAAAAATCTGAGATACGGTGGAACTGAGAAATATTCTATAAGTTTAGTGTTATAGTCTTTCTGCTCTTGAGTCTTCTCACATGCCAATGCAGCAGTAGTCAGCATGTTTGAGAAGTACCATAATTTACGAGAAAATCTCAGTTTTACATTTCTTGTGCACCAATCTTTTTCCTCAACATTAATCTTCGCTATATACTCGATGCATAGTGTTCGATAATAACGAGCCAAGTCATTGCAGAGAGTGAGAATGTATCTCCCGCTAGTTATGGAGTATTTCTGGTATGCGTTTAGTATTTCAGATCTGATCTTCTTTAAATCCAATGCTCCACCTACGCATACTCCTTCAGTTAAAATCAAGATTCGCTTTGTTAGGCAACTGCTGCTATCATCCATTCCTCCAATGCATTTATCGGAGGCGATTTCATCGAGCATGGAAAGCCTTGTTAAATGTGATCCTTCTGATACCTTCAGCCTAAGATGATCTTTGAGTTGGCTTCGCAACGATGTGTCCAGCTTGCCATACTGTTGAAATACGCCAGCGTTGTCGCATATCGGTATAAGATCAAGGTCAGATGCCGCCAACGCTTCCTTTCTGCCCACTGAGCCGACTGCAACAAAACAAATATGCTGTGCATTAATGCCGTTATTAGACAGAAAGCGGTTAATGTATTCCGTTGCTCTTGTAATTAATTGATCACTAAATTCGTTAGCATTATTATAGACATCCACTATCCTGCTGTCTAAATACTCAGATATATCTCGCAATTCAATCATCGCATCCCCGCTTTATCCAAGTGTTATAACTCTGACCTTCTGAGAAAGTCCTTTAAGTACTTTATCTGAGGATCTCTATTCATTTTTTTTGCAATTTTAACATCATAAACATATTTCAGTGGGCGCTTATACCGAACAGTGGAGTCAATACCAGGTATCCACTCAGCTATGTTATTGAGAATCTCACTCTCTTTAATCTCGAGCGTTTCTATCAAAGTAAGCTTCTTGTATTTTTCAATTATAATTTGAGAACATGCAGATTCCCATCGTACCATTTCTTCATTGTTAATGAATGTATCGTACAATTCTGATTTTTTATTCCAAAATTGTTTTATTAGGGGAATTTTAGCCTTATCTACTTGAGGCATCCCAAACAAATCAGCGTTATAACTTTCTATTAGATCATCTGGCCTTGGGATAGATTTCATTCCGTAATGTTTTCCTGCTCTCCAGACACCCTCAATAGTATCAGGGGTCATAGGAGAGTGTATAATCTGCCAAAAAGCCTGGAGTTGTCTATCAAGAGAAGGAGACGGTTTCTTTTCAAAAAGTTGCAAAACAACCTCAGGCAATAATCCCATATCTAAAATGACATGTTTTACAGAGTATTCCTCTGGAAGATTTTTTGCTCCGGTAATAATATGTTGCCTCAACTCACTTGATTTTACATTTGTCGTAAAGCTGAATGCGGCCTCACCCGTATGAGAGAGGGGCCAGGATGAAATGTCATGGAGCAACCCCCAGCAGGTGACATAGAGGGAGTTCATTTCACTAAAATTTAGGTTCTTGGAGAGTCTATAGGCTAAGTAGGCCACTCCAATGCTATGCTCGAACCTGGTTTCGTCATCAATTTTAACAGAATAGCGATTGGTCTGGGCATGAATTAAAAGACGGGTTGTTAACATATTAAACTTGGAGGATAGAATGCCCATAAACTGAGCATTTTTTAATCTTTTAAACGCATGAGTTTCAATCAATGGTTCGCAAATAGCTTTAACAGTATTATTAGCATTTTTGATATAACTAAAGTGGTACTTGTGATCGGGCTCCCTAATGGAAGCATCAATTGTATGGTTCATGGCCATGCCGTTCTTATAATCTATCGGGAAAAATATTACAATATCGAAGCTTTTTAGCTTAATACAGCCTTGCTCTCAATGTCGTTTTGTTCGCTAAAGCTTCTATTCACGATGCTCACCAGTTCGCCGTCCACACGGGACTTGATCGACACCGTGGCATAAGACTCGGCCGTACCGACGGCCTGGATCTCGACCGGAACGGGCTTCAAGGCGGCCACGGCGACCTTCACGTGCACCAGAGGCTCGCGTCGTTCATGCTGCGGGGTGCCCTCGTTGCGTGTCATGAACACCATGAGGAAGGCGCCGGCTACCACGGCTGCAAGAACGAATAGGACTTTCATCGGGTTGCGTCGGGTGACGGGGTCAAAAAGTTCGGTCATGGAGGATCGTCTCACTTCAACATCTCTTGCAGAACGGTATTTTCACCCCGCAATCATTCAAGAATATGCATTATCTGCTTCGCGGATGGCAAATTCAACGATCTGTTTTTCCTTAATGTAGCGTTAGAGATCCTTAGTCTCATACTGGCACCCCTTGATCTTGCCTTCCAAGAAAGGCCAGCCGGATCGCTTGGTAAGGAGGGACTACCAGCTTCGGATAGAGAGGAAGCACGAAGATCCAGAATCCAAAAGTCAAGATGCAGGCGAAGAAGGTTCCCCAGCCGAGGCGGCGCTGAAAGCCATGATTCTTTCGACAGATGGGGCAGTAGGAGGTTGTCATTTGCCGGAATCCTCCATTGCAGCGGCGGCACAGAAGTATTCCCAACAACTTACGGATTGATAGTACGAACCCCCTGGAACGTCAATCTGGGTGCTGGAGAAGGTTTGAGAGGAGAATGCTGCGCAAGATCATAGATTTTAGGTGTAACGGTTTTGTAACGGTTGGCAACTAAATTATTACACGAAACCTAAGGTAAACAAACCTAAAAGATGATTAAAAATATCAATGAAGATGGTTAGTTAGCTGATATTGCTGGATTTTTAATTTTGCTCAATTTCGGACTTAAAATCCCTTGGGACTATGTCCCGTGCCGGTTCGATTCCGGCCCCAGGCACCACCATAATAACAATGGCTTAGTATGTATTTTGCTATGCCATTTTTGTTTGTGCGCCCGGCAGGGCGCACCTACTTGGAGGTGAAAGTCCTCTACACGCCCGACAGGGGGAAGTGTTAGCCGGATGGCAAGGGTGCCCATCTTTGCCGTCGCGCGTGCACACTTATGTGAATCGGTGAAGCCCTCAAGATCGCGGACGTCGACGCGCTATTTCCTGCCGGCTGGAAATTGAACGACAGGAATGTGGCCCGCTCAGATAAATTCGCGCAGTCCCCATTCAGTCAAACCAAGAAGACCTGCTGGCTTTATCAGAGGTAATAGGCGCAGAACCCCCGGATGTTCTGATGCGAGTTCTTTGCGAACGCTCTGATCATTGCGGTTCGTTATGTTCAACCTCCTTAGTTTTCTTGAGACTTTGTCATATGTGATCGGGGTAAGCGAGTTCGGCTGCCACATACACCGAAAGGCAAGCATGACTGAAAAAGTGGCGGGGAAACTACGTTGAGGGATCGATGGGGACAGCGCAGGTTTCACATGATGCGGAAACCGCAGTCACTGTTTGGCCCCACCCTGCTCCGAACCGATTGATTTGAAGCGTATCTTGCAGAGGGAAGGAAAGTTTATCCACGAAATTGTCTATGTCGTTTTCGAAAAGTATTTCTTCATCTTTTTGTAAAGCTCGTTTCTTGAAATTCCAAGGAGCTTGGCTGCCTTAGATTTGTTGTTCCCCGTGCGTTCGAGCGCTGCCCGGAGCGCCTCCTTCTCCCCCTCCTCACGCGCTTGGAAGAGCGAACAGTCTGCCCGCGCACTCTTCTTGATCCCCTTTTCGATCAAGCATGGAGGAAGGTTTCTCAACCGAATCTCGGTTTGACCCTCGTCCAGGGAGAGGACGGAGAACGAAATTACATTCTTCAGTTCACGAATATTGCCCGGCCAGCTGTAGGACCTCAGGAGTTGGGCGACCTCTTCGGAAAATGTAAGCTCAACCCGGGCTGGGCGGTCTTCTGTTCGGGCCAGAAGATAGTAGGCAAGCTCCAGGATATCCTCCGGCCGCTCTCTCAGCGCGGGGATTTTCAGGAGCAGAATGTTCAAGCGGTGGTAGAGGTCTTCCCGGAAAAATCCCTCGTCGACCAGTTCTTGGAGGTCTTTGTTGGTCGCAGCGATCAGGCGGAAGTCGGACGTCACCGAGCTTGAGTTCCCGATCTTTTGGATTTCCTTATTGTCGATGACACGCAGGAGCTTGGCCTGCATGTCGAACGGAAGATCGGCGATCTCGTCCAGGAAGATGGTGCCTTTATCCGCAAGCTCGAACTTTCCAACCTTGCCGCCGGTCCTCGCGCCGGTGAACGTCCCCTCCTCGAAGCCGAACAACTCAGATTCCATCAGGTCCTTGGGGATCGCGGCGCAGTTAACGCGGATGAATGCTTCTCGCGCACGCGGGCTGGCTGCATGAAGTGCGTGGGCGACCAGTTCCTTGCCGGAGCCGCTCTCACCGCAAAGCAGCACCGGCTGTGCGCTTTGGGCGAACCGCCGGCCGAGAGTCTTCAGCTGCTTGATGGATTCGCTCCTCCCAACCAGGTCGTCGAAGGTGTAGATCGCAGTTGGCAGCCCCTGTGACTTGCGGCGGTAGTAATTCACCTTCTTCTCGAGGTCGGTCATCTTCCGCATCAGCTCCCTAAGCTCATTGATATTGCGGAAGTAAACCTCGATCAGCCCACCTACCGTCTCGGAATGGTTCTTAATCGGGTATCGGTTCAGAAGGGCATCCTGACCCTGATAGGAGAACGTGATGGCCCGGTCGGGTACCCCCGAGCGGATCACGTCGAGGAGCCTTGATTTTTCGAAGTAGTCGTTGATGTTCTTCTGGAGAGCGGCCGAGATATCCATATCGAACATCTCGGAGAAGGAGGAGTTGAGGTATTTAATGATGCCGTGTTGGTCCGTGACCAGGATCCCTATGTGAACGAGATCGAGGATCATCTTGTGCAGGCAGCCTTGGAACAAGTCCAGCCGGAGCTCCGAGGCAATGCAGGGCGCCCCCGTGCTCATCATTCGCCTCCGCCGGTTAGCTGTAATCTCCAGATTACATGTAATCAGATTGCCACACTTCCCGCTATCACGAAAATCCAATTATATCAATCTCAAAACAAGCTCACTGGAGAGCATATTGTTTACAGGACCTGACACCACAGAAGCGACATTGAACCGATTTGAACGCTATCAATCTGTATTAACAAGAGAAATTTTGCATAGCAACCGAATAGGGTATGCACGTTGCTCAAATCGAAAGAGGAAGAGCTCAACCCCTGTGAGGCCGGCACATGCCCTTGGTAAAGAAACAGGAGACCACGCGCGTTTACGATGAGGTGAAGAAGACAACGTGCGGCAACTGCCCGACCGGATGCGGCTTAAAGGTGTTCCTGCACGAGGGCAGGGTGGTAGATATCTTCGGGGACGAGGAGCACCCCATAAACAAGGGTTCTCTCTGTCCGAAGGGGCTCCTGACGCAGTTCCATCTGGGCCATCCCAAGCGGGTCGTCACCGCAGGCATTCGTAGAACAACGGACGAGGAACTCACTGCCGTAAGCAGCGAAGCTGCGGTCGACTACCTCCGGACCCGGATTGAAGCATTGGTAGCGCAGCACGGGCAGGAGTCGGTCGTGATTTGCTGCAGCGAGGCGGATCCGTTCGAATACCGAATGGGTGCCGCGTGGTTCACGCTCGAGACCGGGATTGGAGTTGCGTCTGATCCATTCCGGGCATCCCGAACCCGCCCTGGGCGGACCGTCGAGCAGATGTTCGGAATCCCACCGCGCCATCTTCTAACCAATCACCCGCGCGACTGGTGCAACAGTCGCTGCATTGTTCTGTATGCATCGGATTTGGCGCGATCCTGTCCCGTCACGTTTGGTCCTATAATCGATGCCCGCGACCGTGGCGCTGCACTTGTGGTCATTGACCACTGCCCGACCCGTACTTCACGCATGGCGACGGATCCGCTGATCGTGCAGCCCGGTACACGGTCCACTCTGCTGAAGGGCATTATCCGGTCTCTTGTGGACCGCGACTTGGTCGGCCGCGAGTTTATCCGTCGAGAGACCAGCGGGTTTGACACGCTCTCGGCCTACCTGCAGCCATACACCATCGAGCGGGTCGCCGGAATCTGCCGGATCGACCCCTCTGTGGTCGCAGCGCTGGCTGAACGGATCGGTAAACTCTGGCCGGTTCAGGTCATTGCCGGGGACTGGGCTTCAAGGGACAGCCTGGAGGATGACGATCTCTACGCCTGCGCCCTGCTGGCCTGCCTGCGAGGCTCGATAGGGGTGCCGGGCGGTGGATTGAATTTTTTGGACGCATCGCCGTTCGCAGGGGCCGAGGAGGGTCCTTCGCCGCGCTCAGAAACAGACCTTCTCAAACGAGCCAAAGTTCTCATCTGTTGCGGCAACCCTCTCGGACGTCGGCCGGAGCTGGAAAATATCCTGGCGGCGTCCGATCCGTTGATTGTGCACCTGTCGCTCTACCCTAACACGACGCGGCAGCGGTCCCACGTGTCGATTCCGGCGAGCTCGTGGCTTGAATACGATTCCATCCATGGGCGCAGCAATTCGCGCAGCCTCCAGGCTCATCGCAAAGTGGTGGCCTCGCCCGGAGAGTGCCGTTCCCCGATAGAATTCTGGACTGCACTTGCGCTCGCCATTCGTCCCAGTATCCACCCACCTTGGTTTGCGGCAGACGGGAGCATAGACCACAGGGCGGCCGCCGATTTCTGGCTTATGAGAAACGCACTCACAAGGCCTATCACCTTTGCGCAGCTCGACCCGCAGACACAGCCACCAGGCGGTGTCTTGTGGCCGTGCATCGCGTCGGAAGACCTGGAGTTCGAACGCAACCGCTCCATCACCGGGACGGTCCGGGGAAGAAGCATCCTGTTTCTGCACGGCCAGAACTATCCTGGGAGGGACACACGGTTTCCCACATCATCCGGCCGCATCGAGTTCCAACGGCCGGAAGCCGCGCTCCAGGTAGAAACGAATTTCGACTTTCCGTTGTCCCTGGTGGTCGGAGTCGACGTCGATTTCGTCGAAGAGTTCGGGCACGCAGTCAACGACGAAATCACGCCGGCAGCGCGGCCACTCTTCCGGATCCACCGTGCTCTGGCTGCGGCAGCAGGCGTCGGGAACGGAGATACTGTCACCTTGAGGAACGATTTCGGGTGCGTCAGCGGACCGGTGAGGATAGTCCCCGACATCGATCCCATGGTCATCCGGTGCCCCACAGGGGTTGAGCCCTGCCAGCTGCTATACCCGTACGCCCACCCGCCCGCGTTGTTCGACCCTCAAGGCTCGCGTGCTTTCGCACGGGTTATCCTCTTTAAAAATCCCGCGGACGAAATACGGGTGAGGCATGAGATCGCCAGGATGACACGACCTATCCCCGCACGTCCGGAGCCGAATCAATGAAGGTCGTCTTTCTCAGCCAGAACTGCCGGCTTCTGAGCCGCACGGATGAGGCTCCGGTGGAAGCAGACGCCCCGGTTATGGTCATAGACCTTGATCGATGCATCGCCTGCGGAGCGTGCAAGATCGCCTGCCAGATAGAGAATCGCAGCCGAAGTACGTTGCCTCCAGGAAGCATTGCAGTTCCTCGTCCGGGACGCCCAGATCATATGCAATTGAACCTGCCGCTCGCCTGCAGACACTGCGATACTCCTTGCGCGTACCACGACCCACACGGCTTTTGGATCACCTGCCCGGTTCACGTCCGAAAGCCTTGGCAGATTTGCGATGCATGCGAGGAACGACTGAAGAAGGGTTACATGCCAGCCTGCGCAACGCGCTGTTCCATGAAGTGCATCTACGTAGGCCTCAGCGGAGATATGAAATTTCCGGTCCGCGAGCGACGGTTGCGTGGGGCAGGAGACATGGACCTCAGCGAAACGATTTGAAGATGCAACCATCGGCTGCGGAACGCGTCGATAACGGCGGCTACCGAATGAGAGTGCGGCCTCAGGGTCTGGTGACTGCCCACGTCCGCATGAAGCAGACGGACATGATCGTCTCTGGTGCCTGCTACCTTGGGGAAGAAGCGCTCGCGCTTGTGAAGGAATGCCGCAAACGGATCGAGACTTACATCCACTCCCATCCACTTTTCGGGAGAAGCCTCGAGCCAGTTCCCGAGGATGTGTCGGCCCCCGATATCGTGCAGCGGATGATCGCTGCTGGCCGGAAGGCGAACGTAGGGCCTATGGCGTCAGTGGCGGGCGCAGTAGCCGACCATGTGGGCGAGGGGCTGCTGCTTTTCAGCCGCGATATCCTTGTCGAGAACGGCGGGGACGTCTTCGTTCGGTCGTCCGTGAGAAGGGAGATGCTGGTGCTGGCGGAGTCTTCTGATGTTAGCTCCGTCAGGGTTGCGATCCCTCCATCAACACGGCCCTTCGGTGTTTGCACATCCTCCGGCCGAATCGGACCGTCTTTCAGCTTCGGGGACGCGGACGCTGTGACCGTGCGGGCGGGGACGGCTTGCATGGCGGATGCCGCTGCAACCGCGATCGGAAACTGCATTCGGTCGGCTGCCGACATTCCGTGCGGGATCGAACTTGCCCGGCGCATCGGTGTGACCGGGGTGCTCATCATCGCCCACGGCCAAATAGGGCTGTGGGGAGACATCGAGATCTGCTCATAACCACGGCAGGAGACGCTATGCCGGGCAGTCCCAAGACGATCGCCGAGATCAACCGAAAGCTGAAGGACGGTGAAGCCGTTGTCATGACGGCGGTCGAGTTCAAGAACGAGGTGCGTGCAGGCCGCCGATTCACCCCGGAGGACGTCGATGTTGTCACGACGGCGACTCGCGGAGTCATGTCGGGCACATCGGCAGTGCTTGTCATTCCGATGGAGGGCGGCGCTGGTGGGACGCGGGTGAGCGAGGTCGCGGTCAACGGAGTGCCTTGCATCTGCCCCTCGGAAGCCATCCGGGACGGCGCCCTTGACGTCGTTCTCTACGGCACCGAGGAAAGCCGCGACAACCCGGGGCGCTACGGAGGCGGCAACGTCCTGCGGGATCTCGTGGAGCGGAAAGAGGTTGAGATCGAGTGTATCGAATCCGGCTGCGGACTCCGAAAAGCACGCCTGAGCATCGACCGCCTGCGATTTGCCCGGCTCTATAACTTCCGCAATGACTTCCAGAACTACATGGCGTTCGCCAATGTCAAGAATCACCCGTCCTACCGCGCGAATCCGTCTTCCATTTTCTCCTGCCGACCGATCCATCTCATGCGCGGATTGACGGTCAGCGGCAGCGGCGAGTTGAATCCGATCGAGAACGATCCGCATCACCTTGTGTTGCGATCCGGGCTGCGCATCCTGCTGAACGGTGCACCAGGGGTACTGGTGTCGTACGGCACCCGAAGCACACCGCAAAAGCGGGCGCTATTTGTAGCCGGGGATCTAATCGGGATGGATCCACAGTATATGGGTGGGTTCAAGACAAGCTACGGCATTGAAGTCACAAACGGTATCGCCGTACCGTTCCCGATCACCTCGCAGAAGGTGATCGATGGACTGGCTGGATGCCTCGATGAGAGGATCCCCTTGTCGGTCGCGGACCTGGGAGACAGGATCCCACTCGACAAGATCACCTATGCGGATATCTGGAAGGATGCACCGCTGGAGGTCGAGCTCGATCCTGCGCGCTGCATCTGCTGCTCGTACCAATGCCAGGCGGAACTCTACTGCCCGATGGGGGCCATCTCGTGGAAGGACAAAACCATCGATGAGACGCTGTGCTTCGGATGCGGCGCGTGCACGGCGAACTGCCTCGGCGGCGCATTCGCGGGTAAAGGCATGCAACCGCAGGGCAGCATCGGGCGTGTGAAGGTGTTGGACCGCGAAATACCGGTAATTTTCCGCCAGTCCAACCGGTTGCGATCTCTGAGGCTCGCCAGCTACTTGAAAGACGTTCTGATGCGGGGTGAGTTCCTGCTGACAGATTCGGATTTCGAGCTCACTCACCGCGAACCAAGGGGAACGTAATGAGGCACATGGACCGCTCACAGGCTCTCTTGCAGGATTTCTGCCGTGCCGAAGCCGGCCGGTGCGTCGCCTGCGGGAACTGCTTGTATGTATGCCCGGTGTTCAACCGGCTCGGGGATGAGGCGTTCTCCGCGCGAGGCCGCAACGAAGCGATCAACGTGGGTGCATCCGGCGCGGCGGATCCGGCAGTTTTAAGCCGCTGCCTGTTGTGCGGACGGTGTAGCGCGATCTGTCCGCAGGGCGTGCAGCATGACAAAGTTGTCCTCGCTAGCCGCGCCGAGGTCTTCGCGCGCGATAGTGTCCCAGTCACCAAAGCGTTGGTTGCCTGGCTTCTTACACACCCCCAAGTGCTTGCGAAGGCACTGCGGCTGGCCGCAGGACTGCAGGTGATCCTCCCTCGATCCGGGAGCACTGGCTCGGAGGGTGAGGGCCCCCTCATCCGGTATCTGCCCACACTCTTTTTAGCGCATGGGCGAGGGCGCCGTATCCCATCAATTGCTGCACGATTCCTAAGCGAGCTCGTACCAGAGGTCAGCACGACCGTATCGCGGGAAAAGAAACCAGCCCGAATTGCATACTTCGCCGGCTGCGCGACCGAGTATGTCTACCCTCAGGCTGGGGTGCGGCTTATCGGCCTGCTGAACGCGCTCGGCGCTGAAGTCACATACCCAAAAGGACTGCTGTGTTGTGGAATTCCGATATTGGCTATCGGCGACACTGGAACCGGCCGGCAGCTTGCCCGTCGTAATCTGGAGCTTCTGCGCCGCATGAAACCAGACGTCGTCGTAACCGGCTGCGCCACCTGCGCCTCGACCCTCAAAGACGTCTGGCCTACGCTTTTCCAGGGGGCGGAGCAGGATGCGGCAGTCGACCTGGCGGGGCGGGTCACGGATGTCGGTGAGGTCGTTCGGATACTGGGCGGCTATCGTATGCCCAGGTTCAAATCCCGTCTGCCGACGGGTTCAAGAGTTACCTATCACTACCCGTGTCACTCGTTGCGTTATCCGGACGCGAGCGGATATCCGGAGGAGCTTCTCAGGCAAGTGTTCGGTGAGGATTACATCGAGCTGGAAAGCCGCGGTTGCTGCGGCTGCGGGGGGTCGTTCAGCCTGCACCACTACGAGCTCTCAAGCATGATCGGGCAGGACAAAATCGATGCGATTCGCAGAACCCAGGCAGATGTCGTAGTCACCAACTGTCCGGGGTGCATGATCCAGATCACGGACGGGCTCCACCGGTCGGGACTTCAATCGAGAGTGGTCCACCTGACGGAAGCGATCGAACCAGCGTGAAGGAGTCGTCGGTAATGTCGGCCCAGACGATTGAACGCATCAACGAGAAGATCAGATGCGGCGACGTGCGTGTCTGCACAGAGACGGAGCTGATGCGTGAGACCGCCGGAGCGCCCACAGCGGGAGCGCCGGACGTTGTCGTGGTCACCTTCGCCTGCGGGCTGCGAGGGGTCTCCTGTATGATCCTGGTGCCGGTCGCAGAGCGCGGCGTGTTCACGCGGGCGAAGTCCATCACACTTGATGGGATTCCGGGATACCCAGGCCCCGCACCCAATGAGCGGTTGGGGGTGGTGGACACCCAATTCTTTGCAGGACAGGGCGCAGCCGCAGGGCTTCCGGTGGCGGTCTCGGGAGCGGACGTTCTTCTGCGCGTGCTCGGCAACAGGACTATCCGCGCGCGCTGCCTGTCCATCGAGGGCGGCGAGTACGAGCGCTCATTCCGGCTGGAAGAACTCGAATTCGCGCGGCTGGTCGCTTATGACACAGAGGTTCCGGCATTGAAATTTACCGGTGAGTCACTGCCCGCCTTTCTGAAGTCAGTTTCGGTTGGGGCGAAGGTCTTCGTAAACGGCGGCATGGGTACCGTCATCGGGTGTGGGATGCGAAACCGGCCGGAGGCTCCCAGTTTGTCGTTCTCAGTCGATATGTTCGCAATGGACCCTTTGTATTTGAACGAGGCGGCAACGTCGGCGTCAGCGACACTGACAGTCGCCATCCCATTGCCAATGTCGAGCGACGAGATCCTGCATGGCCTCAGGGGCTACGTGAAGGGCTTGGAACGAAGCGGGTACAAGCATTCAAACCACGAAATGAAGCTCGGGGAACAGATCAAGCAGTCCATGCTGGAAGGTAAACTGCTGCTGACCAATTCGCAGTACCCAGTGTTTGAGTGCCCGCAGAGCAATTAAACACGTGAATCATAAAATGGGACACCGGCATGGTGCCGGCGTCCGCTATGCCGGTGACAACGGGAAAGGAGGGGAGCATGAGGGCGAGACTGGCCGCAGTTCCAATCATCGTAGGCATCGTGATCCTCGGATTTTGCTTCACCGTATCCGCGCAGCAGAAGGAATTGCGCTTCGGCTACTTGGTTGCGGATCAATTGCACAGTCCGGCAGTAATGATCATGAAGGAAAAAAAGATGCTTGAGGCCGAGGGCTTCAAAGTAACATGGAACGAATTCCTCGCCGGTGCTTACCTGATGCAGTTCATGACTTCCGGCGAAGTCGACTATGGGTCCGGCGGGTGTGTGCCAGCCATCATCACTCGGGGGCAGGGGGTGGACGTAGTGATTTTGGCCAGTGCTAACGCTGAAGGCTCCAGCATAGTAGTTAAAGACTCCATCAAAAAGGTCGCGGACTTGAACGCCAAAAGCCTGGGCACGCCCGGTATCGGGTCGATCCAGGATGCAATGGTGGACAGCGTTGCCCGCAACAACAACATCAAGATTGCCCACAAGTCCATGAAGGTCTCCGATATGCCGATCTTCCTGCAGAAGGGCGAAATCGACGGATTCATTGCCTGGGCGCCCCACCCGGCGCGAGCGGTTGACCTCAAGTACGGGCACCAGATCCTGACCTCACACGACCTTATGCCCGACCACCAGTGCTGCGTCCTGGTTTCGCGCGAGTCGACGCTAAAGAAGGACCCGGAGACCGCCCGGAAGGTGGTCCAGACATACCTCAAGGCATTCAAGTGGTTCCTGGACAACCAGCAGGAGTCAGTCGCAATGATGGTGAAGGCGACCGGAATGAAGGAAGAGGTGGTCTTGGAAGCCATGAAGACGGTCAAATATCCTTTTCCGCCTTACGTGAACATGCCAAGCGTCAAAGTGATGGCCGAGGGGTTGGTCGAGACAGGCAAGGTCGAGAAGGACAAGGTCACCGACATGGATGCCTTCATCAAGGCCATGTACAAGCCGGAAATCCTGGAAGCGGCGCTGAAGCAATAAATGATGCGGAATGAACTCCCGGACATAAACGTTCGGGAGTTCATTCCCACTGGAGTTTCTCATGAAGATCGGATCGCTCGAGACGAAGAAAACGCTGCTCTACAACTTGCTCAGCATCGTGATCGTCGCATTGCTTTGGACGCTCTTCTCATGGTGGCAGAGCTCGCCTTTTTTCCCATCCCCTGGAGCCATCTGGAAGGCATTCGTCGGCCTGGTCACAAAGGGCGACATCGAAGGGATTGGGCTCGGTAGCCATATCCTGCATTCGATGATCCGGATTTTCGCCGGATTCACCGCCGCCTGTGCGCTCGGAATTCCGCTCGGTCTCGCGATGGGGCTGTGGCCGAAACTCTACAATCGTACGAGATCCGTGTTGGAACCGATTCGGTTCATCCCGCCGATCGCCTGGATCCCGATGGCGATCGTGCTTTTGGTCGGCTTCTCCCGATACGCGTTCCTGATATGGCTGGGGGCCTTCTTTCCGATCTTCATCACGACCCTTCTGAGCGTGACGCGGGTCAACCCGGTGCACGTCAATGTCGTGAAGGTCTTCGGAGCGCCCCGCAGCTACATCATCCGGAAGATTGTGATCCCCTCCGTGTTGCCAGACATCGCAACCGGGATGCGGGTCGGGCTCGGGATCGCCTGGATGTGCATCGTCGCTGCTGAGATGATCGGCGGCGAGATGGTCGGGGTGGGGCGATTGATTCTGAAGTATGCCGAATTGTTGCGGATGAGCGAGATCATCGTCGGGATGCTCGTGATCGGGATTATCGGGTTCCTGATGAACGAGGTATTCATCATCGTGGAGCGGAAGGTGTTCCGCTGGAGATCCGAGGTCTCAATCGATTAGGAGCGTCCCGATGGAAGCCCCCGTTTTCGACGTGCAAGTGAGCAAACGCTTCGGAAAGACCAGGGTTCTGGAAGACATCCGGTTCCAGGTTCGTCCGAACGAGTTTCTCGTCATCGTGGGCCCCACCGGTTGCGGCAAGACGACCCTCGCCAACATCCTGGCCGGGATTGAGGTCCCGTCCGATGGCCATGCCCGCATCCGGGGGGAACCGGTCAATCCCAAGGTTCATAACATCTCATATGTGTTCCAGGAACCATCTTGCATTCCGTGGATGACCATGATCCAGGATGTGACCCTGGGCCTGGAGATCCGTGGCATGCCTCGGGACCGCGTGCTGCAGCGTGGTCGGGAGGTCATCGAACTTGTCGGGTTGAGCGGGTTTGAGGACTACTTCCCATGGCAGATCTCTGGTGGGATGAAACAGCGCGTGGCCATCGCTCGGTCCTATGCCACCAACCCGGATCTGCTGATCATGGACGAGCCCTTCGGCCACCTGGATGCCCAGACGCGATATCTCATGCAGGCAGAGATCATGAGAATCTGGGAACATGACAAGAAGACCGTGGTTTTCATCACCAACAACATTGAAGAGGCGGTCTATCTCGCCAGCCGGATCCTGGTGCTCTCGAAGTTGCCAGCGACCATCAAGGCTGAACACGTTATCGATTTGCCTCGCCCCCGGGATCTGACCGGAACCGAATTTCTGCAGGTTAGATCTGCTGTAACGTCAGAATGCGAGGCCGTGGAATAGTCGAACATAGAAGGATGCCGCATGAATCCAAAGCCAGCCAAGATCAAGGTCCGCAAGCTCTGCAAGAGCTACGGAGACCTGTGTGTCCTCGACGACATTGATTTTGATATCTATGACGGCGAGTTCCTGTGCGTTGTTGGCCCGACCGGCTGCGGCAAGACTACGTTCTGCAACGTGGTGACGCGGCTGACTCCCAGCACGGACGGCACTGTCACTTTAGGGGATGAGGTAATCGATTTCAAAAAGCACAATGTGTCCTTCGTGTTCCAGGAACCGTCATGCCTGCCTTGGCGCACGGTATGGGACAACGTTAAGATTGGCTTGGAGATCAAAGGTTTCTCTCGCGGGGAGATTCACGAAAGAGTCGCGAACATCCTGGACATCACAGGGCTCACCAAGTTCAAGGACTTTTACCCGAAGGAGATTTCGGCCGGGATGAAACAGCGCGTGGCCATTGCGCGGGCATTCGTGACCGAGCCGGATATGCTCCTCATGGACGAACCGTTTGGGCAACTCGATACCAGCACGCGATTCCACATTGAAAACACGCTGATCAAGATATGGCGGAAGACGAAGCAAACCGTGATCTTTGTGACTCATAACCTGGAAGAGGCCGTGTATCTGTCCGAACGAATTCTCGTCTGCACCCCGAAGCCGACGAAGATTAAAAAGGAGGTAAAGGTCGACCACCTGGAACATCCGCGCAATATCGCCGACCCCGAGTTCGTGAAAATCCGTCGGGAAGTCACTGACCTAGTCCGGTGGTGGTGACCGCATGACGCCAAGGGACCGAGTCCTCCGGAAACTAAAGGGCCTTGATGTGGACATGACTCCGGTGGGGTGCACCACCGCCTACGGTGTGGTCGAGCTCATGCATGCATGCGGGTGCGAGCGCCCGACCGCCGATTTCGATCCGCGGGCCATGGCCGGGCTGTCGATCGCGGGCCACGTCGTCGCCGGGTTCGACTGGGTCAAGGCGATGGGGTGGGATATCACTTCGGTCAGCCAGGTTCTGGGATGCACTTTGGGGGAGCCGGCGATCGATCTGCCTCTGTGTGTAAAGGGGCATCCGTACCGCGAGGAGGTAACAGGGCTCGATTGCCCGGCTGATTTTTTAGAACGAGGGCGTTTCCCGTTTTTCGCCGAACAGTTTCGGATTCTTCGGGAGCAGCTCGGCGATCGCGTTGCGGTGTTTGGCATGTCGGAGGGGCCGTTCACTGCCGGCGCCAACCTGATCGGCACCGACCGGATGATGCGCGCAACCATCCGCGACCCCCGCCTCGTAAACTTCGTTCTGGAGGTGACCTCAGCGGCGGTGGCACGGGCGATCCGCTTCGCGTTCGAGCACGGGGCGGACTACTACTGCATCGCCGAACCGACCTCAGGCACCGAACTCATTAGTCCTTCAAAATGGGAAACATTGGTCGGTCCCACGCTCAAGCGAGTGGTCGAACAGAGCGACGGGCCAATCGTCCTTCACATCTGCGGTAATGCGGACCGTATCCTGCCCGCAATGTGCGACACAGGAGTTGCGGGAATCAGCATCGAGGAGAAGACCTCGGTTTCCGAAGCGGTACGCATCGCGCACGCGAAAGGCGTTCGAGTTTTCGGAAACGTCTCCTCCTCTTCGACGCTCTTCATGGGGACGCCGGAGGACTGTCGGCGGGAGTCCTTAGCGGCACTGAAGGCCGGAGTTGATTTTCTCTGCCCCGGGTGCGGCATCGCCCCGCGCTCGCCGCTGGTTAATGTGCAACAACTACGGAAAACCCGCGACGCCTTCTTCTCGGGCGAATCTGTTTCAGGAGAGGCATGAATGAGACCGGTCGATCGGATCTTGAGGGATTTGCAGGACGGCGTAGTCAAATTCGATGAAGAGCTCGTCCGGGTGCGTGCGCAAGAGCTGCTGGAAGCGGGCGGCGACCCGCTGGAGGGCATTCTGAAGGGGCTCTCGAGCGGTATGCAGGAAGTCGGGCGTCTCTTCAAGACACAAGAGTACTTTGTGCCTGAGGTGCTCCTGTGCGCGGATGCAATGAACATCGGGCTTGAGATTCTAAAGCCTCAGCTTAAGAAGACTTCCGGGAGTACGGGAAAGCGCATCGTCCTGGGGTCGATGCAGGGCGACGTGCACGATATCGGTAAGAACATCGTGAAGATGATGCTTGAGGTCGGAGGGTTTACGGTGCACGACCTTGGCGTGGACGTCCCGCATGAGGCTTTCCTGAAAGCACTCAAGGATACGGGCGCGGAGCTCCTCGGGCTTTCGGCCATGATGACCACGACAATGATGGGGATGAAAACGGTTGTCGAGATGGTAAAGCACCACGATCCAGGCATCGGGATCCTTGTCGGCGGAGCTCCAGTCAACCGGCAGATCATGAAGCTCTTCAAAGCCGACGGGTACTGCGAAAGTGCTTCGGATGTGGCCGCTGAAGCCACCCGAGTGATTGAGCAGCTGCGCGCCGTGACGCCTGCGGCACAGGCATGAGAGGAGGACCCCGCACATGTCCAAGGACCTGCTAATCCGCGCCCTCAGAGGCCAGCGAACGGCCCGGGTGCCGTGGCTGCCGTACGCATGCATCAATAGTGCATTCCTCATCAAGGAGAACGCCGATGACTACCTCCGCAACCCGGACCTGATCGCGCGTGGGGTAGTCGAAACAGCCAGACGCTACAAGGCCGACGGAATCCCGCTCGTGTTCGATCTCTCCGTGGATGCCGAGGCGGTGGGCTGCAAGATCAATTGGTGGAAAGATAATGTCCCTTCGGTTGCCACGCATCCGTGCAGCAAGATGGAGACTCCCACCCAACTGGGACTCGCTCTGCCGGATGAACGCTCGGGCCGCTGGCCGGTTATTCTCGAGGCAGGGCGCAAGGCCAAGCCGGACCTGGACAGGATAGACTGCGCTCTGGTTGGACTCTACTGCGGTCCGCTCACGCTCGCCTCGCACCTCGCCGGGGTGAGGATCTTTACCGACGTTTATAAGAACAAGGCTTTCGCCCACGAGGTGCTCGAGTTCGCCGGTAAGGTCAACGCGCTTGCCGCCGCCAAGTTTGCGCAGCTTGGGTGCGAGGTGATCGGGATTGTGGACCCGGTGGCGAGCCAGGTCAAGTCTGCCACGTTCCAGGAGTTCGTGGCTCCGTACGTCAAGAAAGGAGTCGACATCATCCACGAGGCCGGGGCGACCTCCGTCTTTCTGATCTGCGGCGACTGCACCAAGGTGATGGAAGATGTGTGCACCATCGGTACCCACGCCTTCGCCGTCGACGAACAGCTGAACCTGGGCTACGTGCGGGACATGGCCGTGAAGCACAAGTTAGGCTTCGCCGGGAACCTCAAGCTCACGATGTCCCTCAGCCTGGGGCTGATCTCGACCCGCGAGGATGCGTTGGTGAGCCTTGCCATGGGCGGGACGCACGGATTCACGCTGGCGCCTGGCTGAGACCTCCCCTACGACGTTCCGGCGGAACGTATCGACCAGGTGGTGGATGCGATCGAATGGTTCCACGAGAATTACGCCCAACATCCCGAGGCTACCGGAAGCGGAGGACAACCATGAGCGAGAAGCTCCGGATCGACGTGCTGACGCTTGACAGCGTTCAGTGCGCAGCCTGCGGCTACATGATGGAGTCGATCGCGGCTCTGCCGAAGGATATCCAGGATCTTATCGAATATCGGGAGTGGTCGATCAAAACGAAGGATGGCATCGCCAAGTTTACCCAGTTGAAGGGCAAGGTGCTGCCGACCATATGTATCGAGGGTGACTTAGTTTTCCCAAGCCGCATCCCCCAGTACGAAGAGTTGGTCGATGAGATGGCTGCACGGGCCAAGGCCCCGGAGATCGCACAGCGGATTCTGGATCTGAAGCATGTAGGCTTCCAATTCGACCAGATTGAGGACAACCTGAAGAAGGCGGGGGCCGGACAGAACACGCGCGAAAAATAGGCGCTGGAAACTGAAGGAAATGGCGCACCGGATTGACGTACTGCTGATTACTGGGTTTCTGGGGAGCGGGAAGACCACCTTTCTCAACGCGCTTTTAGAGCAGCTCCCGCGTGACCGTAGGATCGCCATCCTTATGAACGAGTTTGGCGAGATCGGTATCGACGGCACCCTGGTTTGCGGGGACGGATACGAGCTTATCGAGATCAGCCGCGGCTCCATCTTCTGCATTTGCGTGAAGACCGATTACATCAAAGCGATGCACCGGCTGGCGCATGTGCTTAGGCCGGACCTGCTGGTCGTCGAAACCACCGGCGTGGCCAACCCGGGCGACATGGCACGCGACCTCCAGCTGGACATCTTCAAAGGGCGGTTCAACCTACTCGACGGGGTCTGCATCGTAGACCCGACCAGTATCCTCGACCTCTTCGACATCTACACCTCCATCGAAAAGCAGATCGCCGCCGCGCGCCTCTTCGTCCTTAACAAGATGGACCTCGCCTCCGGAGAGATGGTGGAGGGGGCCAAGGCCCTGATCCTCCGGCACAACCCGGCCGCACGGTTCTCCGAGGCGCGATACGGCCGGCTGCCGATCCGGGATCTCTGGCCGGGCGCGTGGAGGATCGGGGCGGCCGACCGGAGAGGGGGCGAGTGGGCGGCGGATAATGGGGAGCTCGACCTGGACGGCGTCCTTCGCGAGGTGTTCTCGGACACTTCAAGGGAACTCGCGCCGCCTGACCCACTTGTTTCGGAAGTCTTCGTGTGGAACGGCAGCGGCACGGTCGATTTTTCAGGAATGGCCGCCGACATCCCGGAATGCGTCCTGCGGTGTAAGGGGATCGTGAGGCTTGGCCCGGCGCTCCGGCTCTTCAACTACACTTTAGGCCGTGTGAACCTGGACGATCTACCGCACCCGGTGGCGAAGGATGATCTGGTGAACCGGATCGTCGCCATTTATCCCCACCGCGCGGCTGCGGTCGTGGATGAATTCGTGAAGCGGCACCCGGTCCTCGTCAGGGTGCCTGGTACGAGAAAGGACAACATGCTTATCCCGATCGGCACTACCATCTGATCAGCCGCTTGGCTGGAAACTGTGCCCATGAAACTGTGTACTAAATCGTGCCTGCGGCGTTCATTTTTTCCAAAAGTTACCAAATGTTCTCCAATATTGCGGGCACAAAAAAAAGCCAATGAAATCAAATTACTATTTGAAATCATTGGCTTTTTATTTGGCTTAGGATCGGGCTTAAAATCCCTTGGGACAATGTCCCGTGCCGGTTCGATTCCGGCCCCTGGCACCACAATTAAAACAGGAAGTTAGGATATAATCCCAAGCTCCTGTTCAGCTTCACCTCGAATCGGTGGTTGAAGATCAAACTCGCCGACAAGGCCCTGAAGAAGGTCAAACACCGGGTCAAGAAGATCACACGCCGGTCCAGGGGAATCAGCCTACTTCAAGTTGTCAAAGAACTAAACGCGTACCTGCGAGGATGGTTGGGGTACTTCAGGTTGATCGAAACGCCCACCATCATCAGGGACCTGGACAGCTGGATACGCCGGAGGCTGCGCGCTATATGATGAAGCAGTGGATCAAGAACAGCCACACCCGGTACCAGCGGCTGAGATCGCTTGGCGTCAGCGCACAAGGCGCAGGCGGTATCGCGGCTTCCCGCAAGGGGCCGTGGGTACTGTCGAACACAAAACCGCTGAAAGTGGCATTATCGAACCGTTTCTTTGCTGAGAAGGGCCTGATTTTCCTCCTCGATTTGTACGAACCGAAGGTAACGACTACATGAACCGCCCGGTACGGTCCCGTATGCCGAGTGGTGTGAGAGGGCGAAGGCTGTGAGGCCTTCCCCTATCTCGATTCATATCCTCGGCCACTAGTGTCCCAACGTTGATTTTGGAATCGGCTCCAACTTGTTAAAATAAA
>JADHED010001256.1_pt1 | contig 22953 bp, 17 predicted proteins | sample 8952041 | NCBI WGS metagenome assembly JADHED01 (sample SAMN16124423, study PRJNA663239) | bioreactor sludge metagenome | isolation source: sludge (control) | place: India:Bengaluru | collected 2018-09-08
CTAAAGCATACTGGATTAGATCATTACCTATTCCACTTTTTTGGGAAAGATATTTATAGGTTCCCCATACACAAAATGTACAAGTCCAAAAAAACATCCAAATCGCGGAAAACCAAAAGTGAACATATCTAGACAAATCCAAACTATCATCCAATAATAGCATCCGATAAAAAGAATACAAGCAAAGCGCGTTAACAACTAAACTTTCTATAATTAAAAAATTACCATTAAACTCGCTTGGAGAACGTATTATGAAATAATCGACATAACCAACAATAGCAAATATGGTTGCTATTATTAGACCCAAGTTTTTAGAAATAAACGTATCTATAGTTTGATTGAAATATAGACAGATTATTACAAGTTGAATTGGGCTAAAAAAACCATAGACTAAGTTGTTATTTTTTAGCCAGTAAGCACAGTACGTTGCTATCAAGTCATTAATAAGTGTCAAAACCATCAAGAACGCCAAGATTCTTGATGGTTTATCCAAATTTTTATATGCAATAACGCCAGCTATTGAAGCATAACTGTAAATAACCGTAGCAATTATTGAAGTAGCCTCAAATGATAGCACTGGGTATATTTTATTGAACAATAGTATTATTCGCTGCTGTACCGCCTGATGGACAATTATTCGGGCAAGGATGCATTTGATCCATCACCCCATTCGTACTAATCACATAATTGCCGCTCGCGTCATAGCCTGCAATCACTAATGTCAGTTGTCCGGCTTTTGTACCGCAGTAGGTATTTGCACCACCACCATTTATATAAGGCAATGTGTGTGCAAACATCAGCTTCACATTTGTAACTGTAGGGTTTGCATTCAGATAGGCACGCAAATCATTTGCATCAGCAATCAACGAATAAAGATATTGATTGTTAGGATTACCATTCAGGCTGTTGATATAGCTGGTAATCATTTTATTAGCTGTATCTACAGGTATACAACTCACGCAGGTATCCGGGGTTGTTACACTGTCTGCAGACGAAGCTAATGCCATTGGTTCTGTTTGTTTGTTTGCGGCATCTTTATTTTCTCCGCCACTCTGGCAGGCAGTAAGCGATGCTGCAGCGATAAGGGCTGCAATAGTCATTTTGTTTGTAGCATTCATAAATCTTTGACTTTTACCGAAAGATACAGCCCACATTTGAAAATTGCACCCGTATAAAAACGGGCAAAATAAACATACTACTGAAACTCAAGCCAGACAAATCACATAATAAAATAAAAAAATATCTTTTAAAGAATAAAATACAGCAAAACCATAACACCTGTCTATGGGTAATATGGGCTAAAAGCTGCAAATTTGTAGAATAACTAACAGACAGTATAAATGCTGCATAAAACGAAGATTATTGCTACCGTAGGACCGGCTTGTAACACTTATGAAAAATTGCTGGCGCTGGTAGAAGCCGGTGTTAACGTATTCAGACTCAACTTCTCGCATGGCACACATCCGCAACATAAGGAAGTAATAGACCATATACATCGCATTAACAAAGATTTCCCTTTCAATATAGCTATACTGGCCGACCTGCAGGGTCCTAAACTGCGCGTAGGTGATATAGAAAATGATGAAATGGAATTGGTAAAAGGTGAAAAATTCTTCTTTACCAACGAGAAACGTATAGGCAATAAAGACGGTGTGTACATCTCATACCCGTCTTTTCATAAAGATGTACGCATAGGTGAAAAGATATTGCTGGATGATGGCAAGATAGAAGTGTTGGTAACAGCCATAACCGACGACAATAAAGTAGAGGTAGAAGTACTGACATCGGGCACATTACTGCCACGCAAGGGTGTAAACCTGCCTGATACTAAAATATCACTGCCATCATTGTCCGAAAAAGATCTGGCAGATTTGGATTTCATCATCAGCCAGAACATAGATTGGGTAGCCCTTTCATTTGTTCGCCGCCCGGAAGATGTGCACGATCTGCGCAAAATACTACGTGCTAAAAACAGCCCTGCCAAAATCATTTCTAAAATAGAAAAGCCGGAGGCACTGGAACACCTGCGCGAAATCATACTGGCATCAGATGCCGTAATGGTAGCGCGTGGCGACCTGGGTGTAGAACTGCCGCTTGAGCAGATACCGATGATACAGAAAAACATCATCCGCAAATGCATACACAGGGCCAAGCCTGTTATCATTGCCACACAGATGATGGAGAGTATGATAGACCGTACACGCCCCAACCGTAGTGAGATTACAGACGTTGCCAATGCTGTGCTGGAAGGTGCTGATGCCGTAATGCTGAGTGGCGAAACGGCTATGGGTAAATACCCTGAATTGGTTATAAAAACCATGGTGAGTATAATAGGCGAGGTAGAAAAAGAAGAAATAGTGTATAACCGCAACCTTGTACCACAGCCACACTCACCATCTTTCCTGAGCGATGCACTGTGTTACAATGCCTGCGAGATAGCTAAAGACATCAATGCCAATGCACTGATAGGGATGACACAAAGTGGTTACACAGGCTTTATGCTATCTAGCTTTCGCCCACGCTCTCCGCTGTTCATCTTTACCAAAACACAAACATTGGTCAATCAGCTAAGCCTTAGCTGGGGTGTACAGGCATTTTTCTACGCGCACGAAGAAAGCCTTGATACTATATTTAAAGACCAACTGGCAATACTGAAAGAAAAAGAATTACTAAAAGTGGGCGATGTGGTTGTAAATACCGGTAGTACGCCTATTATAGATCATGGCCCTACCAATATGCTAAAGATTACGAAAGTGGATTAGTTAATCAGTTGACTATATAGATTTTATAAAGGTCGCCCAAGGGGGCAACCTTTTGTTGTTTATATTCGTTTATAGTCTTAAATCTTTCCACTATGCGCATATTCGCCACTATACTACTCTGCACATTTGCCATACAAAGCATGGCACAAAGCCTGAAGATGAACGATGCAGCATTTGCGCAACTAAACGAGCGCCGTATAGCTACCAACAAAACAGGCATGACGATACTGGGTGCTTGGGGTGCAGTCAACATAGTAGGTGGTGTATCAGGTGCTTTGGCAGCATCAGACCGGGAATGGAAATCTTTCCATACTATGAATGCATTGTGGGGTGCTGTGAATCTGGGCATAGCAGGCATGGGCTATATGGGTGCGAGGAAAGAGGCAAAACAAACCCTTAGCTGCGATAAAATGCTGGATAGGTATGAAAGCGGTAAACGTCTGTTTCTGATTAATGCAGGACTGGATGTAATATACATAGGCAGTGGTATGGCGTTAGCTTCTTATGCCGATGAACTGGACAATCCTGCACGCTGGCGTGGCTATGGTAAATCTGTTATGATGCAGGGTATATTTTTAGTCATATTCGATGGCACCATGTTTGCATTGCACCAACACCAAAACAAAAACTGGTACAAACTGCTGCAGGGTGTTTGTGTAACGGGTAACGGTGTGGGGCTTAACTATACTTTCTAAGCTATTGCATCAGCATATTATCGATCAGTCTTATTTCGCCTATGCGGGCAGCTATCAGGGCTACCATAGGGCGGCCTGCTTCGTAATTGTTTAGTAGTGTCAGGTCATTAGCATCTGCCAGCGATATATATTCTACCTCAAAACCTTTGGCGGTCATCAGGTCGGTACATTCTTTTTGTACTATCGTAAAATTACCTTCTGTCTGTTTTGTCTTGATAGATACCAGACACTGATATATAATAGAAGCCAATGCACGTTGCGGGTCTGTAAGGCGGCGGTTACGGCTGCTCATTGCCAGCCCGTCGGCTTCGCGCTGTGTAGGGCTTATTATCATTTCAATATGGCTGCCCATCTGCCCCAATAGATTTTTCACCACCATACACTGCTGATAGTCCTTCTGCCCCATAAACAGCTTATCGGGACGTACGACATCCAGCAAGCGAGCTACTACCTGCCCTACGCCTTTAAAATGGCCCGGGCGTTTTGCACCTTCAAGTATGGTATCAAGGTAGCCAAAATCGAAAACAGGCATTTTTTCTGTCCCGTCCGGGTACATTTCATCTACCGATGGCAGCAAAAGAATGTCGCATTCAGCCTCTATAAGCATCTTTACGTCATCCTCTATTGAAATGGGGTATTTTTCAAAATCCTTCTTATCGTTGAACTGAGTAGGGTTTACAAAAATGCTGCAAACCACTATATCAGCGGCTGTTTTAGCCTGTTTTACCAGCGAAATATGGCCATTATGTAGCGCTCCCATTGTAGGCACAAAACCAATCTTCTTGTTTTCTGCACGCTGAGAAGCTATATAAGACTGAATATCAGCAACCTTTTTAAATATGACCATACCGTAATTTTTGCGCTTATCCGTTTATTTGTCGGGGTTGGAATATAATATTTTCGTAATTTTGCAGACAATTTCCGGCAAGTTTAATTTTTTTTCTTGTTTTAATCTAACATTCCGAATGTCTGCAGAGAAAAAACGTGTTTTAATTGTAGCTAACGAACTATCACCTTACATTGAGTTTACAGACTTTGCTCATATACTGAACAAACTGGCAGTAAAAACCTTCGATTCAGGCCTTGAGGTACGTGTTATCATGCCTCGTTTCGGCCTCATTAATGAGCGCCGCCACCGCCTGCACGAAGTAGTACGCCTTTCAGGCATCAACGTCATCATAGATAAAGACGATTATCCGTTGATAATCAAGGTTGCATCATTGCCAAACGCACGCCTGCAGGTGTACTTTATGGATAATGATGATTATTTCAAACGCAAGCACGTATTCCGCGACGACAACGACACATTCTTTGACGACAACGCAGAACGTATGATATTCTTCTGCAAAAGTGCATTGGAAACCGTTAAGAAGTTCGGATGGCCTCCGCATGTTATCCACTGCCACGGCTGGATGACATCGCTGATACCTGCATACCTGAAAACAGCATATAAGAAAGAGCCTGTTTTCGGCTATTCTAAAGTTGTGTATACGGCTCAGGACAATCAGTTTACAGAAACATTGCACCCAAGCTTTGTAAAGAAAGCACTAGTAAGTGCAGATATTAAGGAAAAAGATCTGGATATATTTAAAGATGGCACCAATACAGCACTAACGCTTGGTGGCAGCAAATATGCCGACGTAGTAGTACACGGTTCTGAAACACTTGACAAAGCTATAGCAGACGAAGTGAAGCCTAGCCGTTACAAAAAAGTGGTGAAATATGAAGAAAGTTGGAAAGAGGATGTAAGCTCTCTGCTGGATTTGTATAAAAGCTTAACAGAGTCTTAGTATTTCTTTTATCACTTTCGCTGAAAATAACTACCAAGTTGAAAAACAATTTATTGAACCTTGCAACTGCAGTATTGGTATCGGGTCTTGCCATCAGTGCTACAGGTTGCAAGGAAGATACTATATTAAAAGCAGGCATAGCTCCTGCTTCTGACAATATATTTTCTAACGCCATTGGTGATACGCTGACCATATATGCCACTACTGTATTTGATGACTCCACAGCTACAGGTTTTACACCTACCAGCGGCATCATATATCATGGTGTAGGCACCAGCAATGATGCTTTTTTCGGCCGTAGCAACTTTGGCATATACATGCAACTACTGCCAACTGCATCTAACCTCAGCTTACCAACCACACCAGACTCAGCAGTGCTTATACTTCCATATTCCGGCTTTAGTTGGGGCGATACAAGCAACAAGAATGCTATTGAAGAATTTGAAGTATACAGACTGACAGAAGACATCAGTAAAGACACAGCTTACTATAGCAAACAATACAAAAACGTAGATTGGTCAAATCCATTAAGCGAGTCAAACAGTATTAACTTATACAATCTGAAAGACTCTGTAATGGTAAATGGCACTAACAAAGCACCTCATATGCGTATAAAGCTGAAAACAGCTTTTATGAATGAATTGCTGACTATTGCTAAAAATGCCAATAACAACAGCGAATTTGTAACTGCTATGAAAGGCATTTATGTTGTAGCTAAGGACACCAATAACAATACAATCAAAACTATACCTTATATATCGCTGACAGGCTCTACAGATTATACAAGAGCAGGTATAGCATTTTACTACAAAGAAAACGGAGGGGTTTCTACAAACTTCCTGAACTTCTCAAGCACCGATTGTGCACATTTCAACCGTATTACTCGCAACTATAACGGATATCCGGCTTATCCATTTATCACAAAAACAACCGGTCAGCTATCAGATTCAATAATATTATTGCAAAATGAACCCGGCGCAGCTATCGATATAAGAATCCCATACCTCAAATATCTTCCTAAAGCAATTATCAACAAAGCTCAATTGGTTATTACCAAAGTAAGTGTAGCAGGAGACCCGGATGGTGATAAAATGACGGAACCAACAAGAATGTTTCCTGTAGGTATAGATAAAACAGGCAAGGCATATTCAATTTTGGATAGAGAGCCATCAGACGATACCGCCCCAATCGACTTTATAGATGGTGTTAAGCGCACCCTTACCGTTAATGGAATAACCATAACGCAGTGGTATATCAACATTCCGAGAGAAGTTCAAAAAACTATTATTAATAATTCGGATGAATTACATTTACGTATTAACGGTACTATTACATACCCTGGAGCATACAGGCTGATAGCAGGTGGTAAACATAGTGCTTATAAAATACGTTTGAACATAACTTATTCTCAAGTCAACTAAAACATTGTACTACTATGTGTGGTATTGTTGGATATATAGGCACTAAAGAGGCATTCCCAATATTATTGAAAGGGCTGAAACGTCTTGAATACAGGGGCTATGATAGTGCAGGCATTGCTTTGCTGAACGGCGACCTGACTGTATATAAAAAAGCAGGCAAGGTAAGCGAGCTGGAAAAAGTAACCGATGGCAAAGTGCTGAATGCTACAATAGGCATAGGCCATACGCGTTGGGCTACACACGGCGAACCTAACGACCGTAATGCCCACCCTCACTTGTCTCAATCTGGCAATCTCGCCATTATCCACAATGGTATTATTGAGAACTATGCCGCAATAAAAGAAGAACTGCAAAAACGTGGCTATACTTTCCATTCAGATACGGATACCGAAGTACTGGTAAACCTGGTGGAAGAAGTATGGAAACAAGATAAAAGCACACTGGAAGATGCAGTACGCGTGGCACTGAACGAAGTAGTTGGTGCATACGCTATTGTGGTAATTGATAAAAACAATCCTAACCAACTGATAGCTGCCCGTAAAGGCAGCCCATTGGTAATAGGTGTGGGCGATGATGAGTTCTTCATTGCTTCTGATGCATCACCTATCATTGAATACACTAAAAATGTAGTGTATCTGGACGATCAGGAATATGGTGTTGTGAATCGTGACGGAAGCTTTACTATCAAGACACTGGGTAACATCAAAAAATCTCCGGCTATCAAAACGCTGGAAATGAGCCTTGAAGCAATTGAAAAAGGTGGTTTTGAACACTTTATGCTCAAGGAAATATATGAGCAACCAAAAGCTATTGAAGATAGCTTGCGTGGCCGTATGAATGCACAACAAGGCTGGATAAAACTGGGCGGCCTCAGTGAATACATCAATCGTATTGATAATGCCAAGCGCTTCCTTGTAACTGCTTGTGGCACATCATGGCACAGTGGTTTGATAGGCGAATACCTGATAGAAGACCTGGCACGTGTACCTGTAGAGGTAGAATACGCATCAGAATTCCGCTATCGCAATCCTGTTATTAATGAGAGCGATGTTGTTATTGCCATCTCACAATCTGGCGAAACAGCAGATACATTAGCAGCTATAGAATTGGCAAAAGAAAGGCAGGCGCTTATTTACGGTATATGCAATGTGATTGGTTCTTCTATTGCACGTACATCGCATGCAGGTTCGTATACACATGCCGGCCCGGAAATAGGCGTAGCATCAACAAAAGCATTCTCTACACAGATATGTATGCTGACGCTGATAGCCCTGCAAATAGCACAGCAAAAAGGCACCGTATCTACATCTAAACTGCGCGAGATACTGTACGAACTGGAAAATATACCTAAGAAGATAGAAGAAACACTGAAGCTGGATGCTCAGATAAAAGAACTGGCTGCTATCTACAAAGATGCCAGCAACTTCCTGTATCTGGGTCGTGGTTACAACTTCCCGGTTGCGTTGGAAGGCGCACTGAAGCTGAAAGAAATATCTTACATACATGCAGAGGGCTACCCTGCTGCCGAAATGAAGCACGGACCTATCGCACTGATAGACGAAGAAATGCCGGTGGTGTTTCTTGCTACCAACCACAGTGCGTACGAGAAAATAGTATCGAACGTACAGGAAGTAAAGGCGCGCAAGGGCAAAATTATAGCAGTGGTAAACAAAGGCGATACACAAATACGTGCGCTGGCAGACCACATTATAGAAGTGCCGGAAACGGAAGAAATACTTTCGCCACTGGTAACGATAGTACCATTGCAATTGCTGGCATATCATATAGCCATCCTAAGGGGTTGCAACGTAGATCAGCCACGTAACCTTGCAAAATCAGTAACAGTTGAATAATAAAAGCCTGCAAATGCCTATATTGCGTACCATTAAATAATTATTAGTAAACACAACATAAAATGCCTTATTTATTCACTTCAGAGTCTGTATCGGAAGGACATCCGGATAAAGTAGCGGATCAGATATCAGACGCATTAGTAGACAACTTTCTTGCATGGGATCCGAATTCTAAAATTGCCTGCGAAACACTGGTAACAACAGGACAGGTTATATTGGCGGGCGAAGTGAAATGTAACACATATATAGATGCTCAGAGTATTGCTCGTGATGTGATAACTAAAATAGGCTACACGAAGAGCGAGTATATGTTTGAGGCAAACTCTTGTGGCGTACTTTCTGCCATCCACGAGCAGTCTCCTGACATCAACCAAGGTGTAGATAAAAAGAAGAAAGAAGACCAAGGTGCTGGTGACCAAGGTATGATGTTTGGCTACGCTACAAATGAAACTGCCAACTACATGCCACTGGCACTGGATATGGCTCACGCATTGCTGCGCGAACTGTCTGCCATCCGCCGCGAAGGCAAACAAATGAAATACCTGCGTCCTGATGCTAAAAGTCAGGTAACGCTTGAATATAGCGACGACAACAAGCCTGTACGCATCGACACAATCGTTATCTCTACACAGCACGATGATTTTGCTGAAGAGAAGAAAATGCAGGAAACAATCAAGAAAGATGTGCTGAACATACTGATACCTCGTGTTATGAAGATGTATCCTCAGTACAAATCTTTGTTCAATAATAAAATCAACTACCACATCAACCCAACAGGTAAGTTTGTGATAGGTGGTCCGCACGGCGATACTGGCCTTACTGGTCGCAAAATCATCGTAGATACTTACGGTGGTAAAGGTGCACACGGTGGTGGTGCATTCAGTGGTAAAGACCCTAGTAAGGTTGACCGTTCGGCTGCATATGCTACACGCCACATAGCTAAAAATCTGGTAGCTGCAGGTGTATGCGACGAAGTACTGGTACAGGTTTCTTATGCTATAGGTGTTGCAAAACCTATGGGTATCTATGTAAATACTTACGGTACTGCAAAAGTAAAAATGACTGATGGCCAGATAGCTAAACTGGTTGAGGAAGTATTTGACATGCGCCCTTACTTCATTGAGCAACGCCTGAAACTGCGCCAACCTATGTATAGCGAATGTGCTGCATACGGACACATGGGTCGCGAGTCTCAGATAGTTACTAAAACATTCAAGTCTGCAGATGGCAAAACGAAGAATGTAAAAGTAGAGCTCTTTACATGGGAGAAACTGGACTACGTTGCAAAAGTGAAAAAAGCTTTCAAACTGAAATAAGCTTACGATATTAAACAAGTAAAAATCCCCTCAAATATTTGAGGGGATTTTTTATTCATACAATTAAAAAACAACGCATTATATATTATCAATTAAAATACCAGCGAAAACACTGGTGCTTTCTGTATTACGATAGTATATATTCATGTTATTCTTTAACCTTAAAATTAAATAACATGAAAAAAACATTGTTATTGGCATGCCTATCTGCTGCCTTGAATGCTAATGCACAACCTTTTACTCCAAATACAGGTAGTTGTGGCTTAGCCTACGGCAGGATATGCACGATGACTGCAACAGGGTTTTCTTATAGTGATGTAAATTCTTGGGACCCTTACTATTTAGGTACAGCTATACCAGAAACGAGAGATGTACATGGAGGGGTGAATAGTACTTCTAATCATCACTATACAATTGGTGAATTTACAAATGGATCACAACGAGATATTTTCTATTTTAAGAAAAATAGATTAGACGGTGACATCGTAGATTTTTTAGCCATTGATGGAAATGTTGATGTCAACAACGGTACACAAGAAAATGATGTACCAAGGAGGATGACAATTGACGACGCCAATCAGTTAATGTACATTGTTGGCGAGTATGTAATATCAGGAGCACATACACCATTTCTTCTATGTTATGACATTTCAGGGTCAGCCACCAAACTATGGGCTGTACAACTTCCTAGCGGAGACCATGCATTAGATGTAACACTAGATAACAACCTAGATATATATGTATTAGGACAAACTAGTAGTGGTACCACTTTCGAAATTTATAAATATTCGAATACTGGTACTTTTATTGGAACATTCAATAGCTCTTCTTTTTCTGGTTCATCAAGTCTTTACCCAACGAGACTAGCACATGACAATACAACTGATAATATTTATGTCGTAGGCTCAGATGGAGGGAATGCTTTCATTGGAGGTGTTAATACATCTTTATCGGCAATAGATTATAGGACAACATCTAGTTCTGGCGGATATTATGACGCTGACATCGATGTAAGTAATGGTGAATTAGTTGCTGTCGGAACTATACCAGTAGGATTTGGGATGGCGAGTGGAACATGGGGATCATGGGATGTATCCACAACACCGTATACTCTTACGTATAACGGTGTTGGCACAAGTACTGATGAAGCAATAATTGATGTGCAGGTAACGCCTGCAGGTCAATATGTAGTAATTGCTATTGATGCTACAAGTGGCTTTCCTGAACGTTATTTGACATATATTGACAAGACAGCGAATGGAGGACTTGGGGATGTCCATTATGGGACAAACTCATATCAATTCGTGAATAATCCAAGTGGAATTTTGGCTACTTGTATGCATAGAGATAATGATGGCTATATTATTGTTGGTGGGTTTGATGGTGGTAATGTTTTAGCATGGACTGCCAAATTCAATAATCCTGGTGTAATGACATGGTCAGGGTACCAGAACAAATCTACTAGCATACAAAATACCCAAATTGAAAATGTAGCAATATCTCCTAATCCTGTTAAAAATGAGCTGACAATAACTGGTGATAATATTAGCCACTACAGAGTTAGCAACTCTTTAGGACAAATAGTATTACAAGGAGAAATAAATAATAACAAGATCAATGTATCTGAGCTTTCTTCAGGCAATTACTTTATTCAGCTTATGTCAAATACGCATCAGCAAATTGCTGTCAGCAAGTTTGTAAAAGAATAAAAAGGAAGATTATAAATCTGTATTGCATAAAAAAAGAAAGCAGAAACCATTTGTTCCTGCTTTCTTTTTATTTAAACTATAACCTCAATTATTCTTTATTAAGCTTAATCACCTTACTATGCTTCTCATCCGTATACTTGATGATGTAAACACCTGAAGGAATATTAGCAATGTTCAAATCAATATTAAGACCGTACATGCGCTCTGTAAGAACTATACGACCAGCAAGGTCTGTTACTTCCAGATTTGCAACACCTTGTTTTTGACCTTTAGTAATATATAAGCTTACTTTATCTTTAGCAGGATTAGGGAATGCTTTAATACCAAATTCTGCAACTTCTCCAACATTTTCAATACCTGTACCAGGCTGTGTAAGGAATGAATCTATACCCCACTCTGAATAAGGCGTAGGAGAACAACGGGCACGCAACAAGAAGTAGACTTCTTTACCCGGCGGCAAGCCTTGCAACAACAAACTGGTTTGTGTTGTAATAGTACCTGAAGGTGGTATAGCCGTATCAGTACTCATTGCATATTCATAGTCTATTACACTTGGTACCGGATTCCAACTGGCAATAGCTGTTGTACTGGTAACATTTGTAATAGTAACTTCCGGAGTGTAGCAACATGGTGGTGTTGTGAATGAATCTAACCTCCATGCAGAGTATTCCCAATTCAATTGCTGTTTGCCTACCGTATCGCATATACTACGTACCCAATAATAGTATTTAGTATCGCAATCTATCTTTGTGATATTAGTATCAGGAAGAGGCACTTTAGTATCTGTTGTCAGATAATAGCCGTATGATGTTGGTGGCACATTAGATGTACTAATCCAATATTCATACAAAACAGCAATCAGTTTTTTATCCCAATTGATTGTTGCAGACTTGTAAGTAAGGTTGCTTGGAGATTTAGAAGCCGGTGGTGTACATGGGTTGATGACCTGCAAATCATAATCCTCTACTTCGCCCCACAAAAAGCTGGAAGCTGCACAAGGGTCAAAACTTGTAGGAGGCGATGTAGGGACAGCACCATTACGTGTCCCCGCACGAACGCGCATGCGAGACATACCATTTTTAGCTGACAACGGAATTGGCATGCTAAATGAACCTGAATATGCAAATGCAGGAGGCGATACCCACATAACCTCGCCAATCGGATTAGTTGTAGCGTTGTAAAGAGTATTATTAAATACGCCATCACGGTTCCAGTCAACCCATACTACTACTTTGTAAGGATAGCTGGACTGGTTGTGCTGGAAGACATCAACAGTACAAGTGACTGTAGTACCAGCATTAACAACACCACCGGTTGTATAATACGTATAACCTGTAGAAGAGTTACAAGTATTGTTAGGGTTGTTAATGTTTGTAACTGCTCCTGTAGTTCTCACATTATTGATACGAGCTGCAAAACCAGTTGCACCAATCACACAGTTACCAAGCACACCGGCAGTTGGCGTACAGTACTGAGCCATAGCAGTACCTGCTGCCAAAAACAGGCCTGCAGTAGCAAACATTTTTTTAAAATTCGGGTACAGTTTAATATTCATGTTATCTGCGTTTGCGGATTTTTTTAATAGATGTTATAGCTAATAAACACCAATAGCAATAATAATAATAAAATATCAATTTTCAAAGCCTCTATTCAGTGCAAAAAACACACTTAGAACCGGGACTTAATAATTAAGACATTCTCAACCAGATAATCGTTTGTATCTGCCATCAAAAGCTAACAATCTTAATCTGTTTTTAATACCCTAATTAATAAAGCCGGTATAAACCGGCTTTATAGAATTTGTTATATAGAATAATTATTTACTGCTTTGTAAACTTGATATTTTGAGTTTGCTCATTATCTGTGTATTGCAATATATATACTCCAGGTGTGTAGCTACTTACGTCAATATTTCCTTCTGTGCCTTGTAGTGTAAAAGAACCCAATGTTTGTCCTTTCAGGTTCAGAATTGTAAGTCTTGTATCTCTGAACTTAGGCCCTGCTTTTATGCTCAGCACATCAGTTACAGGATTAGGATACAGCATAATAGGCGCTTCGCTTTCAGTGTTTGAAATACCTGTTGCAAACTGGGAAGTGAAATCTATAGACGACCACCCTGAAGACTGCTTAATACCATTGTCTTCGCACATACAACGTACATGCACAGAATAGTTTGTGGCAGGCAGCAAATAAGGCGTCTGAACAGAAGTTATCTTCACAGGTGTACCATTTGGAGGCAGTGTAGCTGCCGAACCGAAATAGTATTCGTATTGCTTGGCTGTTTTTACAGGGTCCCAAGAAACAATAGAATTATTTGAAGTAAGATGCGTAAGAGCAAGTGTAGGCTTGCGGCATGGTGTAGGTGTGTAGAAAGAGTCTAACGACCACGCAGAGCTATCATTCATTACACATCTTGCGCGAATATGCACATAATGCCACCTACCTTCTTCTAATCCTGTTAATGGCTGGAAATTACCTGTACTCGATACATTTTTGATATTTGGATTGGTAGATAATGGTGCATTCCTGAATGTATCGACTAAATATTGATAACCGGTTACATTGGGTTCCTGCAACCACTGAATATTGCCGGAATTGCTATCTACATTGCTGGCTATAAAACCACTTGGTTTGTTGCATGGAGGCAATGTGGTAAATGCAATCGTATCCCACAATGAATAGCTAACGGCACTGCAATAATTACGAACGCGCAGATAGTGTGTTTTACCAGGTATCAAGCCTGTAACATAAGCAGTAGTTGCAGTTGTAATAACCGGCGCTTTCAATACTTTACCCGGTGTGGTTGTATCTATTACGTATTCATATTGAAAAGAACCTGTTACCGGTGCCCAGTTTACCTGAGCAGCCATAGAGCTGATTGTAGTTGCAGCCATTGGCGTAGTACGGGTACATGGAGAGCCCGGTATAATATCCAATGCCAAAGAGGCACTACCGGCACCACCTCCATTAGAAGTAGTATTGCCATTAACACCCCACATACGCCTGTTACCACCAACACTACCTTGCTCTAGGGTAATGCTACCAGCAGAGTTAGAATATGCATCTATAATAATGTTGGAAGTACCATCCCAGAAAAATGGTGTGGTGAGATTGAATACAAACCAGTTGCCGCTAACGGCAGATATCGTGTAAGATGAAGAGAAAAATGCATTGGTAAGACCGGTAATCCATGGATTGCTTCCCGTAGGCATTGCAGTTAATGTAGTAGTACCAATATCCAACGTCATATTGGTATATGTTGACGTTGTAGTACTTGCAGCCTTAAAATAAATTTTTGTAATAACCCCCATGGGTACTGCAGGCGTAAAATCTGACGGATAGTACAGGTACTGTACCCTATTTGTAGCATTACCAAAAGGGAATACGTTATTAGCGCCTGTTGCTGTTCGGATATATGTTTGCCCCTGTGCTAAATAGCTGCCAAACAAAAGAACCGCTAATAAAACTTGAGATAGATATTTCTTCATTCTTTACCCCGTTGTTAATAAGTCAACAATATATTACTGTTCTAAATTTAATATAGATGACAGGGATTTAAGACAATAATGGAGGTATCTAAACTGATTTTAATTTCATTTTAATGTGACCAAATTTCTGCCAATTGCAACAAAAAAAATACAATAAACTGATAATCAAATAAATACAATAGCCGCGAAATTCGCGGCTATTGTATTATAAAAAGTATGAATTAGGATTACTGTTTATTAAACCTCATTACTTTGGTATTCTCACCATCTACAAACTTCACAAAGTACATACCACTTGCCAATGCTTTAACATCTACAGCAACTTTACTGTCAGTAACATTAACTACTTGTAATGTCTTACCTGTAACATCTGTAATATACATTACTGCTTTAGGAGAATAGCTTCCTGAAACTTCAACATTCAATATGCTTTCAGCAGGGTTTGGATACAGATTAATAAATACTGAGCTCAATCCTATATTGCTGATACTGGTTGGCGGTTGTGTAGCAAATTCTATCAACGACCATGGAGATACAGATAATACACCATTATCACGACACTTACAACGCACAAACAAATCATAAGTAGTTTTAGGCAATAATGCTGTTACTTGTACACTTGTTGTTTTTAAAGGCGTACCTAATGTTGGTGTAATGTTTGAAGTTGCCAGATAATATTCGTATTCATATGCTGTATTAACTGCCGGCCAGAATGCTACGGCACGGTTTGATGAAAGATATGTAAGGCTTGCCTCTGGTCTGCGACAAGGAATAGGTGTATAGAAAGAATCTAAAGCCCAAGCAGAGCTGTCGGAACTCTGACAGAGTGAGCGATAATATACATAATACCATGTACCCTCAGTTAATCCTGTTTTGCTTACAGAAGGGGATGTTGTATTTGTAGCAGCCCCCGGAGTAGGTGTTAGCTTGGTAGCTGTTACTATATATTGATAATTGATAGCGGTACCAACAGAAGGCCATTGGAATGTTGCAGAATTAGTATCTACAGCAGCCACTACCAATTTACCCGGCTTAGAGCATTCAGGCAACGTAGTGAAAGAAACGGTATCCCATTGAGAAATACTAACTGCAGAACATCTTGTACGTACGTGTAAATAATAAGTAGTAGATGGAGTAAGACCATTACGGCTTCCGACTGTAGGCACTGTATTGGTAATTGTTGTAGCAACATTCGGCGCCAGATCTGCACGTGTATCAACTGCATACTGATAATCTAATACACTACCACTGATGCCTGTCCAACTAAAGTTTGCTGCTTGCGAGTTGAATGAAGTAACAGTAAAACCTGTTGCCTTAGCACATGGTGTAGGCGGATCCCACTGATATACCTGACCTGTAGCCGGATAAGAACTGATAGAAGTAGTAAATACAGTGCTTGACGGTGCAGGTGCAGAAGTAGCCAACGGAAGAGATTGATAATCGGAACCTGAATAACCAATTCCTATTGCCATACCCGGACGAGCAGCGGAACCTTCTCTTTTATAAACAAACTGTATACGTCCTGATGTCTCATACAACCTTGCCTGCATTGTATACTCAGGATTGGATGAATAAGAAAACGGCCTCCAGTTTTTCCACTCAAAAGTAAATACTCTGTTTGGCGCAGTACCCGTAACTACATAAGAAGCATTTGCTCCACTGGTACCCCACTCATCACCCCACATTGGGAAAAGTGTTGGCCCCATCGTATTTATAGCACCTGTTGAACCTGACAAGTAAACAAATGATGTATTATTTAGACATATATAGCCATTTGAACCAACACTAACAGTATTGTAGTTATTACCACAAAACGGGAAGTTGAAGCCTAATGATATGTTTGTAGTAATACAGTCATCGCAATGTATAGCTGACGCTGGTGTACTACCAGTAATGTAGTTGAATGTTTCTGTAGATGTAGTGAATACATAGGTTGAACAGGCAGGGATTTGAGCCTTTGCACTCAAAGACAATAGTGTTAAAATGACACCTGTTACAATTAATCTGAAGCTGTATAAGTATTTCATACTTCGTAATAGTTGCTAGTAATTTTTCGAATAAAAATCTTCTTAAAATTATACTAAAATTACTAAAAAAGCATAATTTTTTTTACAATAAGTCGCAATTGTGCATAAAAAAAGCATTACAATCTTCTTGTAATGCTTTAATATTTTAAAATATTTAACCCTCGGTTAATTAAGCGATTGTAATGCTATTATCCAGATACACATCTTGGATAGTATTCAGCAATTGTACGCCCTCAGCCATTGGCTTCTGGAATGCTTTACGACCACTGATAAGACCCATACCACCTGCACGCTTGTTAACAACCGCAGTCATTACAGCTTCTGCCATGTCTGATGCACCTTTAGACTCACCACCAGAGTTGATAAGACCTGCACGGCCCATGTAGCAGTTAGCCACCTGGTAACGGCACAAATCGATTGGGTGGTCTGTAGTCAGGTCTTCGTAAACTTTCTTATGTGTTTTACCGAATGCAAGCGCGTTGTAACCGCCATTGCCAACAGGTAGTTTTTGCTTAATAATATCTGCCTGGATAGTTACACCCAGGTGGTTTGCCTGTGCAGTAAGGTCTGCAGCAGTATGGTAGTCAACACCATCTTTCTTGAAAGAGCTGTTGCGCAGGTAGCACCACAGTACAGTACCCATACCCAGTTCGTGTGCATATTCAAATGCTTTAGCCACCTCTACTATCTGACGAGCGCTCTCGTCGCTACCAAAGTAGATAGTAGCACCTACCGCTGTAGCACCCATGTTCCATGCATCGCGGATGGTACCGAACATGATTTGGTCGAACTTGTTAGGGTAAGAGATGAACTCGTTGTGGTTGATTTTAACGATAAAAGGTATTTTGTGCGCGTATTTGCGAGCTACTGAACCCAATACACCGTAAGTAGATGCAACAGCGTTACAACCACCTTCCATAGCCAGTTTCACAATATTTTCAGGATCGAAATAAATAGGGTTTGGAGCGAAAGACGCACCTGCGCTGTGCTCGATACCCTGATCTACAGGAAGGATAGATACATAACCTGTGTTTGCAAGACGGCCATTGCCCATCAGCGCCTGAATGCTTTTCAGGGTTTGGATGTTGCGATTAGACATTTGCCATACGTCGTCTACAACATTGCCTGTTGGCAGGTGTAGTGCAGATTTGTCGATGGTTTTGCAAGTGTGGTCCAGATAAAAACCTGCCTGGTCGCCCAGTAGTTCCTGTATTTTTGTCGATGCCATATATATATGAGATTTTTCCTTAAAAAGTGTGCAAAGATAATTATTAAACCAATAAGTTGGTTGCACCCATGTAGTTATTCAGGGTTTAAGCATAAAGACTTTACAGCTGGCAGATATATCTACAAAAGGCAGTGCTTCTCCCCTTTCGTTTTTCAGTTGCCAGTTGGCATTGTATTGCGGGTAGTAACAATAATATTTCACGCTGTATTTGCGCAGTTCGGGAAGTAATTCCTGAAAGCTTTCTGGCGCTTTGTGCATTATGTAATAGCTATTGCCGGAGAAATAGGCTACTCGTTGCATTGATACAGCCTCGGGCATACCAAATACTACGTTGGAAGCTATGCTACCCTTTACGCCTTTTTGTTTTAGTTCCTGTGCCAACTTGTATTCTGCCTTGCCTTTGTTCCACATGCTCTGCATATCCCACACGGGCCATATAGCATAGCTAAGGGCAAAGAGAACGATAATACCCTTGCGGTTCAGCATCCTGCTTTTGCGGAGGATAGCCATACCCAATACCATGCTGATAGGCAGCATATACCATATGTATCGCGGCTCGAAATTGATAAGCAGAAAGGGCAATGGAAACAAACTGTATGGAATGATGAGTGGATAATAAGCCCTGTATTTCTGCCGCATCACTTTGCGAAACAACAGCAGCCAAACCATATATACCCACACTGCCAGAAAACCGACACCTATCATCAGGCTGCTGATAGTAAACTTGTAGCTGTTCTGTACCAGCTTCATCAGCTGGCGGATAAACAATGCAGATGAAGTCCAGAACTGTGGCGTTTCGCCATTTACCAGCCAAGGGTCTTGCCAGTAACTGATACCATTACCTGCAGGCAGTAAATACCCTATCCCATCCTTCCAATACGGATGCCCTACCAGATACCACGACATATTGAGCTTGCCCGCAGTGCCTGTTGTCCACATGCCATATTTATGATGCAATGCAAACAACCAAGGGCTGCTTAGTATCACCATGACGCCAATCATTACAGCCGATATCTTCAGCCATGCTGCCCTGTTAGCACTTCGCCATGCGCGTGTATTGTAGAATACTACCACCAGTGTACTGAGTGTAAAAAACGGAAATGCATAGGCTTTAGCAAAGTATGCCAATGCACCTAACGCACCGGCACCAAGCCAATAAACAGGCGTATGCCTGAATTTGTGACTGACCATCAGACGTAATGCGTACAGCAGAAAGAAACACTCCCAGATATCATCATAGTTCTGATAATACACTGCGTATGCCAAAAACAATGAAGAAGCCATACAAAGCGACCACCGTGCAAAGCTATTGATGCTATACTTGATAAAAAATGAATGTGTAATGCGCAGCAACATTACCGCACCAATGGTATTGGCAATAATCGCTCCATCAATTGCAGTAGTACCCAGCTTTATCAATAGAGCAGTCAACCAGCAACTCAACGGACTCCAATATCCATTCACGGCAGTCAACCAGTCGCCATCTGCATATAGTTTGGATATGGTGAGGTATGCCGTAGCATCAGGGTCTACATAGTATTTGCAATATGGGTAGTAAAATATAACTAACAACAACAGCACTATGGCCGATGCAATGAATGGTATGTGTTTGCGAAGCTGTTGCAAAATGGTCTATTTACCCTTTGCAATATTAGCAGTATTGCGCAGCCTTTGCAACTGTAGCTGGAAACCTATTGCAGCACATGCCATGGCAATAAGTGATACCGGCATAAAATAACGAATATGTGCGATAGCACCTGCAACAAAAACATAGTAGGCTATCAACAGGAATGCAAATACACGTATACGGGCATCTATACTTCTGCTGAAGAAAAATAACAACAAACCTGCCAGACGTAGCAGATTGAATGCCAGCACCACCATAGCAATAGGGAAAGAAGGGCTGCGCGAAATGTATGCCTTCAATCCACTAACACCTTTTTCCTGTAGTGTCGCATAAAAGCCAGACTTATCGTGCAGGTCATACAGTTTTTCAAGCGTCAACCTGCCGGTAAACATATCAATTTCTCCCTTACCAGGGTCTATCAGCATACGCAGGCTATGTTTTGTATGATATAGCATAAATCCACCAAAATTCTCCTTTAGCAACTGCATACCACGATGATTGGCATAGTTGTATCTGGAAGAAAAATGGCCCATTGTATCTATAATCGAACGCTCATTGTCAAGAAAAGCCTTTGCTTCGTCCGGGCCTTTTGTGTCTTTGTAGTAGTTGAAGTAATAAAAGATAGCATTGAAAGACTGTGTACTGGAAAAATGCAACCTGCCTGTACGATGAAAATTGAAATACCCATACCCTATCACAACTAATACGGGCAGTATAGCACACAGAAAAGAATGCAGCAAATCTTTGTACACAATAATACCTGCAAACAGCATAACAAGCGCATGTATATATACCAATGGGTATGCCACAGGCTTTATCATCAACCCTACTACCAACCAAAGGCTCATATACAATGCAAACCGCCAGTTTTTGTAAAGCACGAAACGTATAAACGAACTGAAATAGAGTATCACTGTGGTTTGCAACAAAAGGTCTGGGGTAATACTGTTTGTATTTATATACTGCGATGGATAAATAACAACAAATGCCAACAAGATCCAATCATACCTTCGGGTGTAGCCTATATTTCGTACAGCATGGCGCAAGTACATAATATTGAATATAGAAACAATATTCTGTACAAGAAGAACTGCCCAGTTGCTGTTTACAAACAAATAGACCAACCACATGAAAAAGGAATAACCCGGAGGGCGGAGCGTCATTAATTCGGCCTGTAGCGGCTTTGATAAATCACCTGCATACAACCACCCTTTGCTTATATTGTGCGCCATATCTATATACTCCTGAGAGTCTCCGTTGTATATACAGCCATAATACAATGCTGCCAGAAAATATAACGCGTGCACCGCAATTAGCGACAGCAGAAAACGTATATCGGCGCGGGTTGGTTTAATCGTCATGAATATGTGTGAGGATTTACAAATATAATCTGTTAAAAATGTTTATCAAGCCCGATATATGTAGACTTAATACTTAAACAACACATACCAATTACCAAGTATTTGATGATATCGATGATACATATCAACAAAATAAAACAGATAGCAGCCAAAAAACCACTAATTTTGCGCCCGTCGTAAAAAAATAACAACAAGACAACATTGCATGGCAATACTTATATTTTTTGTAGCACATTGGTATTTATCATTGTTTTCACAAACATTCTTCCAACACCGCTACGCAGCACATGGTGCTTATACCATGAGCAAGGGTTGGGAAAAATTCTGGTTTATATTCACATTCGTAACGCAGGGCTCTTCTTACCTGAGTACAAGAACATACGCGCTGATGCACCGTATGCACCACGCATTTGCAGATACGGAGAAAGACCCGCATTCGCCTAAATACTTCTCTAATGTATTTACGATGATGTGGCATACCAAAAACGTGTACACATCTATCTACGACGAGAAATTTGAAATAGAAGAACGCTTTAAAAAGAACGTACCTGAATGGCGCAGCTTCGACAGGTTTGCACACGGATGGGCACCACGCGTCTTTTGGGCTGCTGTATATACTGCCTACTACGCATACTTTGCCACAAGTTGGTGGATGTATTTATTGCTGCCTATACACTATGCATCAGGACCGGTACATGGTGCTATCATCAACTGGTTTGCGCACAAATACGGCTACAAAAATTTTGACATGAAAAACACATCAGACAACCTGTTCCATGTAGATGTACTGATGCTGGGCGAATCTTACCACAACAACCACCACATGCGTGCATCTAACCCCAACTTTGGTGTACGCTGGCACGAGATAGACCCTGTGTACTACATCATCCGCGTATTCAGCGCATTGGGTATGATAAAGCTGAAACAACCCAAGCTGAACCCTGTAGAAACCGATTTTTAGCTATGATGAATTGATAGCTTGATATAATGAATGAGCCACAACGATTTGTTGTGGCTTTTCTTATATTCTCTACTAAACGAAGTTTACAAAGTCCCCTTCTGGGGATTTAGGGGGTTATCTTAAAATGCGGATTGTATATAATACCGAATATATTACCCCACGGGTCTCTCACGGCAGCAATCATAATATTCTCACCTACATCTTGTGGTTGTTCGTATTCAGTGGCTCCTGATGCTATCAGCATATTGTAAGTAGCATGTATATCCTCTACACCAAGATAGGTGGCTGTGTTATTACCATAGCTTAGTTCCTCATCGGTTTGTTGTAATCCAAACTCATAACCCGCCACATTATAACCCACGTAAAAAGGCATATCGAAGTACGGCTCTATACCCAATACTTTAGTGTACCACTGCTTTGCAGCCTCTATATCATTTACTTTGAACCCGAATGTGCGCAGGCCGAGGAATGGTGTTTGCATAGTTTAAAGTTAGTGTTTCTTACAATTTCGCATGCAGTAAAAAACTAATGACAGTATATTCTATAATTCATTCTTCAAAAACCGCTATTGACAAGGATTTTCAACATCGTATGTCAGTATAAATATTTTACGATAAGAGTAGCTCTACTTTACTTTGTAAGGACAAATTGAATTCACAATGAGTAAGCTAAACAAACATAATGGGCATGTGATTTATGAACGCACTATGGATAG
>JADHED010001257.1_pt1 | contig 22944 bp, 21 predicted proteins | sample 8952041 | NCBI WGS metagenome assembly JADHED01 (sample SAMN16124423, study PRJNA663239) | bioreactor sludge metagenome | isolation source: sludge (control) | place: India:Bengaluru | collected 2018-09-08
ATAACTGGCGAGGGCTTGGGTTCAGTTCACACACTGCAAGATCATTACCCGCATCTAAACCCGGTACTACCCTGATAAGGATTACAACAGAATTCTTCAATACAATAGAATAGCCACCACCTGAACAGGTAGAGTCTTTGGATACAATCTCCAATGTATGTTCTCCTATGTCATTTACAGTTGGTGTCCATGTAAACACGCCGGTTGCGCTAGTAGTACCTGTGCCGGTAGTTGTAAATGTAGAACCAGGGAATCTGATTACATTAGCTTCCATGTATATTTTACTCGTAGATACGTTTGAGTTAGCTTTTGCCGTATAGCTCATTGTACTACCAGGGCATACTATAATTTCTTTATTAACAAAAGTACTATTAGTAAGATTGCCACTAACTAAATTAGTATCGACAATTGGTGGTGGAGCAGCACAGTTGAATACTGACAATTGTGCATCACGCCTAGAATAACCTGTGCGTATACCAGTTGCCCTGTCATACTCATCGCACTGAAAGGCAATTACAAAGAAACCTGAATTGGCAGGTGTAAAAGTGGCAATACCAGTTGCAGGATTAACCCTGTAAGGGTCTGTTGTCGTTGCACCAACAGGGTTTTGCAAATCGAAACCTGGTTGATATGTACTTGGTGTACCTGCTGCAACTAATGGCTCTACATTCCTTACATATAATGAGTCTCCATTAGGGTCAAATAAACCATTCAAATAGTTTGCAGGTTGTGCCGCACATATATATGGTAATGGCGCTCTGGTAAATTGTGGAGTGCTGTTATTGTATTTAATAACGTTGTTTAATCCACATTCAGCATACATGCTACCTGGATTAATATTATCAATACCGCTGTTTCTGCAACAACTACTCCAGCTGAATACCCAGTCTGGTGCTGCACCAGGTAAAATAACTACTGCTCTGAACTTACCTTTTTCATAAGCTTTAAATTGTTGATTGGCAGGATATGCACATGAGTTAAATGGCTTAAGTGAATCACAAAGTTCACTTACAGTGTCTACATCAGCAGCAGTAATTGTTACATTGACACTATTGTTGTAACCTAATGTAACACTACCATAATTAATAGTAGCAAATAGAGGAAGCGATGCCCCACCTTCGCAAGAGCGGTAAAGGTCGAACGCTACTTCATATTTGTACTCAGTAGTACCGGTACAACCATCAATACCTGCTCCTATATAAGTCACCCACATGTCAAATGCTGCAAGGTGAGATGCATTGCTTTTATTTGGTGTAAACAAATTTAATAACAACGCAAAAAACAGAATTGCAAAGTATTTTAATGGGTTTATACTTTTATTCATATTTATATAGTTTGTACGGTTGAAAATACTATAAATAACCTAAAAAAGAAAATGTTTCGTAATACACCTATTAATGTACAATAGACACAATATTTTTATAATTGGTTGGATATATTGCAATATAATAAAAACATATATTATATAATAATTATTAATTAATAATGTATTGTAAATATGTTGCAGGTGCTGATTTACTACTTATTATTAATCTAAAGTAGAATCATAATTTTACGGATAATGGAGCCAATTATTTCTATATCGAATCTTACAAAGCAATACGGAGATAAAACCGTACTTAATAATATTAATCTGGATGTGTACCCTGGACAGATAATCGGCTATATTGGGCCGAATGGTGCCGGTAAATCTACCACTGTGAAAGTACTGACAGGTGTTATACAGGATTACACAGGTGAGGTTATTGTTGCAGGTAAAAACTTGCGGAATAGCTTGATGGATGTGAAACGCATGATTGGTTACATTCCTGAACTGGCCGAACTGTACGATTTGCTGACTCCGAGAGAGTACTTGAATTTTACGGGTACTTTATATGGTATGGAAGCATCAGTGATAGAAGAAAGGATGGTGAAAATGCTCGATTCATTTGGGCTGTCTGAAAATATAGACCAACGTATGGATAGCTTTTCTAAGGGTATGAGGCAAAAGGTACTACTTGCGAGTGGCTTATTACACAATCCATCAATTGTAATATTAGACGAGCCATTATCCGGGCTTGATGCAAATGCCGTGATATTGGTAAAAGAGCTATTGCAAAGACTAAAGCAGGAAGGTAAGACCATTTTCTATTGTTCGCACATGATGGATGTGGTTGAAAAAGTATCGGACACAATCGTACTGATAGATAAAGGTACTATCATTGCCAATGGCTCGTTTGCCGAATTGAGGGCTGGTAGCGGAGAGTCGCTGGAACAGATATTCTCTAAACTTACAATGGCCGATAACCTGTTGGAGAAAGCAGGTAGCTTTGCATCCGCTATGACTGATAATACTAATACGCAACAACTGTAACAGCAATATGAATAAAATACTTTTGTATCTCATCATGTTGCCGTCCGGCTTGTGGAGGCGTATGGGTGCAGATGTTGCACAACTGAAAGCAATACTTAGTGTAAAGCTGAAGATGGATGACAGAAAGCCATTGACTATGGGCAGGCAACAGCCCAATAAAAAAAAGAAGATTAAATATGCATCTACAGTTGCATTTATACTCAGCTTTTTTGTAGGCTTCATGTATATATTCCCGCTGATAGTTTTTGAAGACCCATATCTGAAACTATTCGGACTATATACAATGCTTACTGTTTTGCTAACATTCGGGTTGGTAACAGATTTTTCAAACGTTCTTGTTGATACACGCGATAAACTTATCATCTTTCCCAAGCCAGTGAGTGACAGAACGATATTCCTGTCAAGGGTGCTGCATATATTCATTTACTTTTTCAGGAGTGTATTCCCCATGTCTTTAATGGCATGGATAGTGTGGGGGATTCTGTATGGATGGAAAGGTGCGCTTTGGTTCCCTATACCATTATTCTTTCTCACATTGATGAGTCTGTTTTTTGTAATGGGATGCTACTCATTGCTGTTAAAGATTACAAAACCCGAGAAGTTTAAAGATGTAATTGGTTACTTCCAGATTTTCTTCTCGATACTCGTATTTACCACTTACTACATGGTAATGCCGCAGATGCGCAATCAGGAGGTGTTTCAACAATTCGATATCAAAACAATCGAATGGATAAAATATACACCTACTTATTGGCTGGCATCTTGTTGGTATTGGGTACAGCCAAAAGCAGCAGAGCTTTCTGGTACAGGTTGGCTTAGCATTTTAGCTGTGTTTACTCCGTTCATCATGCTATGGATAACCGTAAAATTCTTTGCTCCGAGTTTCATTCGCAAACTATCTGCTATTGATGGTGTAGAGGTAGAGCCTTCTAAGAAGAGCGTAAAACAGGTAGGTAAAAGTAAATTGTACATAACATTTGCAAACATGTTTAATAAGAGTAGCGCGTCAAAAGCAGGGTTCTCTATTGCATGGTTACAGACATCACGCAGCAGGGCTTTTAAGATGAGGGTATATCCGGGCTTTGCATATATAATCGTGTATTTCTTCTATCTTTTTATGAATGTAAACGTGCCGCTCTCTCAAGTTCTTGAAAAGTTGGGAGAAGGAGAATCCTACTTGTTTTTATTATACTTTACATCGGTCATATTGTTAAATGCAGTTACTAATATGAACATGACTGAACAATATAAAGCATCTTGGATTTATTATACTTCTCCATTAGTATCTCCTGGTCGTATTATGGGCGGAGCATTCAAGGCGATGTGGATTAAGTACTATTTGCCATTTGTAATTTTTGTAACTGGCTTTGTATTATACGTGTGGGGGGTAAGGACGATCATAGACATTGTTTTAGCAATAACCAATGTGACTGTTTATATATTAGTATTGATGTATTTTGGTAACAGATATTTACCATTTTCAATGCCTGAGCAGATGAAAACTAAAGCAGGCAAAGCAATCATGAAAATGATATTTGCTTTAGTCTTTATGGGGGGCATGGGTTTTGCACATTTTGCTATGTCAATAGTATATGTTGAAATTAGAATATGGTTAAAGTTATTACTAACTCTTATTTCCATGGCGGCTTTATGGACACTTTGGGATAGTTACATCAATACAAGTTGGAAACAATTGAAAATTGCTGAAGAAGCTTATTAATACATAAAACCATAACTAAGACTGAATGAAGAGGTTTTTAACGATGGCAATTGTTGCCGGTTTGTTTGCATCTTGCAACAATACTACAACTAAGGAAACGAAAGCTGTACAAGACAGTACGGCAAAAGATTTGCATACACAAAGCAATGCAGATGTGGTTAAAATAAAACATTTGCATCTGGATATTGCTGTGAACTTTGATACTAAGAAAATAGCAGGCTCGGCTACTTGGGATATCGAAAACCCTGAAAAGCAACAACAGCTTGTATTAGATGCCTATCAGCTGACGGTTGACAGTATTCTGGTTGATGGCAAAACTACATCTTATGTATGGGGGCCATCATTGCCACATATTGGTAGTGCTTTGAAAATTCCTATCAATCCTGAATCTGAAAAAGTAGTGATATACTATCACACAGGCGATAACCCACGTGCACTTCAGTGGTTGGAACCACAACAAACGAATGGTAAAAAACATCCGTTTCTCTATACACAGTCAGAATCCATCTATGCACGTTCATGGATACCATGTCCTGATGGCCCGGGTATTAGGTTCACATACTCTGCAAGGGTTACAGTGCCTAAAGGACTGATGGCGTTGATGAGTGCTGAGAACCCGCAACAAGTAAATGATAGCGGCGTTTACAACTTCAAAATGGATATACCTGTACCTGCTTACCTCATGGCATTGGCAGTAGGTGATATTGAGTTCCGCAGCATAGACGAACGCACAGGTGTATATGCAGAACCTACCATGATAGAAAAAGCTCGTTATGAGTTTGAAGAAGTAGGTAAGATGGTACAGACTGCTGAAAAACTGTATGGTCCATATCGTTGGGGTAGGTACGACGCTTTGGTGCTGCCTCCCGGCTTCCCGATAGGTGGTATGGAAAACCCTAAGCTTACGTTCTGTACACCAACCATCATTGCAGGCGACCGTTCTCTCATGAACCTGATAGCGCATGAGCTGGCACACAATTGGAGTGGCAACCTTGTTACGAATGCTACATGGAATGACTTCTGGCTGAACGAAGGTTTTACAGTTTACTTTGAGCGTCGCCTTACGGAAGCTATGACGGATAAAAGCTATGGCGATATGCTTTGGGAGCTTGGCTACCAGGATTTGGAAAAAGAAGTAAATGATTTAGGTAAAGACAATAAAGACACACACTTGAAATTAGACCTAACAGGTCGCGACCCTGATGATGGCCTTACAGACATTGCTTATGAAAAAGGTGCTGCTTTGTTGAAGCTGATTGAGATAAATGTGGGTCGTGAAAAAATGGATGCTTTCCTGAAGACGTATTTTGATGAGCATGCGTTTAAGACCATTACTACATCAGAATTCCTTACTTACTTGGATGAAAACCTGATAAAAGGTGATACTGCATTGGCTAACAAAATCAACATCAAAGCCTGGGTGTATGGTCCGGGTATTCCTGCCAACTGTCCGCGTGTTAGCCCTGAAAGGTTTATAAAAGTAGATGAAGCAAGAGCTGCTTTTATTGCAGGAAAGTCTGCAAAAGAATTACAAACGACAGGGTGGAGTACTAACGAATGGCTTCACTTCCTGCGCAAAATGCCAAAGCTGAATCTTGAGCAAATGAAAAATCTGGATGACGCATACCACTTCACTACAAGTGGTAATAGTGAGATTGCCGATTTGTGGTACACCATGTCTATAGCATCAGACTATAAGGTTGCATATCCTGCTATGGATAACTTCCTGAGCCGTGTAGGCCGTCGTAAATTCCTCGAACCATTGTATGAAGAAATGATGGCTACAGGAAAACAACAAATGGCCAAAGACATCTACAACAAGTACAGAATGAATTATCACCCGCTTGCGCAAATGACGCTTGACAGGACAGTACTAGGTGTTAAGAAATAAGAAGATGCTTAAACTGTTTCTTCTACAGGTAGTGCAGCCGTTTCGGTTGCACTATTTTTTTGTGCAGCAGTTGCTACATTGGTTAAGGCCTTATTAAGAAAATATGCTATCACAAGACAAGATAGTATTACTGCAATACTCATATAGCCTGTTATGTTATAATTCATAATGGTATTGTCAGGCTTACGAACTACAACAAAACCAACAATTACAGATGCCAGGCCAACAAACATTTGTTGTATTGATGAGTTAAAACTCATAAAACTGCCACGTTTTTGTGGAGGTACTACGTTGCTTATCATTGCTTGTGCAGGTATTGCACGGCCACTCGATACTACGAACCAGAAACCTGTAACACATAATACTAATGCAAATGGTATGTGTGGCATGTTTGTGATGAATGCAATCGGGAATACACCCAGCAATATCATATAACTGAACATCTTGAACTTGCCCGACTTGTCTGATAGCTTACCGATGATAGGAGAGGAGAACAGCGTCAGGAATCCGCCTACCAGATACACCATCGGAGTTTGTGTTTTGCTAAAGCCCATGTTGAATTCCATAAAGGGATTCAGGAATGGAATTATCAAAAAGTGTCCAAGCATCATTGTTGCAGATAACGACAACGCAAGAAGTTGATTTTTATCAGCGCCAATTCCTTTTATTAATTCAAGCGGTGTTGTCTTGTGCTCTCTTGCTGCTTTCAGATGTCCATCCATTTTAGGAATATACCTTATCAGTAAAGGCATCAGTATAATACCCAATCCTGCAACAAAGTAAAACGGTGCATGCCAGCTTAGTGTTTTAGATAAGTATAAAGCAAATGGCACACCAAATACCGATGCTACAGAAAATGCCGCCATTATCATGCCCATTGCTGAGGCCCTACGGTCATACGGTATCAAGTCTGCTACAATAGATAAAACCTGTGCGCCAATCAGGCCGCCAAACATGCCCGCCAGTATTCTTGCTGCAAGTAACAAATGGTATGATGGTGCAACCGCACACGCCAATGTACCTATCAGAAAACCCGTGTATCCAAACAACAGTACTTTTTTTCTGTCAAACCTGTCTACAAAAAATGCTGCAGTAAAACCTGAAACGCCTGCACTGAATGTATATGCTGCTACTACCAGCGAAAACTCTTGTGCAGATATATTGAAGTGAGGCATCAGGTAGTTACCCAATGGCATCATTATCATAAAATCGAGAATATGCGTAAAGTTGAGAGACGCAAGCAGTATCAGTATTATCCGTTCCTTAGTACTCATAAAAAATCAGCCAAACAAGCGGCAAATGTCCGTCTATTTGGCTGATTAATAAAATACATAGCTATGGTTATAGCTGATTGTGCAATAGATTTAGCACATATTTAAGAAGCTATGGCATATTCCTCAGTAGCTATCAAGCCCTTCAGGAAGCCGGAGGCATCTTTGCTGAATGACAAATTAAAGCCTTGTACAGACAATACTTTGCCTACTCTGTTGATGGCGATAGTATGCATACTTTCTGTATCGCTATTAGTTGACATAAAAAGGGTGATTGTTTCACCATTTATATCAGGGTAGTCGTCATATTGTATTTTATTTATAACTATCCATTCTTCTTTTTGACCTTCAATCTTTATAAAATCGCCCGAATGTGCGTTTCTATGAGCCTTTTGTTTATGCCCGTCTGTCAATATATATGTTTGTCCATCATTCCAGTCGCTGATATCCAGCAACCTGTCTTTGGCAAGAACGAAGAGGTCTTCTGCGTCTTCTATAGAGTGGGTATTGATGCTGTATTCCATAGCCCGTCAAGTTTAGTTCTATAATATTTACAATAAATTTCGTGCCAAACTGTGTCGAATTCATATCTGTGGATATATTTACTGTGTTGGAGGCACTATCTACACTTAAAAGACAGGTTTTTGCGGTTCATCCGTTGGATGAAACCGCTTGGCAGGCTCTTGCGGTATGTTGGGAGCCTGTTGAGTACAAGCGCAAACAGATAATAACCAAGATTGGGGAAGTAGAACGATATGTATATCTGGTTGTCGATGGTGTGCAGAGAGCCTTTTTTGAACACAATGATAAAGAAGCTACGCTTGTCTTTTCTTATGCACCATCTTTTTCGGGTATTATAGACAGCTTTTTTACCCAAACACCATCCCGTTTTCATCTGGAAACCATCACAAAAAGCAGCCTGCTACGTATTCATTACAACGATATGCAACGCCTGATGCAAGAGCACAGGAGCATAGAAACATGGGTTAGGTTGGCACTAACACATACATTATCAGGTACTTTAGAGCGTCAGGTAGAGATAATGAGCTTTACCGCTGAAGAGAAATTCACAACGTTGCTCAGGCGCAGCCCGCATGTACTCAATCTGATACCACATAAATATTTGGCATCTTATATAGGTGTAGACCCTGCTACTTTCAGCAAGCTGTTGGGTACCGTCAAGCTCTGAAATCTTTGTCTGCACCAAGATTTTTGAAAACTTACCAATGTAGCTTTGCAGCACAATTACATTATCCATGCCTGTATTTAACACCAAAGACTTATTATCAAGCCTTGCTAAAGATTTAGATGCTTTATTGAAGCGCATAGATGCAGTAAAGCAACTTGAAAGTACTTTGCTACTGACACAGCCTGCTGCAGGTAAATGGAGTGTAATACAGATACTGGAACACCTGAACAGCTATAACAGGTACTACTTACCCGCAATTGAGAAGTCGTTGCAAAACAAACAATCATTCAACCCGCAATTCAAATCGGGTTGGGTTGGCGATTATTTTACCAAAATGATGATGCCTGGTAAAGATGGTAAAGTGGCCAATAAAATGAATGCACCTCAAGACCATACACCTATACTACAATTAGATGCTAATAAGGTTCTGACAGAGTTTATTGCGGGCGAGCGTAAACTGATGGAATTACTTCAAAATGCATCAACAACAGATATAGCTAAGCTCAAAGTACCCATTAGTATCAGCAGGTTCATTAGGCTGAAATTGGGAGATACATTTCGATTTTTAATTGCACATCAGCAACGTCATTTCATACAATTAGAAAATACGCTCTCGCAATTGTCATAAGATATTGATTGTCATTTCTTTAACTATTGGGGCTATAAAAACGGGGCTATTTTACATAACTTAGTTGTCCTTTAATAACGGATAACTTATAATGGCACAATTAATAAGAAAGGAAGACGCGCTTGAATATCATGAGAAGGGAAGGCCGGGTAAGATAGAGGTAATACCTACCAAAGAAACCAAAACACAACGCGATCTAGCATTAGCATATTCTCCGGGTGTAGCAGAGCCATGTAAAGAAATACACACAAACCCCGAAGATGTATATAAATACACCGCTAAAGGAAACCTGGTTGCGGTAATCAGTAATGGTACGGCAGTGCTTGGTTTAGGAGATATCGGTCCAGAGGCAAGTAAGCCCGTGATGGAAGGTAAAGGGCTGCTTTTCAAAATTTTTGCAGATATAGATGTATTTGATATTGAGCTTAACTCAACAGATATCGATCATTTTGTGTCGGTGGTTAAAGCCTTGGAGCCAACTTTTGGTGGTATCAATCTGGAGGACATAAAAGCACCCGAATGTTTTGAAATAGAAACAAGGCTGAAGAAGGAATTGAGCATACCTATTATGCACGATGACCAGCATGGTACCGCAATAATATCGGGCGCTGCATTGCTCAACGCATTAGACATTGTAGGTAAAGATATTTCGAAAGTAAAGTTTGTAATCAGTGGTGCGGGTGCATCAGCTATCTCTTGTTGTAAAATATACATAGCGCTTGGTGCCGATGTAAAGAACATGTACATGTTCGATAGTAAGGGCTTGATTACGTCAATTCGTACTGACCTTGACGATAATAAAAAGCTGTTTGCAAATCATGCTAATGATATGACTTTGGCAGAAGCGATGGTTGAAGCAGATGTGTTCATTGGCCTGTCTAAAGGAAACATCCTTTCACAGGATATGGTGAAGAGCATGGCAAAAGATCCGATTGTATTTGCACTTGCAAATCCTGATCCCGAGATACCATACGAAGAAGCCATAGCTGCTCGCCCTGACATCATTATGGCTACAGGCCGTAGCGACTATCCTAACCAGGTAAATAACGTATTGGGTTTCCCTTATATTTTCCGTGGGGCATTAGATGTACGTGCTACTGCCATCAATGAGGAAATGAAACTGGCTGCAGTAAAAGCTTTGGCGAAATTAGCAAAAGAACCTGTGCCTGATATTGTGAATGTTGCTTACAATGAAAAAAGCCTGCGTTATGGCCCTACATATATTATACCTAAGCCAATAGACCCACGTTTGTTGGTAATGGTTTCTACGGCAGTTGCAAAAGCTGCTATGGATAGTGGTGTAGCACGCAAACCAATTACAAATTGGGAAGCTTATGAAGCAGAGTTGTATAAACGTTTAGGCTCTGATGACAACCTGTTACGTTTTATCATCAACAAAGCAAAACAAAACCCTAAGCGTGTAGTATTTGCAGATGCTGAAAATCTGAAAGTGCTGAAAGCAGCACAGATTGCTAAAGATGATGGCATTGCAATACCTATACTATTGGGTGAAGAAAGAAAGATTAAAGCCTTGATTGAAGAACATAATCTTCAGTTGGATGATGTAGAAATAATAGACCCGCGAAGCGATGAACAATCGCAGAAGCGTGATAAGTTTGGTGCACTGTTTTTCTGGAAACGCAATCGTCGTGGATACAATATGTACGAAGCACGTAAGATAATGCGCGAGCGTACCTACTTCGGTTGCATGATGGTGGAAACAGGCGAAGCAGACGCATTCATCTCAGGTCTTACACGTCAGTATCCCAACACATTGCGACCTGCGTTAGAGATAATTGGTATGGAAGAAGGTGCGGGGCGTGCTGCAGGTATGTACATCATGCTCAGTAAAAAAGGACCTTTATTCTTTGCAGATACTACAGTTAATTTCAATCCTACAGAAGATGAGCTGGTAGATATAACAACACTAACTGCTCGCGCTGTCGAAAATCTGAATATTAAGCCACGTATAGCAATGCTGTCATATTCAAACTTCGGTAGCAGTACATCGCCTGAAGCAATACTGGTTCGTAATGCAGTTGCGAAAATAAAACACAAGCATCCCGAAATGATAATTGATGGTGAGATGCAGGCAGGCATAGCATTTAATAAAGATTTGCTTCGAGAAAATTATCCGTTCTCTGATTTGGTAAATGAATCGCCGAATACATTGATATTCCCGAATCTGGCGGCTGGTAATATTGCTTATCACTTGTTGCAGGAAGTTGGTGGTGCAGAAGCCGTTGGGCCAATATTATTGGGCCTCAGGAAACCTGTACACGTTTTGCAACTGGGTAGCAGTGTGCGTCAGATTGTAAACATGGTTGCCATAGCAGTTGTAGAAGCACAAATCAAATCTCAAGCAGAAGCATAGATTGAAACAAATAGCAATTATAGGTGCAGGTGCTGCAGGTTGTTTTGCCGCGGCTAATATTCCATTTCAGGATGGGGTACAGGTAACCGTGTTTGAAAAGACAGGCAAAGTGATGCAGAAAGTAAAAGTATCGGGTGGTGGCAGGTGCAATACTACCCATGCCTTGTTTGACGTTCCTGAATTAGTTACCCGTTATCCGCGTGGTAAACAATTGCTGAAAAAGTCGCTGTATCGCTTCAGCCCCGAAAAAACAATCGACTGGTTTGCAAGACGTGGAGTAAAGCTCAAAGCAGAAGCAGATGGTAGGATGTTTCCAATTACGGACGATTCGCAAACTATCATAGATTGCGTATGGCAGCAGATGATGCAGAATAAAGTGCAGGTGAAATATCATAAGTCTATTGATAAGATTACCAAGACAGGAGAACAGATACAACTACACTTTAACGATGATACTACCTTTCTTGCTGATAAGGTTTTAATAGCGTGCGGTGGTTTTCCTAAGCAAGACCAATATAAATGGATTGTTGAAACAGGACATACTATTCAAACTCCTGTTCCATCACTCTTTACATTCAATATGCCGAAACATCCCATTACAGAATTGATGGGTGTTGTTGTGCCGGATGCTACTGTGCGGATAACAGGTACGAAAATATTAGAGCATGGTCCGTTGCTCATTACGCATTGGGGTATGAGTGGTCCGGCGGTACTACGTACATCTGCATGGGCAGCAAGAGAATTGAGTGAGCGTAATTACGAATTCAATATTCAGATAAACTGGTTGCTGGATGTTACAGAGGAAGAATTAAAGGAGCAATTACTTGATATCCGCAGAGAGCAAGGCAAGCAATCTGTAGGCAACAAAAATCCGTTCAATCTGCCCAAGCGTTTGTGGGAATATCAATTGCAACATGCAGGTATCAATGAAGATATTAAGTGGGGCGAGCTACCTGCTGCTGCACAAAACAAAATGATCAATTTCCTGATACGTGACGCTTATGATGTAAAAGGTAAAACAACTTTTAAAGAAGAGTTTGTAACCTGTGGTGGCGTTAAGCTATCAGAGATAGATCCGCAAACATTGGAAAGCAGAGTAATGAAAGGTTTGTATTTTGCTGGTGAGATTTTGGATGTTGACGGCATTACCGGTGGGTTCAATTTTCAGCATGCGTGGAGTAGTGGTTTCATTGCATCGCAAAGCATGATAGCTTAACCTTTTACATCCAACACATCTCTCAATGCATTTCCAAGAATATTAAATGCGTATACAATCAGCATAATCGCCAAACCAGGTATGATTGCCAGAATTGGTCTATTGGTAAGCAGGAAGTTGTAATGCTCTTTTATCATCAAGCCCCATGAAGGTTGAGGTGGTTGCACACCAATGCCTAAAAAACTAAGGCCTGCTTCTATCAGTATTGCTGTTGCAAAATTGCTGGCAGCTATTACCATAATCGGCCCAGCAATATTGGGTAGGATGTGTTTGAAGATGATGCGCATATCACTAAGCCCCAATGCCTTTGCTGCCGTAATGTATTCCATTTCGCGAAGCACTAGTACCTGCCCGCGAATAAGCCTTGCAGCACTGACCCACATGGTAAGCCCGATAGCTACAAAGATTTCCCAGAAGCCTTTACCAATGGTGAGCGTGATAGCGAATACCAATAGCAGGGTAGGGATAGCCCACAGAATATTTATCAGCCACATTACTGCATTATCTATGATGCCTCCATAATATCCTGACAGTGACCCTAATACTATACCAATAGTGAGTGACAACAATACTGCCACAATACCAACAGATATACTAACCCTTGCACCTATTATCAATCGGGAAAGTATATCTCTTCCATACCTGTCAGAACCCAAATAAAACTTCCTTTCTGTAATCTGATGATCTTTAATATAGGCTTGTTGTGCTTGTAAATTTTGATTTTTCTGTTCATCAGGTAGCAGGTCTGTTACAGCATAACGTATAGTATCCTGCATACCATCATCTATATAGTGTAGCGTTATAAGCGTACTGCCATCAAATGAATAGCCATTAATCGGCGATACTTTGTAGTCAGATGGCTTACCACTAAACCATTCTTTCAGTTTGCTGCCTTGTTCTTCTTTTACTGTTTTAGGAATCAGTAATAGCTGCTTGCTGAACCCCGGTTGCTTTGCGCCAAGTTCTATTATCATGGTATTGGCATTGGGTGTATTGTCAGGCACTACCGGGTATGCAAATACAGCCAACAGGCAAGTAATAGCAATAACGGATACCGCAATTACCACAGATGGTTTGCGGATAAGTTTTTTTATGATGCTGTTGTCTGCCACTAACGCATGCCGTATTTGCTTACAAGGTACACAAGTTGTGTAAGTGCTACTGCGCCCATTTTCAATTCGCGATGGTTTACCTGTTCAAACACATCTGCATTGGTATGGTGCAGGTCGAAGTAACGCTGTGGGTCAGGAATCAACCCACCAACAGGAACACCTTGCCTTTGCAATGGGCTGATGTCGGCACCGCCATGTACTTGGTCAAAATCGTGAATGCCATAAGGCGTAAACAGTTTTTTGTATTGCAGTATATGTTCTCTTTCTTTTGGTTTCATATCCAGGCTGAAGCCTCTTGGCGTAAAACCGCCTGCGTCTGTTTCTATCGCCAGTATATGTGTTTCATTATTTGCTTTTGCACTATCCGCATAAGCAAGGCCGCCTTTCAATCCGTTTTCTTCATTCATAAACAATACGGCACGTACCGTATACTTTGGCCTGATGCCTGATGCTTTTAATGCACGAATTACTTCAATGCTTTGTACACAACCTGCACCGTCATCATGCGCACCTTCACCAACATCCCATGAATCGAGGTGTCCACCAACCAATACTATTTTATCAGGGTATTCACTACCGCGTATTTCGCCTATTACATTATAAGACGGAACCATGCCAAGCATTTTACAATCAGATTCTATTTGTGCTGTTACACCGCCTTTCACGCATTCTTTTTCAAGCATATCTGCGGTATGGTTGCCTATTGCCACAGCTGGTATAGGTTTTACTGTATCTGCATAGCGCATGCTTCCAGTATGTGGTTCATCATCTGCACCTGTGGACACAGAACGGATGATAACACCTGCAGCACCTTGTGCCGCTGCCATGTTAGGTGCAAGCCATCTGTATTTGCCTGCATCGCCATATCCTTCAAACGTATTTACGAGGTCTTGACGGAAACGGTAATTGAAGAATATGATTTTGCCTTTCACATCTTCTTTCTGTAGTTTTTTAAAGTCTTCAATGCTATTTACAATTACTACTGGTGCTTCTAATACTTTACCATCTGTACCAACAGTATTGCCTATCGATAATACTTTTACGTCTTTAAAACTTTTCTCTCCCTGAAAGCGTAGCGACAAACGTTCTTTGCCTCTTACCCAATGTGGCACATCTACAGGTTGCAACCACACTTTGTCTGCACCTGCTGCTTCCATCGCTTTTTGTCCCCATACTACTGCTTTTGCAGCTTGCGGGCTACCACTTAGTCTGTGGCCTACTTGTTTACAAAGCACTCGCAGATTTTCATAACAAGTGCCTTCCAGTAAAATGTTATCAGATAGTTTCCGCATCGTTAAGGAATCGTTTTGTGCGTATGCACTCGTAACTGATAATATAACGGCGGCAGCCAGCAGTTTTAGTTTCATGCACTAAAAATATAAAAAAGCTACAGATTGCTTTTAGCAAGCAGATGTTTATATTTGTATATACACTAATCAGTCTACAATCTTTTAAGTTTTCGAATTATGAAGCTCACATCTTATATCATCATTGGCCTTAGCGCTACGCTTTTTGCTTGTACTGCCAAGAAAGCAACAACTTCATCAAAAGCAGCTGCACCTGCGGCATCAGACATAGTTGCAGAAATTGACAGCAAGTACACAGCTGCACAAAAAGAAGAAGGTAAAACCATCTGGCAGGCAAATTGTCAAAAGTGCCATAAATTATATGAACCACAGTCTCATACAATAGCTAAATGGGAAAAGATTTTGGTACGTATGAGTAAAAAAGCAAAGTTGAATGATGTAGATGCAGGTAAAGTAAGAGCTTATGTCCTTACACATGCTACATCTTAGTGACTATTTCTTATTGTACCATTATAAATGCTTATAAAACGGACTCTTGAAGTCCGTTTTATTTTAAGGATATTTGCACCATGAAAATTGGTATCGTTTGTTACCCGACTTTTGGTGGTAGTGGTGTGCTGGCTACAGAGCTTGGTATGGCACTTTCTGCAAAAGGTCATGAAATACACTTTATTACCTACAAACAACCTGTTAGGTTACACTTTCACCCGAACATCTATTATCACGAGGTGTCTGTCCCTACCTATCCTTTGTTCGATTTTCCTCCTTACGAAACTGCACTTACCAGTACAATGGTAAACGTGATTAACAATAATAATCTCGACTTGCTGCACGTTCACTATGCTATACCGCACGCATCAGCAGCATATTTCGCAAGACAGATATTGAAGAAGACTGGTAAAGATATACCATATATAACAACGCTACACGGTACAGATATTACCCTTGTTGGTAAAGACCAGACATATGCACCTGTTGTTACTTTCTCTATCAACGAGAGTGATGCGATAACAGCAGTGTCAGATAATCTGAAAGATGAAACTTTCAGGCATTTCGATATAGAAAAGGAAATCATTGTAATTCCCAATTTTGTAGATACAGACAGATTCCAGCATAGCAATAAAGAACACTTTAAGAAAATGCTGGCGCCTAATGGCGAACGCATACTGGCACACGTGTCCAACTTCAGGAAAGTAAAGCGTGTGGAAGATGTTGTTGCAATGTTTGAAAAAGTACATAAGCAACTGCCTTCAAAACTATTGATGATTGGTGATGGTCCTGAGCGTCAGAATATCGAAGAGTATTGCCGTACACTGAATATCTGTAGCGACATCCGTTTCTTAGGTAAACAAGATCAAGTAGATGAAATCCTGAGCATTACAGACTTATTTGTATTGCCTTCTCAGTACGAAAGTTTTGGCTTGAGCGCATTGGAAGCAATGGCTTGCGGTGTACCCGTGATATCTACTAATGCAGGTGGTTTGCCAGAGATTAATGTACAAGGTGTAACAGGCTACATGAGTGAAGTAGGAGATACCGATGATATGGCAAAGCATGCCATCGAGGTGTTGAAGGATGAAGACAGGTTGAAAAAGTTTAAGGAAAATGCCATTGCACATGCAAGAACATTCAGCAGGCAACGCATCATACCATTATATGAGCAACTATACGAAAGCGTAGTTGCAAACTACAAAGCAACAGTATAAAACAGAATTAGTGAACGGTAATTAACCGTTCACTAATTCTTCCCAATATTCTGCTGCCCTTCTTGTGTGTGGTATTACTATTGTACCACCAACAATATTAGCAACTGCAAATATTTCATACACTTCGTCGGTAGTAATCCCTTGTTCATGGCATTTGCCAAGATGGTATTTAATACAATCATCGCAACGCAGTACCATGCTGGCAACTAAGCCCAGCATTTCCTTTGTTTTGGTAGATAATGCGCCTTCCGCATATGTATTCGTATCCAGATTGAACAGACGATTGATAACCTTGTTTTGTTTGCCAAGTATCACATCGTTCATCTTTGCACGATACTCATTGAATTCATCTATCTGCTTTCCCATATTAGTTGATACCTAAAAGTTCTACATCAAAAATAAGTGTGCTGTTTGCACCTATCTGTGCACTTACTTGTCTTTCGCCATATGCAAGGTTTGCAGGAATGAAGAAACGGTACTTGCTACCTACGCTCATCAATTGTAGTCCTTCGGTCCATCCTTTAATCACCATATTCAGCGGAAAGCTTGCGGGTTTACCACGTTGTACAGAGCTATCGAATACAGTACCATCAATCAGTGTACCGTGGTAATGGCAAGTAACGGTATTGAAAGCTGTTGGCTTAGGGCCTTCGGCATCTTTCAGTATTTCGTATTGTAGTCCGCTTTCCAATGCAGTAACGCTTTCGCGTTCTTTGTTCGCGTTCAGGAAATCTTCACCAGCTTTCAGGTTGGCTGCTGCCTGTTCTGCTTTTTTCTTAAATAACATATCTGCTATACCCATAATCTGAATAATTAAGTAGGCGAAGATAGGTCATTTCAACGTTTACCAAGCTCTATCACTTCGCAGTGCTTCATATCTTTACCATCTATTACAAAGCGTATCAGCGTGCGTACTTTATGCCATCCATGTTTGCCCGCTGCACCCGGATTCATGTGCAGGCAGTTTATTTTATCATCGTAGATTACTTTCAGGATATGTGAGTGACCACTAATGAATAGTTGTGGCTGGTATTCCTGCAAATGCTGTTTGGCAAGCGGGCTGTATTTGCCTGGATAGCCACCTATGTGTATCATCAGTGCTTTCACACCTTCACACTCCCATTTCAATACTTCTGGATATTCAGGTCTTATTTCGTGGCCATCAATATTACCATATACTCCTTTCAGCGGCTTAAAGGCTTTAAGTTTTTCTACTACTTCGGTATTGCCAAAATCGCCTGCATGCCATATCTCATCGCAGTGTTCAAAATGTTTAAAAACTGCATCATCCAGCCAGCCGTGGGTGTCAGATATGAGGCCTATCCTTGTCATGCTGTAATAATACTAAATAGCAGCTAGCAAATTTTCTAAAAAATAGTTGCAGGAAAATTTGACTCTTACCTAACGTCATGCCCTTACTTTGTATGCAAACAACGGAAATGGATAGGTTTAGTGTCAATCAGCTCGCAAAAATATCTGGTGTAAGTGTGCGCACACTACATCATTATGATAGTATTGGCTTGCTGAAACCTGCAACAAGAACAGATTCAGGGTACAGGTATTATGGCAGGGCAGAACTGTTAAGGCTGCAACAGATACGTTTTTACAAAGAACTCGATATGCCACTTAGCCAGATACAGGATATCCTTGATGATGAAAATTTTGATTCGCTTGCAGCCCTTACAGGCCATAAGGAAGAATTGCTGTTGCGTATCGAACGGTTGCAGACACTACTACAGACCATTGATAACACAATTGCTAATCTTAAAACAGAAAACATGAATTACGAAGAAATGTATAAAGGCTTCAGCAGAGAGCAGGTTGCTGCATGGGAAGCAGAAGTAAAAGAACGTTTCGGTGCCGAAAAGTTGGATGAATCGAAGAGAAATATCAATTCCATGAAAAGAGAGAAACTGGAAGCTTTGAAGAAGGAAGGAGAAGAAATAAGTAAAGCACTAGTATTGCTGATAGGTACAGATGTTGGAGATGAAAAGGTACAGGCACTGATTCACAGGCATTATAGTATGATACAACAGTTCTATAGCTGCCCAATAGACTTATACAGCAAAATAGGTGAGTTATATGTAAATGATGAGCGTTACAAAGCTCATTATGATGCGTATCACGAACACCTCGCTGATTTCTTACATCGCGGTATTGAAGTGTATTGTGGTAGGCATTAAGCTAAAAAGAGCCCTCAATTTGAGGGCTCTAATATTTTCAGATTAGTTGTCTCGAAATCGTCCGTAATAATTGAGGTCTATCAGATTGCCATTATCAATTCTGAATTCTTTTTTCAAAACGCCTTCCAACTCAAACCCATTCTTGATGGCTACCTTATTGCTGGCTGCATTTTCAGGATCAACACGGCAGTACACTTTATTCAGCCCCAAGTCATTGAATGCTGTCTGAAGAGCCTGCTTTACTGCTACACTTGTGTGCCCCTTGCCTTCTTCATTTTTGTCTATGAAGTACGCAATTTCACACTTAGATGTTTTGGCATCTATGTTTTTCAGGAAGATGAGCCCAATCATGTTGTTTTGCTCATTGGTAATGGTCATTACAAACAACTCTTTCTTACCCGCCAGCATACTATACATTTTAATAGAATCTGCGGCTATTTCAGGTGTTGCTGCTTTTTCAATGGTAATCGGAAAATAGTCTACTAATCTCTCCTTGTTGTTTTGTACTAACTGATGAAAGTGTTCTCTATCCTCCATGCTTATTGGACGGATGGTAATCATAACCGGTTGTTTTAGTGTTTGAAATAAATCCCTTATACTTCACAAAATAGAAAATAATTTTAATATATCAAATCGCGAACACCTGTTATATGAAATACAAAAGGCAGTCTGTTAATACAGACTGCCTTTTGCGTATAAAGTATAAAAACGGAAATTAGAAACGTTCCAGACCGTTGAAGAAGAAATTGCCTTCGATAGTAGCATTCTCATCACTGTCTGAACCGTGAACAGCGTTTTCACCAATAGAAGTAGCATATTTTTTACGGATAGTACCTTCCTCAGCGTTCGCCGGGTTAGTAGCGCCAATCAGTGTGCGGAAGTCTGCAACAGCGTTATCTTTTTCCAGTATAGCCGCTACGATAGGGCCACTGCTCATAAATTCACACAATTCACCATAAAAAGGACGCTCTTTATGCACTTCGTAAAATTTGCCTGCAGTGTCCATTGTCAGGTGTGTGTATTTCATGGCTACGATACGGAAACCCGCAGCGTTAATCATTTGAAGGATGTTGCCGATGTTGCCTGCTTTTACTGCATCAGGCTTAATCATTGTAAATGTACGGTTAGACATATGAATAAGATATATATTGTATTTGACGGCGCAAAGGTAGGTGTTTTAAGGCTTCAAAATCTCAAAACACTAAATGATTTTTTCTGTTTAAGTGTATTTTAACAAGCTATAGTGTAAATTGCATGCTTTATTAAAAACTAAGGATAAGCAAGGGGATACCTGCACTACGCAATGCTACCAATTCAAGATTTACAGCCTTTACTGCAAACACCTAAAAAGATATTTATTACCACTCATCATAAACCCGATGGCGATGCTATTGGCAGTATGATGGGTTTATATCATTATCTTGTAAAGAAAGGACATGCTGTAACACCCGTAGCGCCTAGCGAAATTCCGGATTTCCTGATGTGGATTCCGGGTATAGAGCATGCATTGAATTATGAAGCCGAAAGCAAACTTGCTGAAACCGCATTGGCAGAAGCTGAAATAGTGTATTGTCTTGACTTTAACGATTATAGCCGTACCAAATATATGACCGAGTCTTTGGCACTAGCCAAAGCACCTAAGGTATTGATAGACCATCACCTGATGCCAAAGCCTGTATGGGATTTTGGTGTCAGCATGCCTGCCAAAAGCAGTACTTGCGAGATGGTGTACGACTATATAAACCTCTGTGGCGATAATGATTTAATAGACCTGAACATAGCTTCTTGTTTATATACAGGTGTTATGACAGATACCGGTTCTTTCCGTTTCCCTGTTACAACCGCAAGTGTCCACGAGATGGTAGCTGATTTTATGCGTAAAGGGCTTAATCATAGTCCTATCCACGAAGCGGTCTACGATTCATGGGGTGTAAAACGCATGCAGTTTTTGGGTTATGTTTTGTTAGAACGCATGGAGATTTTCCCCAAATACAATGCAGGGCTCATCTGCCTTTCCAAAAAAGACCTGAAGCTGTTTGATGTTAATACAGGCGATACTGAAGGCTTGGTAAATTACCCGCTTAGCATAGGCACTGTAAAATTTGCTACAATGATAACAGAAAGGGGAGACGAGGTAAAGCTCTCTTTCCGTAGTAAAGGCGATTTTGATGTAAGCACATTAGCACGTACATATTTTAATGGTGGAGGTCACTTTAATGCATCCGGAGGTACATCTAAATCAAGTTTTGAAGAAACAATTACATACTTTAAGGAAATTTTATCCGATATTCACCCACGTTAATTTTAAAAATCAATGATAAAACGTTTAGTACCAGCAGTATTTGGCCTGGCAGCAATCAGCATTGCATCTTGCAACAACAGCGATTTCAAGAAAACAAAAGACGGTCTTGAATATCGTATTATTACTGATAAGAATGATGGTAAAAACCTTGCTGATGGCGACATGGCAAGCGTTAAAATCCGTATATATTATAACGAGAAAGGTAAAAAAGATACGCTGATTGCAGACTATGTGCAGATGAATGGAGGGCAGCCTATTGAAATACCTGTCAATGTTCCACTACAATTCAAAAGCGATTGGCCCTCTGGTCTGAAATTATTGAGCAAAGGGGATAGCGCTATTTTCCGTACACCGGTAGATACCATTATGAAAATGGCTCCTCAAGGTCAGTTACCTCCTTTCATGAAGAAAGGCGGATACATCCTTTACTCTGTAGCTGTTGTTTCTGTGAAATCTGCAGCAGAAGTTAGTAAGCAACAAGAGCAAATGCAACAAGAACAAATGCAGGCATCTGCTTCACAAATGGCTGTAGACGATAAATTGTTGCAAGACTATTTTGCTGCTAACAATTTGAAACCTACTAAAACTGCAAGTGGGCTGTACTACATAATTGAAAAAGAAGGTACTGGTAACACTGCACAAAAAGGCCAAACTGTAGTAGTTAACTATACTGGTAAGTTGTTAAATGGTACTGTTTTTGATTCTAACACAGATCCAGCATTCCAACACGTAGAACCATTGACTGTGCAAGTAGGTGCAGGTCAGGTTATACCAGGTTGGGAAGAGGGCATGATGCTGTTGAAAAAAGGCTGTAAAGCAAAATTATTCATCCCGTCTCCATTGGCATATGGTCCGCAGGAGCGTGGTGAAAAACTGCCTGCAAACTCTGTATTGGTATTCGATATGGATGTTACAGATATCAAATAAGCAGTAAAATAATCAATTCTCAATTTTAATAAAAACGTAGAGTGAAACAAACGCTTAGTATTCTTATGGTAGCAGGCCTGTATTTATTATCAGGCTGTACAGGCTCGAAGAAAGCATCTAAATCTGATGTTTTCAAAAAAACGCAAAGTGGTATTGAGTATAAAATGTACCGCGATAATAAAGCGACAGCCATTGCCAAAGAAGGCGATTTTGTTGACATACACATACATACCAAGTATAACGATAGCCTTATATTTGACTCTAGAGTTAATAACAACAATAAGCCTGTTTCATTTCCGCTCAATAAAGCGCGCTTCAATGGAGACTTGGCTGAAGTATTGTCGATGATGAGTGCAGGAGATAGCATGGTTGCTGTTGTGGCTGTAGATTCATTGATAACTGCAAAGCAAAAGACACAGCCTTGGATGAAGCCAGGCGGCAAAATCACATATACAATCTCAATGATGTCTGTAAAAACACAAGAGCAGATAAACAAAGAGAAGAATATGGCAAGTAGTGAGCAGATGGCTATTGACGAAAAGCTGATTTTGAAGTATTTGGCAGACAACAAGATTATAGGGGCTAAAAAAACAGCTTCAGGTCTTTATTACATAATACGCCAGCCGGGTAAAGGGGATAATGCAAAAGCGGGACAAACTGTGTATGTAAATTATACCGGTCGTACATTAGACGGAAACACATTCGATTCCAGTGTCGATCCGAAGTTTAATCACGTAGAGCCATTATCATTTCTGTTAGGTCGTG
>JADHED010001247.1_pt1 | contig 22942 bp, 18 predicted proteins | sample 8952041 | NCBI WGS metagenome assembly JADHED01 (sample SAMN16124423, study PRJNA663239) | bioreactor sludge metagenome | isolation source: sludge (control) | place: India:Bengaluru | collected 2018-09-08
AGCAGGAAGTGGGCGCGGGCTACTTCGACGACGTGACCACCGTGATCCAGGGCGGCTCCTCCAGCGTGAAGGCCCTGACGGGTTCGACCGAGGAAGAGCAGTTCCACTGATCCGCGCTTGAAGGCCGACCGGTGCGTGCCGGTCGGTGAGGAGACAGGAAAAGCCACGGCATGCCGTGGCTTTTTTCGCTCATGGGCGAACCCGAAGGCGCTGGCAGAGCCGGCGTCGGCGGCGACGTTCCGTCTCGCGGCTTCACAGGCGGCGGCGGGCAGTGGTTGTGCCCGTGCCAGTTTGCTATCGAAAAGAAAGCTCTTGACGCAGTTCCGATGAGCCTCGGGGCTTGGTCATCGCATCCATGCGCCGCCTTGCAGATACCAGCCGCCGTGCGGCGACCGGTGCCAGCGGTGCGGCACATAGTGGTGACCGGGGCGGGGGCGTTCATAGCGACCGGGCACCCAGACATGGCGGTGCCCGCCCCAGCGCCAGTAGCCGCCGATCCACACCGCGCCGGGATACGGCAGGGCCGGCTGCACTTCGTAGTAGGGCGCCGGTGGCGCCACCGGCGCGTACACCGTGGTCGAGGTGACCACACCGTCGCGGTCCGTGTAGACCGCGCCGGGCACCGGCGCCACCATGCAACCCGCCAGCGCCGTGGCCCCTGCCAGGCATCCGGCGAGCAGGGCGCGGCGAGAAGGCGTGTGGCTTGTCAGGGTCATGTCGGCAACTCCTTGAACAGGCTAAGGCGGCAGCCTCGCGCCCGTTGCAACGCGTGGCCCCACCCTGGCGCCGACGCGCCTGCGTCTGCTCACCTGGCTTTACCTGACCTTGACACGCGCTTCCCCCTACGCCCTGCATATGGAAAGATGCTGCGTCGGCGCTGTTTACAATCCGTCTTTTGGAGCCTATCCCATGCGCCTGATCGGCCAAGCGCTGACCTTCGACGATGTGTTGCTGGTGCCAGCGTACTCCCAGGTCCTGCCCAAGGACGTCAACCTCTCCACCCAGTTCACCCGCCGCATCCGCCTGAACCTGCCGCTGGTGTCTGCCGCCATGGACACCGTCACCGAGGCGCGCCTGGCCATCGCCATGGCCCAGGAGGGTGGCATCGGCATCGTGCACAAGAATCTGACGGCGCACGAGCAGGCCACGCAGGTGGCCAAGGTCAAGCGTTACGAAAGCGGTGTGCTGCGCGATCCGGTGGTGATCACGCCCGAGCACACGGTGCTGCAGGTGATGCAGCTGTCTGACGAACTGGACATCAGCGGCTTTCCCGTCATCGACCATGGCCGGGTGGTGGGCATCGTCACCGGGCGCGATCTGCGGTTTGAAACGCGCTACGACGTGCCGGTGCGCGAAATCATGACCCCGCGCAACAAGCTGATCACCGTGCCCGAGGGCACCACCCTCGATGTCGCCAAGGCACTGTTGAACAAGCACCGCCTGGAGCGCCTGCTGGTGGTGGATGAGCAGGACCGCCTGAAGGGCCTGATCACGGTCAAGGACATCACCAAGCAAACCACCTTTCCCAACGCCGCGCGCGACGCCCATGGCCGGCTGCGCGTGGGCGCCGCCGTGGGCGTGGGCGAGGGCACCGAAGAGCGCGTCGAGGCGCTGGTCAAGGCCGGTGTCGACGCCCTGGTGGTGGATACGGCCCATGGCCACAGCCAGGGTGTGATCGAGCGCGTGCGCTGGGTGAAGAACAAGTATCCGCAGGTGGATGTGATCGGCGGCAACATCGCCACCGGCAAGGCGGCGCGCGCGCTGGTGGATGCCGGCGCCGACGGCGTCAAGGTAGGCATCGGCCCGGGCAGCATCTGCACCACCCGCATCGTCGCCGGCGTCGGTGTGCCACAGATCACCGCCATCCACGACGTATCGCAGGCGCTGGAAGGCACCGGCGTGCCCATGATCGCCGACGGCGGCGTGCGCTACTCGGGCGACATCGCCAAGGCCATTGCCGCCGGCGCGCACAGCGTGATGATGGGCGGCATGTTTGCCGGTACCGAAGAGGCGCCTGGCGAAATCGTGCTGTTCCAGGGCCGCAGCTACAAGAGCTATCGCGGCATGGGCAGCATCGGTGCCATGCAGCAGGGCAGCGCCGACCGCTATTTTCAGGAAAGCAGCACGGGCAACCCGAATGCCGACAAGCTGGTGCCCGAAGGCATCGAGGGTCGCGTGCCCTACAAGGGCAGCGTGGTGGCCATCATGTTCCAGCAGGCGGGCGGCCTGCGCGCGGCCATGGGATATTGCGGCTGCGCCACCATCGATGACATGCACGCCAGGGCGGAATTCGTGCAGATCACCGCCGCCGGCATCCGCGAAAGCCACGTGCACGACGTGCAGATCACCAAGGAAGCGCCGAACTATCGCGCCGATTGAGCCGGACGCCGCAGGCCATCGGCCGGCCGCGCGCTATGTTGTTGATAGCCATCGGCGCTCGTCCAGTAAGCGCCAGAAGCCAATTTAGCTTCGAAACGTCATGCCACACGACAAGATCCTCATCCTCGACTTCGGCTCCCAGGTCACCCAGCTGATCGCGCGCCGCGTGCGCGAAGCCCATGTGTACTGCGAGGTCCACCCCTGCGACGTCAGCAGCGACTGGGTGCGCGAGCATGCCGCCGACGGCAGGCTCAAGGGCGTGATCCTTTCGGGCAGCCACGCCAGCGTCTACGAGGTCGATGACAAGGCGCCCGACGCCGTGTTCGAGCTGGGCATTCCGGTGCTGGGCATCTGCTACGGCATGCAGACCATGGCGCAGCAGCTGGGCGGCAAGGTCGAAGGCGGCCACACGCGCGAGTTCGGCTACGCCGAGGTGCGCGCGCATGGGCACACGCCCCTGCTCAAGGACATGGCCGACTTCACCACGCCCGAAGGGCACGGCATGCTGAAGGTGTGGATGAGCCACGGCGACAAGGTGACCGCCTTGCCGCCCGGCTTCAAGCTGATGGCCAGCACGCCCAGCTGCCCCATCGCCGGCATGGCCGACGAAGCGCGTGGCTTCTATGCGCTTCAGTTTCACCCCGAAGTCACCCATACGGTGCAGGGCAGGGCGATGCTGGAGCGCTTTGTCCTTCAGATCTGTGGCGCCCGGCCCGACTGGGTGATGCGCGATCACATCGAGGAGGCCGTGCAGGCGATTCGGACTCAGGTGGGTGACGAGGAGGTGATCCTGGGTCTGTCCGGCGGGGTCGATTCGAGCGTCGCCGCCGCCTTGATCCACCGCGCCATCGGCGACCAGCTGACCTGCGTGTTCGTCGACCACGGCCTGCTGCGCCTGCACGAAGGCGACATGGTGATGGCCATGTTCGCCGACCGCCTGCACGCCCGGGTCGTGCGCGTGGACGCCAGCGAGCTGTTCCTGAACGCGCTGCGGGGCGTCAGCGATCCGGAGCACAAGCGCAAGATCATCGGCCGCCTGTTCGTCGACGTCTTCAAGGCCGAGGCTGAGAAGCTGAAAGCCGGCGGGGCAGGGCACAAGGGGGCGAGCTTTCTGGCGCAGGGCACGATCTACCCCGACGTCATCGAATCGGGTGGCGGCAAGGGCAAGAAGGCGGTGGTCATCAAGAGCCACCACAACGTCGGCGGTCTGCCGGAACAGCTCGGCCTGAAGCTGCTGGAGCCGCTGCGCGATCTGTTCAAGGACGAGGTGCGCGAACTGGGCCTGGCGCTGGGCCTGCCTGCGGAGATGGTGCATCGCCATCCGTTTCCGGGGCCCGGCCTGGGGGTGCGCATCCTGGGCGAAGTGAAACAGGAGTACGCCGACCTGCTGCGCCACGCCGACGCCATCTTCATCGAGGAGCTGCGCTCCACCATCGAGCCCCACTCGGGCAAGAGCTGGTACGACCTGACCAGCCAGGCGTTCGGCGTCTTTCTGCCTGTCAAGAGCGTCGGCGTGATGGGCGATGGACGCACCTACGACCACGTGGTCGCGCTGCGCGCGGTGCAGACCTCCGACTTCATGACCGCCGATTGGGCCGAGCTGCCGTACGAACTGCTCAAGCGCACCAGCAGCCGCATCATCAACGAGGTGCGCGGCATCAACCGCGTCACCTACGACATATCTTCCAAGCCGCCGGCGACGATCGAGTGGGAATGATTCGGCGTCTTTCAGCGTCTATCGAGGTCTATCGAAAATCGCTGCTAAGTGCTTGTCAAGTATAGAGAACGTCTGTCGAGATCTATCGACATCTATCGGGGGCATGCCTTCCAGTTTGACGGTAAATCTGACGGTAAAAATCTGGCACTGACACCCTCCGAATTTTTTACCGTCAGCACGTTCTGGTCATTGACGGTAAAAAAATAGTCAGAAAACAACGACGGAACAACAACTTAGCTCAGTTGTAGCGGCCAAATCATCGTGACGGTAAAATTCTTCCGAGAGGAGGGACCGCCGATGCTTTCCGATGGCACGCTCAGGGGCATCAAGCCCCAGGCCACCACCTACAAGATCGCCGACCGGGACGGGATGTACGTGACCGTCTCCCCCAGGGGCACGATCACTTTTCGTCTCGACTACCGGCTCAACGGCCGGCGCGAAACGCTCACGATCGGCCGCTACGGGTCGAAGGACGGGATTTCGCTGCTGATGGCGCGCGAGCGCTGCATGGAAGCGCGCAAGGCGATCGCCGAAGGCCGATCTCCCTCCCAGGAGAAGCAGCGCGAGAAGCTCAGGACGGCCGAGGCCAAGACCTTCGAAGAGTTCACCAAGCGCTGGCTGGAAGAAGCCAGGATGGCCGAGAGCACGAAGTCGATGCGCAAGAGCATCATCGACCGGGACATCCTGCCGGCCTTCCGCAACCGCCTGATGGCCGAGATCGGGCCGGAAGACCTGCGCAACCTGTGCGCCAAGGTCAAGGCGCGCGGCGCGCCGGCCACCGCCGTGCACGTGCGCGACATCGTCAAGCAGGTCTTCGGCTTCGCAGCCCTGCACGGCGAGAAGGCGCCGAACCCGGCGGACGAAGTCGGCCCCTCGTCGATCGCCACCTTCGTCGCCAAGGACCGCGCGCTGTCGCCGTCCGAGATCCGCGTCATGCACCGGGTGTTGGACGCCACGGCGACCCTGCCGACCATCCGCCTGGCGCTACGCCTGATCCTGCTGACGCTCGTGCGCAAGAGCGAACTGATCGAGGCCACCTGGGACGAGGTCGACTTCGAGAACGCCGTCTGGACGATCCCGAAGAGCCGCATGAAGGCCGGCAAGCCCCACAACGTGTATCTGTCGCAGCAGGCACTCGACATCATGGTGGCGCTGCGCACCTGTGCCAGCGGCTCCAAGTTCCTGCTGCCTTCGCGCTACGACGCCGATCGCTGCATGTCGAAGGCGACCCTGAACCGGGTCACCCAGATCGTCGTAGAGCGAGCCAAGGAAGCGAAGCTGCCGCTCGAACCGTTCACGGTGCACGACCTGCGCCGCACCGGCTCGACCATCCTGAACGAACTCGGCTTCAACAGCGACTGGATCGAGAAGTGCTTGGCCCACGAAGACGGGCGCTCATCGCGCGGTGTCTATAACAAGGCCGAGTACGCAGAGCAGCGACGTCACATGCTGCAGGAGTGGGCCGACATGATCGACGCCTGGGTGGCGGGGAAGACCCACACGCCGACGCTGCTGCCGCCGACGATGAAGGTGGTGACGACGGCGGCGCCGATTTGAGGGCAGGAGTTGGACACGGTCCACAAGCCTGATGCGCCGCTGTCCGTCGGCGTGGATGGATGCCGTGCAGGATGGATCGCAGTCGCCGACTCGGGCGACGGGCTGACATATCGCTTGCACGCGAGCTTCGCAGAGCTCCTCGCTTCGTGGAGTACAGCGCAGAGGATCCTGGTCGACATTCCGATCGGTCTGCCTTGGCGAGATTGTCCGTCGCGTCCGTGCGATCGGCAGGCCCGTGCATTGCTTGGACCGCGAGCCTCGAGCGTGTTCTCGCCACCTTCGCGTCGCGCCGCGAGAGCCGCGAACATTGGACAGGCTCGCGCGTGGAACCTCGATGAAGTTCGTCGCAGCCTGTCCGCTCAGGCCTGGGGAATCTGCAAGAAGATTGTGGAGGTCGATCGCGTGCTGCTCGAAGACACGAGCGCGAACCGGAAGGTCTTTGAGGTCCATCCGGAGGTCTGCTTCTGGGGGCTGAACGGCGGCAAGCCGATGCGGCATCGGAAGAGCAAACCGGAGGGCGTCAGGGAGCGCCTTGCCACGCTCTCGATTAGGCTGCCCGCGGCGGACCATCTTCTGCAAAGAGTTCTTCGCGAGACCCGTCGTCAATACGTCCTAGCTGATGACGTACTCGACGCCCTTGTGGCTCATGTCACTGGACGCGCGGTCGAAGCGGACCTTCGGCGCCTCGTTGGTGTTCCATCGGAAGACGACGAAGGCTTGCCAATGCAGATGCTGTTCTGCGAACACCAGTTGCCCCCGCTCCCGCCGGGCAGTTGATTGGCCGGGGGTGTTATCCAGCAGATGACCACTGTGGTTCTGAATCAGTGACGCAGGCCGGGTAGGGGTCCGACGCCGTTCAATCGACACCTTCGCTGCTGCTGAGCAGTAAGGTGTTCAGCAGGTTCAGCTCGTTCGACGCCATGAAGTACCGGTCGTCGAACACCAGGTCCAGCTTCAACGGACTGACCTCGCCGACTGTTGCGGCCCACGGGAACGACTCGTACTTCGGCAGCGGGGGCATCACGGCCGAGCCAGCGTTCAGCGTCCTCCCGAGTGCCTCTTGCCACAGCGGCTGGTCGTCGAGCCGAAAGGGCTTCCCGTCCTCGGCGGTCTCGGAAAACATGAACTGGTAGTGCCCGGCCGGCACCGCCACCCAGGTGTTCGGGGATTTCAGCTCTTTGAGGGTGCGGAACTCGTTGGCGGCGTCGTGTTGCTCTCGCTGGAGCAGCTTGCGCAGGTTGGCCGCGGGGATGCGCAGCGCCGGCGGAAACTCCCTGTTCTCGTCCATGGCCTTTAGTTGGCCCATGAGTGCGCGGCTCGCGCGGTTCAACTGCGTCTCGTGGCCCTCGAACGCGAAGACTTCCTGTTTCTCGAAGCCGGCCCAGTTCTCCACGACAACCGGGCCAGAAAAGCTCACGTGGTCAGGGAGGCTTGTCCCCTCGTCGGCAGCCACAAGCAGAGAGGTAATCGGGGTCGAGACGAGCTCAACGAGATCGCGCATGCACTCGTTCTTGACCAGCGTTCGCCCGTCCGTTCCGCGCTTTGCAACTCCGTGAAGCTTCGCCAACGAGAAGATCTCGTCGACGTTGGCTTGGGCACGGCCGGCAAGAGCCTGGAGCTCCTTGCTCTTGCCGTGCTTCTTGAAGAGCTCGGCCTCTCTCATGAACTGCGAGACGTACTGGGACATCAAGCTGATGAGCTCATCAAGCCCGACCGCTCCAACAGGAACCAGCGCAACCTTCTGGCGCAGGTCAGAATCGCCCGTGATGCGGGTCAGAATGGTCGAGCGAAGCATCACCAGCAATGTCACGAGGTCGATGGCCTGCGCCAACCACTGGCGCTTGTCCATCGGGTTCTCGAAGACGATGTAGTCGTCCACGGTCATCACCAAGTGCCGCGGCACGTTGTCGCCAGACACAGTCTCGCCCCCGCTGTTCTTGTACCGACCTCGCCCCCGGTAGATGAGTTGGGCAATCTCCATGAGTGCGGCTTCGATGTTGAAGCGCGGCACGCTGGCAATGATCCAGTCGGTCAGCGGAAACGACACTCCTCGCGCGCCGGACGACGTCATGAGAAACACACGGGTGGCGTCGCGCGTCTTTGGGCTGACGAGCTTCTTGCGCCGCCAACCGGGGACTGACGCGTCGAGCACGTGGATACTGTCGGGGTGCAATTCCTCCGGCGCTTCCTCGAGCAGCATCGCGCGCAGGTCTCGCAGGAACAGCTTGTCCTGGGCGAAGTAGATGACCTGTCGGGCACCTGCGGCCAATGCCTTCAGTACCTCGTCCGCCGCGCTGCGCTTCATCGCGTCGCCCGCCTGATCGCGGATAGCTTCGCGCGGGGACTGCATCTCTCCCGGGGTGCGCTTCGACGCCTCCAGCCGCAGTGCCGTCATCTTCACCCGGTAGTGGATGTGTAGCTCGCTGGCCGGGAAGCTGTTCGTCATGACGTGAAGCGTCTTGCGCTTGCGTCGGGCGATGCGCACATCGGTGACGGCGAGGCGAAACGGCCGCTCGCCCGGGGACTTGGACACCAGCACCTTGTCGGGTGTGCTGTCGCCGGCGTTCAAGTAGCGTTCGAGAACCACCTCGTTGCCCAGTGAAGCGTCGGAGACGACCAGGGTCACGCTGAACGGGCTGTGCTCGCCGGCGTCCTCGAAACAGGCCAGGAACTCGTTGTTTAGCCACTCGGCGACCGCGTGGACGAAGGGCGCTCCGGCACCGTCGCCCGCCAGTTCGTCCACCATGACCACGATGGTCGGCATCTTCTTCGCGAGCAACCGACGCTCTTCTCGACCAGCAGCCTTGGACGCAGGGTTCACGAAGAGACTCGACAGCGCTTCAATGGTCGTCGTGCGGTTGGCCCGCTCTCGGAAGCCTTGAAGAGCCGCGGTCAAGACCATGCGGGTGACTTCAGGGTTGAGCTGCAAAAGCTCCTTGGCTGTGAGCGCCATGCCCTTGAGCACGCCCATGAGCGGGCGATCCTGGACCAAGTCTTCGTGTTCTGACAGCTGGTCCTTGCGCACCTTGGCGGCTGCGTGCTCGGCGTCAATGTCCTCCTCTTCCTTGGGGTCCAACACCAGCAGCGGCGAGTTCACGGGCTTGACCAGGTCTCGGACCCCGTCGGCCACCACAGCGCACGAGACCTTGTGTTTCGTAGCCCGGCCCAACTCGACCTGCTTGGCATGCCAGCGTTCCGCGGAGGCGATGATTTGGGCGTTCGTGGTGAGTGTCAGGATGCCGGTCGGCTGGCCGTCCTCGCCGCGCGCCAAGCTTTCCGTCACGTCGCGGTTGATGACAACCCGCGGGCTCACGTACAGGAAGAGGTACCCGTCCGACTTCTGGCTGAGGTGACTGCGGATGGCGGTGGTCTTGCCGATACCTGGGTTGCCCTCAAGGGCCAGCACGTTCAGCGCGCCACGTTCGGAACGCTTCAGCCCCGCGACGATGGCTGCCGCGTGCATGTCGCGCAGCGAGAGGGCCGGCCTGCCTTGCGCAAACTCGCGCATCACAGCACCCACGGCTTCGCGTGGTGACGCACCAAAATACTCCTGCAGCGGCTCGGTCTCATCGACCATCGACATCGCTGCGTCCAGCGTGAACTCCTGCGCCGGGTTCGAGAACTTCGGGACAGCTTCGTCCAGGTTGAAGGTGAAGTCCTCGCCGGGCCGGAGCGCTGCTTCCGGTAGGCCCTTAAAAGCCTTGCGTAGCCGAGGCGGAAGCTTGGCGACCATGCCCTTGAATGCCGCTTCGACTTGGGCTTCCAAGGCCGCTGCGTCGTCTTCGGCCAGCTTGGCTGTTTCGCGATACGCCTGCCCCAACTGGGACATCAGCTTGCCGCGCGGCTCTGGCTCGGTCCCCGGGACAAAGCGGGCTGCCAGGCTTTCGAGCCCGTTGGGGGTGACGGCCAGCGCGCGCGCAGTGCATGCCTTGTTCAGCAGGCCCCGCTCCTGCAACAGTTGAACCGTCGCCTCCGCGTAGGAACTGGCCTGGCACAGCTTGTAGAGAGGCTTGTCGTGCGAGGTCAGCGCCCCGAGGTAGTTCTTGATGTCGCCGGACAGCTCGAACGACTCGCCGTCGACCTCGGCCGTCACGCGGGCGAAGACGCTGCGCGAGTCGACGATGCGCCGATGCCGCAGTAGCTCGTCCAGATGGGCACCTTGCTCTCGGAAGTCTTGCAGCTGCGGGGGCATGCTGTACGAGTACTCTTGGACGAGCAGGTAGTCGTCTCGCGAGTCCGGGCCGGTGAGCCACAGGGTGAAGTCCGAGTTGGCGGGCTGCCCCTTGCGTGACCAGTCGGAGTCCACGAGGCCGCTCAGCCCGAATTCCTCGTAGAAAGCCTGTCTTGTCTCGGCGCGCGCAGATTGCTCGAGTGTCGATTCCCCCGGCAAGGTCAGCGGACACCAGAGAGCCCGGACCTTGAGGTCGGCCGGATTCTTGAAGTGCGACTTGACCTGCTTCAAGTAGGCGCGCGTCGCCGTGTAGCCGACCCCATACGCTGTCATCGCCAGGTGGCGCACGGCGGCATTGACGACATCGCGACCCGCCGGGTCGATGATGTCCAACTCGCGGGACAGCCGTCGGGAAACCTCGAGCAGCTTCGTGTCATTCCAGCGGCGCAGCCCGGGACGGTCGCGCGGCACTAGGCCTTGTTCAATCAGGCAGGCCAAGACGCCGCGCTTGACGAGTACCTCGTAGGCTTGCCCCCAGAGCACGGCCTGCTGCCGGAAGCCGAGTTCGGTGACGGCCTCCATCACGAGACCTCTTTGTGGAGCACCTTGGTGACGTGAGCCAATACCGCCGGCAGTGACAGCAGCACCGAACGGCTGCCTCGGCGGTTCATGACTTCAATTTCGCCGCTTTGCGTCGTCTTGGTCGGGTTCGCCCAGTCGAAGGGGTCGAGGACCGGCAGCAGCATCGACTTCGCAGCCGGCTTCTCGCTCTCCATGAAGTGAATGGCACGCAGGACGCTGACGAGCGACTTTCGGACGTCGGATGCCTGGCCGATGCCAAGGATGTTCATCTCTGCGGTCTTGGCCGCCTCGATGTTCGAGATGCGCTGCTCGACTTCGTAGAAGTAGGTGCAGAAGCCGGACTGCGGCCGTTCCTTCTCCTCGCCGACAACGGTGAGCGTCGCAAAGGTGTAAACGGGTACGACGCTTCGCAGGACTTCCTGCGACAGCGAGGCGTACATCGCTTGGTGGTCCTTGAAGTTCACGACCTCGAAGCCGCTCTCGCCGGCTTCGCGCTTGCGCAGTCTGGTCGCAGGAAACACATCCCGACGCAGCGTGTAGAGGTGCAGGTCATCGAAGCGCTTCATCGCCGCATCCAGAAACTCGAGAGTCCCGTGCGGTGCGTGCCGCTCGGCCGCACGACCGATGTGGCGACTGCCGAAGTGATGGGACAGCAGCATGACGTGCTTGAAGCCGTCGGCTCGCAGCCGGGCAATCTCTTCCAGGATGGGCTGGGGGTTCTTGAACTCCTGCCGGCTCTCCACCAGACGAGAGCGCATCCGCTGCGCTCGCAGAATGCTCGTGTCCCCCTGCCGTTCGGCCGTATAGGTTCGACTCACGAAGAGATAGCCGTCGGCGTCCGCATACGTGGGGTGGGAGTCGCACGGCCGGGTGACGTAGGTCAGCAACGCCACCTTGTCGAGCGACCCTTCTAGGGCGAACTGCAACGGCTGCCCGCCCAGCAAGGCGTGCAGCGCGCCCTTGCGCTTCCACTCCAGGTTCCGGGTGCTGCCGCCGGCGTCGGCCTGAGTCGTCAGGCCCTGCAACTTCACAGCCCCTTCGCGGGCAAGCGCTCTTTCGAGTGCCTGACTCACGGCATAGACCGCCGTGTTCGGGTCCTTGGCGTCGTCCTCTCGCTTCAGCTTTCGTCCGGTGTGCTGCAGGCGCACGATGCTCAACGCGACATCAGGCTTCTCGGCCCGGACCCGTCGCTGAAGCTCCCAGAGCACGACGTACACCGTCAATGCGAAGGCGACGATGCTCGCGGAGCGCAGCTGCTCGGACCGGGCTTTCTCCTTCTCGTCCCGGTCGCGGCTGAGTTTGAGCATGTCGAGGTCGTACTGGACCTCGATGCCCGCATCGGTCTTGAAGTACTCCTCGTGGGGTAAGTCGGCAACCCACTCCTGTTCCTGTCGCAGCCACCGGTACGGTACGAAGCGAATCGGCAGGACCGGATACGCCATGTCGCGCTTCATCACGACGTCGTGCGCGTCGCCTGCAACTGCCAGCGAACGCTCCATCAGCTCCGTCTTGACCGTGTAGGAGGCGATGCTGCCAGCCACGACCGGCTCCTGCGAGATGGTCAGGTGCTCGAACCACGCAATGGAGTCGTCGCCGCGCTCAGCCTTGACGAGGATGTCGGCCTTCTGACCAATGGAGTCGACGGCTTCCCAGTTCACGATGCCGCGGTGCAAGGACACCGTGAAGCGCTCGGCGTTGTCGCTGGCACGTGCGACGACCTTGTTGACCTTGCTGCGCAGCAGGTCGATGAGCTCGCTGGCAATTGCCTCCACGACGCTTGCTCTGGCAACCAACGTCTTGTGCAGGTGCCGTAGCGTTGCTGCGGGGTCCTTCTTGATCTGCTCGGCGATGCGCTTTGCCGCTTCCGCAACATCCAGGTCAGCGACCTGGTCGATCGTGTCCGGTATGACCAGGTAGAGGAAGACGAGCTCGGCGACGTCACGTCGGACGAAGAGGTCTTTCTCCTCGCCCTCGAACAGGCGTTCCCGAAGGCGGTCGAGCCGCGACTCGAACGCCGATTTCCCAGTCTGCGGGTTGTTGCCATTGACGCGGAACCGGTAGGAGACCTCACGAAGCGTGGCCACGCCCTGTGCGGGCTCGGTGCGCGTCTCGAATAGCTGCGCTGAGCCTTCGGCCCACACGGGCAGGCACGAGTAGAACAACGCCTTGCGGAGGTGCTCTGCAAGGTCCGACACGTTCTGCTGCCCGTAGATGAGGCTCGGGTCCAGCAAGAGGGCCGCGCCCTTGACGCCAGCAAACCGGGCGAAGCAGTCCTTGACGTGCCTCACGTAGGCCTTGAACCCCGATTTCGAACTCTGGCCGCTGAGGGCGTCCATCAAGCCCATCGTCACCTGGAGCCGGACGCGCGCCAACGCTTCGTCGTCGAGAAAGTCCAGGAAGTCGCGAATCTGGCTGCCGGGCCGGTTGCGTTGAGCTCGGATGGCGTCCAGCGTCTCGTCGACCTCGTCGTCCTCCATGCCCTCCTTGCGGAGCTTGTTGGCAATGCCCTGGCAGAGCAGCTCGAGGCGGTCGGGACCCTCAACCGTCTCGATGGCCGTGAGGACTTTGCCGATGTCCTTGAGACGTTCGTCTGCTCGTCGGTCGTTCGAAGCGAACACCACCGGAACCAGCGAAGCAGTCGACGGGACGGAGGGCTTGCGTTCATTCACCGAGTCAGCCATTCGCTGCAAAGCCTCGTCCATCGAGGCCATTGCCAGGCTGCCTGGTGCAACGTTCTTCAGCGCCTCATCCACCAGTTCGGAAACGACCGAGTAGACCTTCTCCAGACTCTTCGCGGCTGCGGCTTCGGTTCCATGCTGCAGTCGGCCACCCACGCGCGCTGTGGTCCCACGCGGAGGGGGTTCCATGTCGCGAATGAAGCCGCTGCCGTCGCCAGGCTCGAACTGCTTGGCGAACTCAGGGTTGCGAAACAGGCGGGCAAGTACGCCGCGGGTGTTGACGACAACTTGCCCGTCACGAACGCTCACCAACGGAAGGGCCGTCTGCGGCGCATCCTGCGTCGGGGGCAACGCATTGGCAAGAAGTTCAGCCAGCTTTGCAAGCTGGAGGGAGGGGGTGACGGAGCGAGCAGATACGCTCGACCCGCCCCGATAGGGGGACGTGGACATGGTCGACTCCTTTTCTTGGCAGGTTGGCCACTTCACGCCACAAGCCGACCAAGCTCGTGGGTGGATTTCGACTATTGGTGACGCAGTTTAGCTGCTTCGACCGTCAATGCTCAATAACGAGGCAGAACCAAGCTCCTGGCCAAGGGTTGGTCCAGCAGCTCGATCGCATCCTTGGCTGAAGCGCTCTCCACTAGCCGGGTCTGCGATGCGCCCTTTGTCGAAAGTCCGGCATCGGCGCCTTCTTCACCCCATTGCTTCCAGCCTGCCGGCGGCTCTGTAGCCAGGCCATGACCTCGGCAAGGTCCCACACCACGCAGCGCGCCGTGAGATAGAACCGCTTCGGGAATTCGCCGCGGCGCTCCAGCTCGTAGATCGTCGAATCTGCCAGCGGGACGATCTGACGTAGTTCGCTGCGGCGGATCGTGCGCCGCAATTGCTTGGGGTCGGTCGGCGCTGCGCTGTGCAGCTCGTTGATCGCTCGCGCGTCGAACGCGCCCAAGGCTTCGGTCTCGCGCGCAGCCTGCCGAAGCAGGGCAGCGCCATCTCTATCGGCAGCAGCGTCGGCATCGACGACGCCGTCGAGCCGCGAAGACGTTGCCTTCACCGTACCGGCCGCCCTCGCCACGCCCATGAACTGATTCCCGCGTTTCATCCGCACCCCCGTCGTCGGTCCAGGGGCCACCGCAGCGTCCCCGACCGACTCTCCGAACAGTCGACCTAGCGCGCCGCCACCAACGACTCGGCGGCTCGCGATCCTCGGGGCCTCGACGTGGCGTCCCTGCGCCTTCCGCCATGGATCGTCGGCCTTCGCCATCTATCGCCTGGCCCCTTGGTCTCCGGTTACGGAATCCGGCGCAAAAGTGTCGGGACCCATCGATCCCCCCTGCCGCCGCTGTCGGCCCTACGAATTAGGTCGCCTGTCGCTCTTTTCCTTCCGCTGACCTTCGCTCGATCTCCTCCCCGTCCGGCAACCGACGGGGAGAGCCATGGCGCTCAAGGCAGGAGAGGGTCTCCAGCGATGGGAGATCGCGGTCACGAAGAAGCTGGTGGGCGAGTTCAGAAGGCGATCGCGAAGCCTCGCCCGGGACGAGTTCGACGATCTGGTCCAGGAGTGCCTGGCGCACTGGATCGTGGTGCGACGGAAGCTCGCGCCCGATCCCGATGTGCCACCCGTGGGCTACATGGCGCATGTCATCCGCAACAAGCTCACGGATCTGATCCGGGAGCGGGAAGCTGACAAGCGCGCCGGCGAGCAGGAGGCGCTGTCGCTCGATGCCGCGCTCGACGGCTCGGACGATGGCCTGACGCTGGCCGACCTGCTGGCCGACGAGGAGTCGGCCCAGCGGGAAGATGCCGGTGCCGTCGATCACCAGCACGCGCGCATCGACATCGGCCGCGCCCTGGCTCTGTTGACGCCGGTCCAGCGACAGTTGTGCCAGATGCTCGGCGAGGAGGGGCTGACCGTCAAAGAGGCCGCCGAGCGGCTCCGAATCCACCGCGGCACCCTGTACGAGGAGATCAAGCGCATCCGTCGGGTGTTCACAGATCAGGGGCTTGGCGACTATCTGAAGGGGTAGCCCGACACTTTTCCACGCGATTCCGTATGCCTGAAGACCGACCTGAATCGGCACGGAATCGATGATCAAGTTCACCATCACCAGTACCAAGGGCGGCGTCGGCAAGACGACGCTCACGGCTAACCTCGGCGCCCTGCTGGCCGACATGGGGCTGCGCGTCCTTCTGGTCGACGCCGATGTCCAGCCCTCGCTGTCGAAGTACTTCCCGCTGGCGGCGGCGCAGCCGGCGGCCGGGCTCACCGAGGTGATCCTGCGCGGCGAGGTGACCGCCGCGTGCATCACGGCCACGGTCTTCCCGAACCTCGACATCGTCGTGTCGGACGACCCCGAAGGCCACCTTCCCAACTGGCTGCTCAACCGGATCGACCGCGGTTTCCGGTTACGTTTCGCCCTGCAGGCCGCCGTCGTGGCGAACGCATATGACTGCGTCCTGATCGACACGCAGGGCGCGATCGGCCCCTTGCAGGACGCGGCCCTCATGTCTGCCGACATCCTCGTCTCGCCGATCACGCCGGAGGTTCTCTCCGCGCGCGAGTTCAAAGACGGCACGATGGAGCTGCTCGATCGGCTGGAGCCGGGCAGCGCCCTGGGCGCCACGCTCGGGCCGGTGAAGGCGGTGATCTACCGGCAGGACCGCACGGCCGACGCCCGTCTCATCGCGAGCGGCATCCGCGAGGACTTCATCCGCCTGAAGGGCAGGGTGTCGGTGCTCGATACCGTCGTGCCGCACGCCAAGGCCTACAAGGAGGCGGCCACTCTGCGGATCCCGGTGCACCGGCACGAGCCTCGGAGGGACGGCGTCATGCCGAGCGCGTCCACGGTGATGCATCAGCTCGCTTGGGAGCTGATTCCCAGCCTCCAGGGCGTTCACGCCGGCGATTCTCCTGCCGAGGAACGATCGGCATGAGCGGCAAGGTGTCGGTCGACGAGCGGCGGCGACTGGTGGCGGAGTCGTTGCGCGTCGGAAACCCGGGCAACAACGCCCGCGACCTCGCCGGCCAAGTCGACCCGCGAGCGGAGTCGCAGATCGAGCTCGCGGTCGACGAGATCCAGCCCTACGAGCACAACCCGCGGCGCGCGACGAACGCGAAGTTCGACGACATCAAGGAGTCGATCCGCACCAGCGGTCTGAGAAGCCCGCTCACCGTGACCCGCCGCCCCGGCGAATCGCACTTCATCGTCGAGGCGGGCGGCAACACGCGGCTGCTCGCGCTGCGGCAACTGTGGGCCGAGACGCGCGATCCGCGCTTCCGCAAGCTGGTGGTGCTGTTTCGGCCATGGCGATCCGAGAGCCACGTCCTCACCGCGCACTTGATCGAGAACGAACAGCGCGGCGAGATGACCTTCTGGGACAAGGCGTGCGGCATCGTCGCGCTCAAGTCCCGACTGGAAGCGGAGCAGGGCCGCACCTTGACTCTGCGGCCGCTGGAGGACGCGCTGCACGCGCTGGGCTTGTCGGTGAATACCGCGACGCTCGGCCTCCATCTCTTCGCCACCGAGCGATTGCGAACCCTCGGCGAGGCGGTGACCAATCTGTCCGGCCTCGACGTCAAGACGATGCAGCCGCGGCTGAACGCGCTGAGACGCTACGCCCAGGCGCGGAGCTCGGTCTCCGAAGACGACCTCTACGCGCAGGTGTTCGAACCCGTCTTTCGACGCATCGCGCAGCAGTATCCGCACACCGGCGCGTTCAGCGTCGCCGCCACCTGCGAGGCCTGCGAAGTCGCACTGGCCCATCAGCTCGGCGAACCCGTCGAGTCGCTGCGTTCGGCACTAAAGTCGAAGGGCGACCGCGAGTCCCAGGTGACCCCGTCCGCGCCGGTGGCCGGGTCTTCCGCCGACGGCGATGACTCAGAGGCAGACGAACTACTGACGCGTGCCAGGCGCTTTGCCGACGTCGTCGGCATCGCCGGCGTGGTCCAGCCGGAGCCGCAGTCCCCCGCCGGCTTGCGCATCGCGACGCTCAACGACAGCGACGCGGAGGACCCAATGCGCCATCGCGCCTGGTGCCTGCTCGCGGCGCTACTCGGTGAGCTCGAGCCGAATACGGCGCCGTCGAACGCGGCGGCGCCGGCGTTCCTGCAATGGCTGGTCGATCCCGACGACCCCTCCGCAACGGCGTTCTGGGAGCTGCTGGCGTGCGCCAGGCGATCGGGCGGCCTTCGCCGGCGGCCGGGCGCCGCGGGCGAAGCGGCTTCCACCTCGGAGGCGGAGTGATGCTTCCGCTGCAGGACGCCCAGGTACGGCTGGTCCTCCTCAACCACGTCACGGTGCGCCTGGCCGACGCCGCGCTCGACGAGCTCCACGCGGCCGGCATAGATACGGAGCAGCTGGCCCACCTGCGGCAGCTCTCGGCCATCGATCTCAGTCGACTCGCCGCGATGCGCAGCCTGACCATCGGCGTCGCCTTCGACGGCGCGGCCCTCAGGGCCGGGCTGCGGGCAGTGGCCCTCGTCAACGAGGCCAAGGCGCTGGAGACGTACTTCATCCGCCACGGGGCGTCGACGCACCTGATGAGCGCGCTCTTTAAGCTCCGCCGCAAGCTGACGCTCAAGCGCCGCCGGGACATCGGTGCACGGCGCCCGGCCGGTCGCGTGCCGCTGCCCGACTACGCGACGCGCGAGCGCATCTACCAGGCTTGGCGGTCCGTCGCCGATCCATCGCCCCGCGTCCGCTACTACCGGCTGCACCAGGAGTTCCAGCACATCCCGATCGCCGTGCTGGAGGCGGTCGTCCGCGAATTCGAGGCCGACGAATGAACGCACGCATGGAGAGCCTCGGCATCACGCCGCAGCTGTTGCTTGAGGTCTTCGACATTCCGGTGAGCTTTCATCGCTGTCTGGTGCCGATCACCGGCGGCGTGACGTCGGCGTTGATGCTCTCGCAGGCGATCTGGACCAGTCAGGCGCTGGAGCCTTCTGCCGATGGCTGGTTCCTCCGCTCCCAGGAGCAGTGGACTCAGGAGACCGGGCTCTCGCGCTGGGAGCAGGAGACCGCCCGCCGCGCCTTGCGCCGCTCCGGCCTGCTCGAAGAGCGCCGCGTCGGCATGCCGGCCAAGCTCTGGTTCCGAGTACGAGCGGATGCGGTCTGGCGCGCGCTGCAGACCCATGCCGGGGCGGCTGACCGGTGAGCGCCGGAGGAGGCCGCCGCCGTGGCTGAAGACGCGCGCCGCGAGCACGAAGAGTCGCTGGTGGCGGCTGGAGACGTCGATACCGCCCCGCTCGCCGTCATCTGGCCGCTGCTGGGTCGGCACATCGCCTTCCATCGTCGGCTCGTAGACCTCACGTCCAGCGTCAAGGCGGCGCTCCTGCTGTCGCAGTCGATCTACTGGACGCGCCACGGTCGCGACATCGCCCGCAACGGCGGCTGGTTTCACAAGACGACGGAGCAGTGGGCGATCGAGACCGGACTGTCGCCGAAGGAGCAGGCCAGCGCGCGCGAGGTGCTGCGCAATCTCGCGCTCCTGGACGATCAGCGGATCGGCCTTCCCGCCCGGCTGCACTTCAGGTTGAGGCTGGACGAGCTCGGCGCGCGGCTCGCCGATCGGATCGCCGGCCATCCGCAAGCGGTCGACTGGAGCGACCGGCTCGCGCTTGCGGAACTGCTTGGTCCGTCGGTGGCCTTCCACCGGGCGCTCGTCGAGGTCGCGGGTGGCGTGCACGGCGGGCTGATGCTGTCGCGCGCACTGCACCTCACGCGGCTGCAGGTCCGACGTCGTCTGGACCAGTGGATCGTCAGTTCGGCCGCGCGCTGGTTCGAGGAGCTCGGTCTCACGCGGCGCGAACAGGAAACGGCGCGGCGCGATCTCGTGCGCGCCGGGCTCTGGGAAGAGTGCCTGCGCGGCATTCCGCCGAGCCTGGTGGCGCGCATCAGGCTCGACTGCCTGCTGACATTGCTGACCGAAGACGTCTCGCCGGCACGGGCCACCGACCTGCGGGGCGTGGATTCAGAGCGTGACGTTGGCGCAGCCAACGATTCACCGAAGAGCGATTCAAGACTGTGGCAACCCCGCACCCTTGCCGCGCCGAATCCGCCACGACAGTTCGGCCCGACCCGCGAACACGGTTCACCCGAAAGCGCCGCTCTTCTTATGAATCACAGTACAGGTGAATCACTACAACCACAGAACACTGGCCCGCCGACGCCTGTGCCGGCCGCCGTGGATGGTGGTGGGGAGTTGATCTTCCCCGAGCAGATGCTGCCGGACGAGCGCCAGGCAGCACGCGTGCTGCTTCGCCCCTGCGACGATCACGCCCAGGCTCTGCTCGACGAGCTTGCCGGCCGGCTGCAGATGGGCGGCGTGCGCAGCAGTCCGGTCGCGTACCTGCGCGGGCTCATCGCGCGCGCCGGCGCCGGCAGCTTCGTACCGGAGCTCGGCCTCCGCGTGGCGGCCGCGCGTGCCCAGCGCCAGCAAGAGGCCGCCCTGCGTCGCGAACGCGAAGCCGAGGAACGGCGCCTCGCGGCCGAGCGCGCCACGCCCGAGTACCAGGCCAGGGCTCGCGCGCAGCGCGAGAAGGTCAGGCAGATGCTCGGCGAGCTCAAGACGCGCATGAACACCGGCAGGCAGCCATGAGCACGCCCGCGCTCCCCCCGCCTCGTCGAAACCAGAACACGCCAACACGGAGTCAGCGATGACAAGACAAGACGCACCATCCTCACTCGGTTCGGTGGCCGATGCCGCGCCGGCCATCACCGCACCCGCGGCGCCAGCACGGCCAGCCGGATCGTCGCTGGGCCAGCTCGTCGACGAAACACCCGATGCGATGACCCTGCACACGCAGGACGCGTACCGGATGTTCACCGGCCGCGCCGCCGATCCGGCGAGCAACGTCCCAGCGATTCCGGGCGGGCGGCGCTTCGCGGCGGTGCTCAAGGCGATCTGGTACCTGTCGGCCAACGACAACCCATACGCCGACTGGATCCTGATCCGCGTCTACCAGTCGCTGTCCGGCATCCGATCGCAGATGGGCCAGGTCATCGAAGCGCGGGAGGCCGAGTTCGTGCGACTTCGCCGCCGAGGGCTTGCGCTGTCCGTACTTGCGTCCCGCAGCCCGGTTACGGTGGAGCTGGGGTTTCGCAGTCCGTATGGCTACGCCACGGCCGAGGCGATCGTCGAGTTCGACTACCACGTGCGCATGGTCAAGACCCTGGTCCTAAAGGACCGCATGAGCGACGAGGCTGGCAGGGCCGAGATCCGCGCCATCGGCCGCGGCCTGCGCGCTTTGTTCCTCGAGCCGATCCGCTGGGAGCGCAACCTGTTGCGCGAGGAAATGCTCCCGCTGAGCCGGCGCGACTTCCTACCGGGCGCGGACGAAGCGGCTCGGCAGCGCGTTCGTGCCGCGGTGGCGCTGTTCGGTGAACTCCCGCGCAAGGTGTTCACCGGCGAGGAGGCGCCGAGGCACTCGCAGCGGCGCGTCACCCCAACCGCGGCGGAGCTGCGGCTGATGCAGCAGGTTTCGCTCGGCGCGGACGCCGAGCCGCCACCGCCACCGGAGGGCCGGCTCCTGTGACGAACGATGCGTACCCACCGGCCGGGCATCCCTGTGCGCCGGAGTGGGCGATGCTCCGCGTGCTTGCGGGCGAGGCGCTCGCCGTCGCCGTGCTGCACGGCGCTGCGCATCTGTCGTTTCGCGGCTATCGCGTCGCTGCCAGGCGCCTCTGCGCCACCGGGGCGAATGACGCGCTCGTCGAGGTCACGCTCTCCGGTAGTTGCGGCGGCGAGCTGCTCGACCGTGTCCGCATTGCAGTTGCATCCCGATCGGACGCGGGATCAGCATGCCGCAGCGATCTCTTGCACGCGCCGGTGACGGCCGTGTGCACGACCGAGTCTCTCGCTGGCTGTGTCAGCCCGATTGATGCCCGTTACGCATCGCCCGAAACCGGTCAGATCTCCTGAGAACCGGTGGCCGCAAGGCCGACGTCAGCTACACGAAGTTCGACTGCCGTGTCAGCGGTGCTGACGCTCAGGCGATCGTCAAGCGCCTGGAAGACGATGTCGCAGCCGAGAAGGCCGTGATCATCGGCTTCCGGATCGCCGACATCTACCCCGAACTGTTCACCTTCGAGAAGGGCGACAGGAAGGGACAGCCGGGCGTCAGCATCAAGGGTCGTCTGCTGCGTATCAAGTTCGCCAAGGTCAACGGCAAGTCGATCGACGTGCCGCAACTCGCGAGCGCGGACGAAGCAGAGAGCGTTCCGTTCTGACCGCCGGCACCGTCGGTCTCTATCCATCCCCCGGGGAGCTTGCTCCCTGGGGGAGGAGTTCCCCATTCGTCATTCGAAGGAGAACTCCATGTGTCGATCAATCGAATCGATGTCCGACGCCGCCCTGCTCGGCACGCTGGTGGGGCCACGCTCGGCAGCGAATCTGTTGAAGGAAGCGAGCGGCAGCCTGTCGCGGTTGCTGAGCGCGGAAGTGGCACAGCAGGTGCCGTCGTCGTCCGTCGAAACCAAGCTGCTGGCGGCCAGGGAACTGGTCCGTCGTGCTCTGGCCGAGACGATGCGCGAACGGGACATGCTGGCCTCACCGGCCGCGGTGCGCGAGTACCTGCGGATCACGATGGCCGAGCGTCACCACGAAGTCTTTATGGTGCTGTTCCTCGATGCACAGAACCGGGTCATCGCGCCCGAGGAAATGTTTCGGGGGACGCTTACGCAGACCAGCGTGTACCCGCGTGAAGTAGTCAAGCGCGCGCTGGCGTTGAACGCGGCAGCCGTGATCCTGGCGCACAACCATCCGTCAGGCGTCGCCGAGCCCAGTCGGGCCGACGAGTTCCTGACCCAGTCGTTGCGCTCGGCGCTGGCCCTGGTCGACATCCGCGTGCTCGACCACATCGTGATCGCCGGCAGCAATGCCGTCTCGTTCGCCGAACGCGGCCTTCTGTAGCCCGTGAACCCTGCGCGACGCCCGTCGCGCATCCCATCCGGATCGGGATCCCTCGGTCCGGTTCTTACCCCCAGCGGGGATGTGCATCCCCGCATGGCGGGGGGCCGTTCCCGCAACTTCTCTGGAGTCTCACCATGAAAAGCGGACGTACTCTCGTCGACCTGGCCCGTGAACTCGAGCGCCAGATCTCCTCCAAGCGCGACCTGGTCGTGCCCTCGTCGTTCCTGCAATGCCGTACCGAAGAGGGCGGCGACCTCAAGCTGATCGTCGACTCCCGCCAGGGAGACGGCGAGTACGGCGTCACGGGTCTGGCGCGCCGGCAACTCGCCGACAAGCTCAAGATCCCGTTCGCCTACTTCGAGCGCATGCGCACCGAGCAGCCCGCGCTGCTCGATCGCAACGTCAACACCTGGCTGCAGACGGATGGCGATCGCCGGATGCTGCGCACGCTGGACGGGCAGGTGAGGGCGGTGCTGTCGGACCGCTATCGCCGGCTGGACAACTTCGATCTCGCGGAGAACGTCTTGCCGATCCTGCAGCGGCTGGAAGGTGCCCGCTTCGAATCGGTCGAACTGACCGAGACGAAGATGTACCTGAAAGTCATCACGCCTCGCGTCGAGTTCGAGGTCGCACCCGGCGACATCGTGCAGGCCGGCATCGTCATCACCAACTCGGAGGTCGGCTGCGGCACGCTCTCGGTGCAGCCGCTGATCTACCGGCTGGTGTGCAAGAACGGTCTGATCGCATCGGACCACGCGCTGCGCAAGACGCATGTCGGGCGCTCGCTGACCACGGAAGCGGAGTCGATCAACGTGTTCAGGGACGACACCCTGGCCGCAGACGACCGGGCCTTCTTCCTGAAGGTGCGGGATGTGGTCGAGGCTGCGGTGTCCGAAGCCACGTTCCGCCAGGTCGCGCAGAAGCTGCAGAAGACGCGCGACATCC
>JADHED010001258.1_pt1 | contig 22940 bp, 28 predicted proteins | sample 8952041 | NCBI WGS metagenome assembly JADHED01 (sample SAMN16124423, study PRJNA663239) | bioreactor sludge metagenome | isolation source: sludge (control) | place: India:Bengaluru | collected 2018-09-08
GGCGCCCCCCTACCCCGCCGGGTGCAGGCCCGGGGCTTCCTGGCCCGTGCGGGCGACATATTCCGTGTAGCCGCCGCCGTACTGGTGGACGCCGTCGGGGGTCAGCTCCAGCACGCGGTTCGACAGGGCCGCCAGGAAATGGCGGTCGTGGCTGACGAACAGCATGGTGCCTTCGAAGTTCGCCAGGGCCGCGACCAGCATCTCCTTGGTCGCCATGTCGAGGTGGTTGGTCGGCTCGTCCAGGACCAGCAGGTTGGGCGGGTCGAACAGCATCTTGGCCATCACCAGGCGCGCCTTCTCGCCGCCCGACAGGACGCGGCAGGGCTTCTCCACATCGTCGCCCGAGAAGCCGAAGCAGCCCGCCAGGGTGCGCAGCACGCCCTGGCCGGCCTGCGGGAACGCGCTGTCCAGGGACTCGAAGATCGTCTCCTCGCCGTCCAGCAGGTCCATGGCGTGCTGGGCGAAATAGCCCATCTTCACGCTGGCCCCGATGCTGACCACGCCCTGGTCGGGGGCGATGGCGCCGGCCACCAGCTTCAGCAGCGTCGACTTGCCCGCCCCGTTGGCGCCCAGCACGCACCAGCGTTCCTTGCGGCGCACGAGGAAGTCGAGGCCCTCGTAGATCGGCTGGGCGCCGTAGCCCTTGTGGACGCCGCGCAGGCTGATCACGTCGTCGCCCGACCGCGGCGGGCTGCGGAACTCGAAGCTCACCGACTGGCGGCGGCGGGGCGGCTCGACGCGCTCGATCTTGTCCAGCTTCTTGACCCGGCTCTGGACCTGGGCGGCGTGGCTGGCGCGCGCCTTGAACCGCTCGATGAACTTGATTTCCTTGGCCAGCATCGCCTGCTGGCGCTCGTACTGCGCCTGGCGCTGCTGTTCGCTGAGCGCGCGCTGCTGGTCGTAGAAGTCGAGGTCGCCCGAATAGGTGATGAGCTGGCCGCCGTCGATCTCCACCACCTTGCCGATGATGCGGTTCATGAAGGCGCGGTCGTGCGAGGTCATCAGCAGCGCGCCGTCGTACGACTTGAGGAACGACTCCAGCCAGATCAGGCTTTCGAGGTCGAGGTGGTTGCTGGGCTCGTCCAGCAGCATGGCGTCGGGCCGCATCAGCAGGATGCGGGCCAGCGCCACGCGCATCTTCCAGCCCCCGGACAGCAGGCCGACGTCGCCGTCCATCCGCTCCTGGCTGAAGCTGAGGCCGGCCAGCACCTCGCGCGCCCGCGCCTCCAGCGCATAGCCGTCCAGCTCCTCGAAGCGATGCTGCAAGTCGCCATAGCGCTCCATGATGGCGTCCAGCTCGTCGGCCCGGTCCGGGTCGACCATCGCCGCCTCGAGGGCGTGCATCTCGGCCGCCAGCGCGCTCACGGGCCCGACCCCGTCCATCACCGCGGCGACCGCGCTCTGGCCCGACATCTCGCCGACGTCCTGGCTGAAGTAGCCGATGGTCGTGCCGGGATCGATCGCCACCAGTCCGTCGTCGGGCTGTTCCTGGCCGGTGATCATGCGGAACAGCGTCGTCTTGCCGGCGCCGTTCGGGCCGACCAGCCCGACCTTCTCGCCCTTTTGGACGCCCATCGAGGCTTCGATGAACAGGATCTGGTGGCCGTTCTGCTTGGAGATGTTGTCGAGGCGGATCATCGGGCGCCCTGCTAGCGGCTGGGCGGCCGGAAAGCCAGCCTCGGCCCGCGCGCCTCCCCGTCCCGGCGCGGCCGCCGCGCCGTCGCCGGCTCTTGATTCCGCCCGCGGACCGCGGTCTCTACGACGAGGCCTGCAAGGCCTCGTTCGCCACGGAGCCGGCCCCATGACCAAGCCCATGAAGATCGACTTCGTCTCGGACGTGTCGTGCCCCTGGTGCGTCATCGGCCTGGGCGGCCTGGAGGAGGCCCTGGCGCGGGTCGGCGACCTGGTCGACGCGACGATCACCCTGCAGCCGTTCGAGCTCAATCCCGACATGCCGCCCGAGGGGCAGAACATCGGCGAGCACGTGTTCCAGAAGTACGGCGCGACGCCCGAGCAGTCGGCGGGGAACCGCGAGCAGATCCGCGCCCGCGCCGCCGCGGTGGGCTTCACCATCGCCATGACGCCCGAGAGCCGGATCTACAACACCTTCGACGCCCATCGCCTGCTGCACTGGGCGGGTCTCAAGGGGCGCCAGCTGCCGCTGAAGCACGCCCTGTTCGAGGCCTACTTCACGCGGGGCGAGAACCCGGGCGACCACGAGGTGCTGGTCGCCGCCGCCGAACGCGCCGGGCTCGACCCCGTGGCGGCCCGCGACGTTCTGGCCTCGGGCCGCTTCGCCGACCACGTCCGGTCGCTGGAGCGCCAGTGGTACGAGGCGGGCATCAGCTCGGTCCCGGCCGTGATCATCAACGAGAAATACCTGATCTCCGGCGGCCAGCCCGCCGACGCGTTCGAGCGCGCCCTTCGCAGCATCGCGGCGGAGTCGTAGCGCCGCCGCGTCGGGGCGTCGCGTCGGGGCGCCGGCCTCAGCCGCCCCCGCCGCACACCGGGCATTCCGGGTCGCCGGCCACCCGCACCGTGCGAGTCTCTGCGGCGAGGGCGTCATAGACGAGGAGGCGGCCGGTCAGGGGCTCGCCCGTGCCGGTGATCAGCTTGATCGCCTCCAGCGCCATCATCGAGCCGACGACGCCGGCGAGGGCGCCGACGACGCCGACGGCGACGCAGGTCTCGGCGTCGGGCGGGACCTCGGGCACCAGGCAGCGGTAGCAGGGCTGGCGGCCGAAGACGCCGACCTGGCCGGTCCACCGTCCGATGGCGCCCGAGACCAGCGGCTTGCCGTGGCGCACGCAGGCGGCGTTGACGCAGAAGCGGACGCCGAAGTCGTCGGTGCCGTCGAGCACGAGGTCGACGCCCTCCACCAGTCGGTCGGCGGTGTCGTCGGCGAAGGCGCCCTGGAAGCCGGCCACGAACACATGCGGATTCAGCGCCGAGAGGCGGTCGGCGGCGGCTTCCACCTTCGGCCGGCCGATGTCGTCGTCGGCGTAGATCACCTGGCGCTGGAGGTTCGAGCGGTCGACGTCGTCGGGGTCCGCCAGGATGAGGGTGCCGACGCCCGCGGCGGCCAGGTAGAGCGCGGCTGGCGAGCCCAGGCCCCCGGCGCCGACGATCAGCACGCTGGCGGACTTCAGCTTCTGCTGGCCGGGGCCGCCGACCTCGCGGAGCACCAGGTGGCGGGCGTACCGCTCGATCTCTTCGTCGGTGAAAGTCATGGTCTCGTCGTGGCGTACTTGACCCGAGGGAGCGTGCTGCTCACATCGCGCCGATGTCGAATACCTCAACCTTTCCCGATTGGCACGGAACCACGATCCTGGCGGTCCGCAAGGACGGCCGCACGGTGATCGCCGGCGACGGCCAGGTCTCCATGGGCCAGACCATCGTCAAGGGCGGCGCCAAGAAGGTGCGCCGGCTGGCCGGCGGCCGGGTGATCGCCGGCTTCGCGGGCTCCACCGCCGACGCCTTCACCCTGCTCGAGCGCCTCGAGGCCAAGCTCGAGCAGTACCCCGAGCAGCTGGTCCGCGCCTGCGTCGACCTGGCCAAGGACTGGCGTACCGATCGGTACCTCCGGCGGCTCGAAGCGATGCTGATTGTTGCTGATAAGAACTGTATTTTCACGGTCACCGGCGCCGGCGACGTGCTGGAGCCCGAGCAGGGCGTGGCGGCCATCGGCTCCGGCGGCAACTACGCCCTGGCGGCGGCGCGGGCGCTGATCGACGTCGACGGGCTGGACGCCGAGGCCCTGGCCCGCAAGGCCATGGCGATCGCCGCCGAGATCTGCGTCTACACCAACGGGAACCTGACCGTTGAAACGCTGTAGCCTGGGGTTGGCCGCGCTGCTGCTGGCGTCGGCGGCGGCCTCCGGGCCTGTCATGGCCGCCGAGATCGACCCGGCGCCGGTGGTGGCGGCCGAGCGGGCCTTCGCCGCCGACGGGCTGGCGCTGGGCATCCAGCCGAGCTTCCTCAAACACTCGGCGCCGGACGGGATCGTCTTCGCGCCCGAGCCGGTGCTGGCGCACGCGCTCTACGGACAGCCGCGGCCGAAGGGACCGGCGCTGGTCTGGTGGCCGTTGTGGGCGGGGATCGCCCGCTCGGGCGACCTCGGTTTCACCACCGGCCCCTACACCTTCGACGACGAGGCCCGGGGCTATTACTTCACCGTCTGGGCAAAGCAGCCCGACGGGACGTGGAAATGGGTGTTCGACGGCGGACCGCCCAGCGACACCACCGGCGCGGCGCCGAAGGACTCGCCGGTGGCCTATGCGCGGCTGTCGTCGCGGCAGGCCGGCTCGCCCGCCAAGGCGATGGCCGAGGTGAGCGCGGCCGAGGCCGCCCTGCACGCGGCGGCGAAGTCTGACGTGAAGGCGGCGTTCCTGGGCGCGCTGGCCGAGGACGGGCGCATCGTGGGCTCCAGGGCGAAGCCGCCGGCCAGCCGCGAGGAGCTGGAGGCCGAACTGGGCCGCCGGGCCACCTCGATCACCTACGGCCCGCTGGGCGGCTCGGCGTCGGGCGCAGGCGATCTCGCCTGGACCTACGGCGTGGCGCGCTGGACCGGGCCCGAGGGCGAGCGGCGCGGCCACTATGTGCGGATCTGGCGGAACGACGCGGCCGGCTGGCGGCTGCTGTTCGACGAGCTGCTGCCCGGTCCGCCGCTGAAGACCCCGCCCGCCGCGGCGACGACCGCGCAGCCAGGGGTGTCAGGCGCAGGCTGATCCCCTATCTAGCGGGCATGACCGAGTTTTCCCCCCGCGAGATCGTCTCCGAACTCGACCGCTACATCGTCGGCCATGCGGAGGCGAAGCGCGCCGTGGCCGTGGCGTTGCGCAACCGCTGGCGGCGTCGGCGCGTGCCGGACGACTTGCGCGACGAGGTGACGCCGAAGAACATCCTGATGATCGGTCCCACCGGCGTCGGGAAGACCGAGATCGCCCGCCGGCTGGCGAAGCTGGCACAGGCGCCTTTCCTGAAGGTGGAGGCCACCAAGTTCACCGAGGTCGGCTACGTCGGCCGCGACGTGGATCAGATCGTCCGCGACCTGGTGGAGAGCGCCATCGCCATGGTGCGGGAGAAGCGCCGGGCCGGCGTGCGCGCCCGGGCCGAGGCGGCGGCCGAGGAGCGCATCCTCGACGCCCTGACCGGGCCCGGCTCCACGGCCGCACGCGAGAGCTTCCGCAGGAAGCTGCGGGCGGGCGAGCTGGACGACAAGGAGGTGGAGCTGCAGCTCGCCGACACGTCCTCGCCCCTGGGGATGATGGACGTCCCCGGCCAGCCGGGCGCGTCGATGGGGATGCTCAACATCGGCGAGATGTTCGGCAAGGCGTTCGGTGGCCGGACGAAGACCCACAAGACGACGGTGTCCGGCGCCTGGGCGCCGCTGATCGCCGAGGAGAGCGACAAGCTGGTGGACCAGGAGGCCCTGACCACCGAGGCGCTGGAGCTGGCTGAGAACCAGGGCATCGTCTTCCTGGACGAGATCGACAAGGTGGCCAGCCGGTCCGAGCGCCAGGGCGCCGACGTCAGCCGCGAGGGGGTGCAGCGCGACCTGCTGCCGCTGATCGAGGGCACCACGGTCTCGACCAAGCACGGGCCGGTGAAGACCGACCACATCCTCTTCATCGCCTCGGGGGCCTTCCACGTGGCCAAACCGTCCGACCTGCTGCCCGAGCTGCAGGGGCGGCTGCCGATCCGGGTGGAGCTGCACGCCCTGAGCCGCGACGACATGCGCCGCATCCTTACCGAGCCCGAGGCGAACCTGATCCGCCAGCATCAGGCGCTGCTGGCCACCGAGGGGGTCACGCTGAGCTTCACCGACGAGGCGGTCGACGCCCTGGCTGACGCGGCGGTGGCGGTGAACGGCGCGGTGGAGAACATCGGCGCCCGGCGGCTGCAGACCGTGCTGGAGAAGGTGATGGAGGAGATCAGCTTCACCGCCGCCGACCGCACGGGGGAGACCATTGTCATCGACGCGGCCTATGTCACCGAGCGGGTTGGCGCCCTGTCGCGCAACGCCGACCTGTCGAAGTTCATCCTCTGATGTGCGGCCGTTGCGGGCTGTCGCGGCGGTGGGTGCTGGCCGGCCTTGGCGCGGCGGCCCTGGCCGGCTGCAGCGAGAACGCCGCCACGGGCCGCAAGCAGTTCGTGGTGGTGGACGACGGCCAGCTCGCCGGCATGGCCGACCAGGCCTGGAACGAGGTGCTGGCCAAGGTGAAGCCGGTGACCGACCCTGCGGCGCACGCGCGTCTCGCCCGCATCGGCGCGCCGCTGGTCAAGGCCTCGGGCCGCACCGACCTCGACTGGTCGTTCACGGTGCTGGACAGCCCCGAGCTGAACGCCTTCGTGCTGCCGAACGGCCGCGTCGGCTTCTTCCGCGGCCTGCTGGACCTGGCCAGGAGCGATGACGAGGTCGCCTCGGTGCTGGGTCACGAGGTCGGCCACGTGCTGGCCCGCCACGCGGCCGAGCGGATGAGCCAGGAGATCGCCGTGCAGGCCGGGGTCTCCATCGCCCAGATGCTGATCTCGGACCAGGCGGGCGAATACACCGACGAGATCGGCGCGGCCCTCGGCATGGGCGCGGTCTATGGCGTCATCCTGCCCTACTCGCGCAAGCACGAGCTGGAGGCCGACCGGGTGGGCGTGGACCTGATGCGCCGGGCGGGGCTCGATCCGAACGCGGCCATACGGTTCTGGGAGCGGATGGTGGCGCGCGGCGCCGAGGCGCAGAAGCCGCCAGAGGTGATCTCCACCCACCCGGCGGACGAGCGGCGGCTGGCGGAGCTGAAGGCGGCGGTGGCGGGTTCGCCGCCCGCCTAGCGCCTGCGCAGCAGGGCCGGGTCCAGCGCCTCGCCCTTCACCGGCTTTCCGTCGAGGTCGCGGCTTTCGATCGTGCGGGCCTTGAGGAGGGAGTTGTAGATCGCCTCCTCGGTGGCGTCCGCCACGGCGACGAAGAGGGGCGACGCATCGTCGTTGGCCACCTCTTCGACCTTGGCCACCCCCTGGCGCCGTTCTGGCGTGCGGCGGACGGCGTCGGCGGTGGAGAAGGCGATGGCGTAATCGCCGGAACCGTTGGTAAAGGCCGAGCCCGTCCGCGCGAGGCCCGCGAAGCTTCGCCGCGCGAGCCGCGTCAGGGCGCGGTCGCCCAGCGGCGCGTCGGTGGCGATGACGATCATGATCGAGCCGTCGGCGACGGACGGGGCTGAGGCCGCGGCGGGCGCGTATTCCCGCAGGTAGAAGCGCCCCGTGCGGCGGCCGACAGGGTCGCCGTCGACGACCAGCGAGCCGCCATAATTGCTCTGCACGAGGACACCGACCGTGTAGCCGCCCAGCTTGGCCGGCAGCACGCGGGAGCTGGTGCCGATGCCGCCCTTCAGGTCGAAGGCCATGGTCCCGGTCCCTGCGCCGACCGCGCCCTCCTCGACCGGACCCGCCTTGGCCTCGCGCAGCGCCGTCAGCACGTCGGCCTCGGTGATGACGCGCTTGCGGATGTTGTTGAGGTAGCCGTCGTTGGTCTCGCCGACCACGGCGTTGACCGACCGAACCGTCTCGTTTCCCGGCTGGGCCAGGGTCCAGGTCACAAGGGCGTCCGCCGCCCGCCAGACCGACAGGGTGTTGGTGAGCACGATCGGGGTCTCGATCTCGCCCAGCTCGAAGATCTGACTGATCCCGGTCAGCTTGCCGAAGCCGTTGGCCACGGCGAGGCCGGCGGGGACCTTGTCCCGAAAAACGTTACCGCCGTGCGGGCGGATGGCCGTGACGCCGGTGCGGACATCCTCGCCCTCGATGCGGGTGACCTGCCCCACCAGCACGCCCGGCACGTCGGTGATGGCGTTGTTCGGGCCCGTGGCGAGAACGCCCGGTGCGATGCCGAGGTCGCGGGCCCGCGGCCGCTCGGCGGCGTTCGCCGCACCGGCCATGAGGGCGGCGGCCAGCGCCGCCAGCATCAACGCACGCATCGGAGATCCTTTCAGTCGCGGTGCCGGCGGGCCCGCCAGATGGCGTCTTCCAGTGCGCGGCCAAACTCACGGCGCTCGCCGGGGCTGAGGCTGGCGGCCACCGGCGTCTCGCGGCCCGAAAGGGCGAGGCCCAGCGCCATGACCCGGTCCTCCTCATCGTGCTCGCGGGTGATGCGCGTGAAGGCGGTCGGGCTTTCCCAGACCAGTCGCACGGCGCCGCCCGCCTCGTGCGTGACCTTCACGTGGCTGGCGCTGACCTGCACGCGCTCAACCATCTGTCCCGACCGGTAGTTGGCCATGAACGCGACGACCACCGCCAGCACGTCGACGCCCATGAAGATGGGGACCAGGAACGCCCCCTGCGCCAGGAAGACCAAGGCGGCGGCGACGTTCGTGATCGTCACCACGGAGATCAGGATCGTGAAGCCGCGCCGCGAGAGCGAGCGGTTCGGGCGGATCTCGGCGTCCATGTAGAGGGCCGCGGGCATGGCGCGGACACTACGCCGGACGGGCTCCAAGTCCACAGGCTGGCAAGTGGCGCTGACGTGGAAGGCTCTCCGAGCCCCAGATTCCGGCGTCAGCAAGGAGACCTGCCATGAAGATCGCCATGGTCGCGTACGACGGGTTCACCGATGTGGACCTGTTCCTGCCCTGGGACCTGTTCTACCGGGTCAAGGACCCGACCTACGCCGCCTTCGCGGGCGCATGGGATGTGCGCATCTGCGCCGACACGCCGCGGATCACCTCGTACTCGGGTCTCGCCATCGACCGGCACGAGCCGCTGGAATGGGCGCAGGGCGCGGACGCGGTCTTCGTGGTCTCGGGCGTCGGCAGCCGGGCGAAGATCAAGGATCCGGCGTTCCTCGCCGCCCTCAAGCTGGACCCCCACCGGCAAATGGTGGCGGCCATCGACTCCGGCGCCCTGGTGCTGGCGGCGCTGGGCCTGCTTGAAGGGCTTACCGCAACCACCTATCCCAGCATCTTCGCCGAACTGGAGGCGATGGGCGTGCGCACCGAGCGGCGGCCCCTGGTGATCCACGGCAATGTCGCCACCGGCGGCGGCTGCCTGGCCTGCCAGGACCTCGCGGCCTGGATCGTGCGACGGCTCGTCGGGCCCGAGGCAGCGGCGCAGATCGTGGATTCCGTGGCGAAGGTGGAATGATGAGCGAGCGTTGGGCGCAGGGCCGCGTCGCCCTGGTGACGGGGGCGACGTCGGGTTTCGGCGAGGCCATGACCCGTCGGCTGGTCGCCGGCGGGGCCAGGGTGATCGCTACGGGGCGCCGCGCCGACCGGCTGGCGGCGCTGGCGGCGGAGCTGGGCGACCAGGTGCTGACCCGCGAGCTGGATGTCCGCTCGGCGGACTCGATCGATGCGCTGCTGCCCAGCCTGCCAGCCGACTTCGAGGCGATCGACGTGCTCTACAACAACGCCGGCCTGGCCCTGGGCCTGGGCAAGGCGCACGAGGCCAACCTCGACGACTGGACCACGATGATCGACACGAACGTGACGGGCCTGGTCCGCATGACCCGGGCGGTGCTGCCGGGCATGGTGGCGCGCAACCGGGGCGACGTGATCAACATCTCGTCTGTGGCGGCGACTTACCCCTATCCGGGCGGCAACGTGTACGGGGCGACCAAGGCCTTCGTCCGCCAGTTCTCGCTGAACCTGCGCGCCGACCTGCTGGGGACGAAGATCCGGGTGACGTCCATCGAGCCGGGCATGGCCGAGACGGAGTTCTCGGTGGTGCGGTTCAAGGGTGACGAGGGCGCAGCGGGCAAGGTCTACCAGGGCGTCCACGCCATGAGCGCCGACGACGTGGCGCTGGTGTGCGAGCAGGTCCTTCGCCTGCCGGCCCACATCAACGTCAACACGCTCGAGCTGATGCCGGTGCAGCAGGCCTTCTCGCCCTTCGCCGTGGACCGCGGCTGACGTGGCCAAGCCCGCACTGAAGGCGAAGCGGCCCGCTCCGAAGAAGCTGAAGCCCGCGGAGCAGGCGCGGATCGCCGAGCTGTTCGAGCGCTTCGAGGCCCAGGAGTCCGACCCGCGCACCGAGCTGGACTATTCCAGCCCCTACACCCTGGTCGTGGCGGTGGCGCTCTCGGCGCAGGCGACGGACGTGTCGGTCAACAAGGCGACGGCGAAGCTGTTCGCGGTCGCCGATACGCCGCAGAGGATGCTGGCGCTGGGCGAGGAGGGGCTGAAGCCGTTCATCTCCTCAATCGGCCTCTTCAACACCAAGGCCAAGAACGTCATCCGCACGGCCCAGATCCTGGTGGACGACTACGGCGGAGAGGTGCCGCTGGAGCGCGAGAAGCTGCAGGCCCTGCCGGGCGTGGGGCGGAAGACCGCCTCGGTGGTGCTGAACGAGCTCAGGATCGAGCCGGCCATCGCGGTCGACACCCACGTCTTCCGCGTCTCGCACCGTCTGGGGCTGGCGAAGGGCAAGACACCCGACGCTGTCGAGGCCGAGCTGATGGCCGTCGTGCCGGAGCCGTACCTGGTCCGGGCGCACCACTGGCTGATCCTGCACGGGCGCTATGTCTGTGTCGCCCGGCGGCCGAAATGCGAGGAGTGTCCCGTGGCGGACCTCTGCCCGTCACGGCATCTGTTCGTCCGGTCCTGAGCGGGATCAGACCCGGAGCGGCATCAGGATGTACTGGACGTCGGCGTCGGCCGGGTCGAGCACCAGGGCCGGATCGTTCGGGCCGCCGAACCGCAGCTCGGCCGTGCCGCCCGAGATCTGGTCGGTGATGTCCAGCAGGTAGCGGGCGTTGAACGACAGCTCGAAGGGCTCGCCGTCGTAATCGATCTCGAGCTCTTCGACCGCCTGGCCGGCTTCCATGTTGCGCACCGTCAGGACCACGCGGCCGGACTCGATGGCCATGCGGACCGACCGGCTCTTCTCGGCCGAGATGGTGGCGACCCGGTCCACCGCCTGGGCGAACAGCTTGGCGTCGACCATGACCGTGCGGTTGTTGTCCTTGGGGATCACGCGGCCGTAGTCGGGAAAGTTGCCGTCGATGACCTTGGAGGTCAGGGCCGCGCCGTTCAGCTCCATGCGGATCTTCTGCGGGCTGATCTGCAGGTCGACGGTCTCGCCGGCGTCCTCCAGCAGGCGGCGGGCCTCGCCGATGGTCTTGCGCGGCACGATGACGCCCGGCGCGCCGGCCGCGCCCTCGGGGGCCGGCATGTCGGCCAGGGCCAGTCGCGAGCCGTCGGTGGCGACCGCGCGCAGGCGGGCCTGGCCGTCGACCACGATGGTGTGGAGGTAGAGGCCGTTCAGGTAGTACCGGGTTTCCTCCGCCGAGATGGCGAAGCGGGTCTTGTCGATCAGCCGGATCAGGTCGTTGACGTCCACCGCCATCGAGCCGGCGAAGCCCTCTGACGACATCACAGGGAAGTCGCCGGCCGGCAGCACCGGCAGGTTGAAGCGCGAGCGGCCGGCGGCCACGGTCAGACGGGGGTCCTCGCCCGTGAAGCTCAGCGAGACGTCAGCGCCTTCAGGCAGCTTGCGGACGATCTCGTAGAGGGTGTGCGCCGGCGCCGTGATCTGGCCTGGCTGGTCGACCTGGGCCACGGCCTCGTCGACGATCTCCATGTCCAGGTCAGTGGCGGAGAAGGTCAGGCGGTCGCCGTCGGCCGACAGGAGCACGTTCGACAGGATGGGAATGGTGTTGCGGCGCTCGACGGCGCTCTGCACATGTCCAAGCGCGCGGAGCAAAGCGGCGCGTTCAATCGTCAGCTTCATATCGGTCCCGGCTCGCCAATCGCGCGCCGTCGGCGAATCACCCGAGCCGGCGCACGCCCCGAAGGGAGGGGACTTGCGACATTAGCGAATTCCTAAGGGTGTGGAAGCCCGCGGTGGCCTCACCCACAGGCAAAACGCCCCATGGATCACCATGGGGCGCCTTGCGGTTCGTTATGGACCCGACGCGCTAGGCGAGGGCGAGGGTGCGCCGACGGCGAAGCACGGTTCCGGCGGCGCCGAAGCCGATGATCATCATTGCCCAGGTGGCCGGTTCGGGGATCGCGCCCGGATCGCCCGGATCGACGACGCCGTTGCGGACCGTGAACCGGTACTGACCGAGGACGCCCGTGTTGGTGTTGCGGACCAGGGCGTTGGAGCCGCCGTCCAGCAGCGCGCCGTTCACCAGGGAGCCGGGCAGCTGGTAGTAGGTCCCGGCCATGCCGGTGCCGTTGGAGAAGCCGGCCGCCGCGGACACGCCGCCGAGGCCGCCCGAACCGCCGCTGGCGTCACCGGTCTCCCAGTTGATGGTGTCGTAGTTGAAGTAGATGTCGAAGTCGCCGATCCCGATGTCCGAACGGTCGGTGAGGATCATCTGGAAGGTGTTCAGCTTGTCCGTGTGATAGCCGTAGTAGCCCACGTCACGCCAGGAGACCCCGAAGGCGTCCCGGCCAGCGTAGGTCCCCGTGCCGAACGCCGTCAGGCCGCTGCCGAAGCCGCGGGTGTCCACGTCGGCGAAGAACGGGGCGATGATCGGCTGGCCCACGTAGCCGGCGCCGAGGCCGTACGGCGTGTACGTGCCCATGTTGCCGCTGAACGTGATGTTGCCGTTATTGTTGACGTAGAAGTTCGAATAGGTGGTCCCGAAGAAGTTCATCGCGAACCCGGGACTCACCGCCGGCCCGTAGGAGCCGTCGTCGTTGGCCGGGATTACGGTGGAGTCGAACCCGGCCGCCACGGGTCCGGCGAGCGCCGCCGGAGCCGTGAACGCGAGCGGGGCGGCGAGCGCCAGCGCCAGCAGAGCGCGCCCCTTCTGAAATTTTCCCATTGCAGCCTCCTCAAATGCCTTCGGGCTGGAGGCTATGCCGGTGGCGCAGGCGCGGCTTGACCGGGGTCAAGGTTACTCGCCTGTTAAGAGTCTGCCCCACCCATATTGAGGAGGATCGGGCGGAAGCCGGTCAGGCCCGGGTGTCGATCGACCCGCCGGAGTCGCCGTCCTCGCCCGCGGCGTAGGGGTTGCCCCCGCCGTCCGACCGCGGCTGGGCCGCGGCGGGCTTGGCCGCGACGACCACCGTGGCCGGCCGCACGAGACGGCCCAGCAACTCGTAACCCGGCTGCATGAGCTGGAGCACCGCGCCCGGGGGGACGTCGCCCTCGGCCGGCTGTTCGGACATGGCCTGGTGCTGGTGCGGGTCGAACTTGTCGCCCGGCTTGGGCGCGATCTTCTTCAGGCCGTTGCGCTCGAAGGCGCTCTGCAGCTCCTTCTCGGTCATCTGCACGCCGACCACGAAGTTCTTCACCACGCTGTCGGCATGGTCGGCCGGGGCGTGGGCGGTGGCCATCGCCAGGTAGTCGGCGGCGGCGAGCAGGTCCTTGCCGAACTTCTGGATGGCGTAGGCACGGGCGTCGTTCGCCTCGCGCTCGGCCCGACGGCGCGTGTTCTCCATGTCGGCGGCATACCGGAGCACCTGCTCCTTCAGCGCCTGGATCTCCGCCAGCAGGGCGGGGACGTCGGCGTCGCTGCCGTCGGCCGGCGCGCCGTCAACGGGCGTGTTCTCTTCGGACATGTCTTCTCAGTGACCCTTTACGCGTTCATCACCTGACCAAGCACGCGGGCAGTATAATCCACCAACGGGATGATCCGGGCATAGTTCAGTCGGGCGGGACCGATGACGCCGATCGCGCCGACCACCTTCTGCGAGCCCGACATATAGGGCGCCGCGATCACAGCGGAACCCGAAAGGGAAAAGAGCCGCGTCTCGGCGCCGATGAAGATGCGTACGCCCTGGCCGTCGCGGACCCCGTCAAGAAGTTGGATCAGCTGTTCCTTCTGCTCCAGATCCTCGAACAAGGAGCGGACGCGCTCCAGGTCCTCCAGGGCCTCGCGGTCCTCGAGCAGGTTGGCGCGGCCGCGGACGATGAGGGCGCGGTCCTCCGCCTCGCCGCCGCTCCAGGCGGCCAGGCCGTCCTCCACGAGGCGGGCGGCGGTGGTGTCGAGCTCGCGGCGGGCGCGGTCCAGCTCGACCCGAAGGTCGGCCTTGGCTTCGGCGAAGGTGCGGCCGCGCATCCGGGCGTTGAGGAAGTTGGACGCCTCCTGCAGCGTCGACGGCGTCACCCCTTCGGGCAGGCGGATCAGCCGGTTCTCCACCGCCCCGTCGTCGAGGACGACGATGGCCAGCGTCCGGTCGCCGGACAGGGGCACGAACTCCACGTGCGAGACCCCCGCGTCACGCATCGGGCTGACCACGACGCCCGCGCCGCCGGCCAGGCCGGACAGGATGGCGGAGGCCTCGTTCAGGGCGTCGTCGTAGTTGCGGCCGTGGGCCAGCAGGCGCGCCTCGATCGCCCGGCGCTCGTCGTCGGCGACGTCGCCCACCTCCATCAGGCCGTCGACGAAGAGACGCAGGCCGGCGTGGGTGGGCAGGCGGCCGGCGCTGATGTGCGGCGCGCCCAGCAGGCCGAGCTGGGTCAGGTCCTGCATGGTGTTGCGGATCGAGGCCGGCGAGAGCGACAGGCCGCCCTTCGACAGGGTGCGCGAGCCGACGGGCTCGCCCGTCTCCAGATAGCTCTCCACGATGCGACGGAAGATCTCCCGCGCGCGGGCGTCCATGTCGGCGAGCGTCGGCCCGCGGGAGAGCAATGGCGTTGGCACGGCGTGCGGCTGGTGTCTCTCGGCGCCCATGGACTGGACCTTCGTCATCTAGGATAAGCGCGACCTTCGTCGGCGCAAGGCGCCGGACCGTCAGAGAGCACCGCAGATGCGCCCGTCCGAACGCGCCCCCGACCTTCTCCGCCCCGTCACGCTGGAGACCGGCGTCACCCGCTATGCGGAAGGCTCGTGCCTGGCGACGTTCGGCCACACCAAGGTGCTGGTGACCGCCAGCGTCGAAGAAGGCGTCCCCGGCTTCCTGCGCGGCAAGGGCCAGGGCTGGGTGACGGCGGAGTACGGGATGCTGCCCCGCGCCACCCACACCCGCGGCCGACGCGAGGCCGCCCAGGGCAAGCAGTCGGGCCGCACGCAGGAGATCCAGCGCCTGATCGGCCGTTCCATGCGCGCGATCATCGACCTGAAGGCGCTGGGCGAGCGGCAGATCACCCTCGACTGCGACGTGCTGCAGGCCGACGGCGGCACGCGCACCGCATCGATCACCGGCGCCTGGGTCGCCCTGCGCCTGGCGACGCAATACCTGCGGGACGAGGGCGTGATCGCGACCGACCCGATCCTCGACCAGGTGGCGGCGATCAGCTGCGGGATCTTCGCCGGCACGCCGGTGCTGGACCTCGACTACGAGGAGGACTCGAACGCCGAGGCCGACGCCAACTTCGTGCTGACGGGCTCGGGGGACATCGTCGAGGTGCAGGCCACCGGCGAGAAGCGCGGGTTCAGCCAGGCCGAGTTCGAGGCGCTGTTCTCGCTGGCCCGCAAGGGCATCGGCGAGCTGTGCGTGATGCAGCGGGCGGCGACCGGCGGCTGAGCCGCCGGCGAGAGCGCGTCAGGCGAAAGTGGATGCCGGTTTCGCCGCGTGACGCGCTCTTGCGAAGAGACCGAGCCAGCTTGTCGGGTTCAGATGTTTCCATCTGAACCCGGCAGGCTCTCGGCCCGGGTTCCGTCTCTCTTAGAAGAAGACGCCGAAGCGCAGGGCTTGCGGCGGAACGCGTTCGAGCTCGCGGGCGAGCGGGGCGAACAGCGCGTCGAGGAACCGTTCGATCAGGGCGATCATGGCTTCACTCCATGTTGCGGTGCAACGTGCCGCGCAGATAGGCCTCCGTCTCGACGGGTTCAAGGATTTCCGGATGCGGTGAATTGATCTGCGCCGCAATGCCGCACGACTGTTGTTGCGATGCAACATGGCTGGGCCAGGCCCCTGGGCGCGACAACCCAAGGTCAATGACGGTCCAAGGTTCAGCCTTTGCGGATTTCGTGCGACACCCTGTCGCCGGAGGACCGACATGCCGGCGACCAGCAATCACACCAGCGTCCAGAAGCTGAACGACGCGAACGTCGGCAAGCTGCCCGGCCATATCGGGCTGCAGGTCACCGAGGTGGCCGACGGCCGTGTCGTCGGCCGGTTCACGGTGCGGCCCGACCTGGTGGCGCATACCGGCTACCTGCTGGCCGGCGCGATGCTGTCGGTGGCCGATATCCTCTGCGCCTACGGCGTCTCGACGGCGTGGCCCGAAGGCGCGAGCGGCTTCACCACCGCCGAGGTGAAGTGCAACTTCACCGGCACGCTGCGCGAGGGGGAGGCGGTGTGCACCGCCAGCCTGCTGCACGGAGGCCGCACGACGCAGGTGTGGGACGCGCGGGTCGAGGATGCGGCGACGGGAAAGCTGATGGCCGCCTTCCGCTGCACTCAGGTCATCCTTTATCCGCGAGCCTAGTCCTCGTCGTCGAACGGCGCGTCGTCCGGGCCGGGCTCGTAGACCAGCAGGTCGCCAGGCTGGCAGTCGAGCTCGCGGCAGAGCGCCGAGAGCGTCGAGAAGCGGACAGCGCGGGCCTTGCCCGTCTTCAGGATCGAGAGGTTGGCGATGGTGACGCCGACGCGGTCGGCGAGCTCGGTCAGCGACATGCGGCGTTCGAGGAGGACGCGGTCGAGGCTTACGCGAATGGGCATGGGGGTCTGTCCGGGCCTCAGATCGTCAGCTCGGCTTCGCGGCGCAGGCGGGCGCCTTCGCGGAACACCTCCGCGAGCACGAAGACCACGAGCACCGAGAACCAGGCGGTGAGGCTGAGCGAAGGCTGGATGCGGTCCACCCCGGAGAAGGCCCAGGCGCTGATGGCCCAGAAGGCGTAGCGGCCCAGTTCGAGGCCCGCGAGCATCAGGCCGATGAGGCGCAGGCGCGCCACATTGTCGGGGTGGAAGGGGTCGCCGATGGTCAGGGTGGTGAAGATGCGGCGCAGGGATCCGACGATCACCAGGATGCCGCCGACGTAGAGGCCCATGCCCAACAGGCCGCCGGCCACCGCCGGGCCGTTTTCGAGCAATTCGCGGATCGAGCTGTTGCGGGCCGTTTCGCCGGTGTCGGCGCTGGTCAGGTCGCCCAGGAGGTCGGGATTGTAGCTAAGCAGGAGCGCCGCGAGCGTGAGAAGGGCGACGACCCCGAGGCCGATCCAGAGGGCCGCGAAGACCACGTCGAGGATGATCTTCAGGAAACTCGATACCGAACCCGGACCCAAGGCGCGCATGTAAGCTTGCTCCCCGCTTCGTCTGGACCCGCCCGGCGGTCGGCGCTTCAGCCGAGGGCCGGGGCGGATCGGACGATCCCCATGACTTGCGATCGAAGTCTTAGAGGAAGGCGGCGCGGGCGGCGATGCTGAGGATCGGCATGGCGGCCAGGACGAGCACCAGGCTCATGGCGGTGCGGTCGATGAAGGTCATGGCTTGGGCGAACATCTTGTGGTCTCCGATTTGTGCTGCGCTGCAGCATCTAGGTGGGTGAAGCGCCGTGCTTCGATGTGATTATCGATACGCCCACATCGATTTTCGATCACGTGAATATCGAGTAACGATATTAAACTTTCGCAATGCAACAGGTCGCGGCCGGCGCTAGGGTCCACCCGCCAAGGAGGATCGAGATGGCGCTGAAGCTTGAGGCCGGGACCCGACTGGTGGTCGCCACCCATAATCCGGGGAAGGCCCGCGAGCTGGCCGAGATCCTCGACGGGCGCTTCGAGCTGGTCGCCGCGGGCGAGCTGGGCCTGCCGGAGCCGGAGGAGACCGAGGCCACCTTCTCGGGCAACGCGCTGTTGAAGGCCCGGGCCGCGGCCGACGCCTCGGGCCTGATCGCCCTGGCCGACGATTCCGGCCTGTCGGTGACGGCGCTGGACGGAGCGCCCGGCATCTATTCCGCTCGCTGGGCCGGACCGGGCAAAGATTTCGCCATGGCCATGCGCAAGGTCGAGGAGCGGTTGGAGGAGGCGGGGGCGGAAGACCGCTCGGCCTGGTTCACCTCGGCTCTTGCCGTGGCCTGGCCGAACGGCCCGGCGGTGGTGGTCGAGGGGCGGGTCGACGGAACATTGACCTTCCCGCCGCGCGGCGACCGGGGCTTCGGCTACGACCCGATCTTCGTCCCCGAGGGCGAGACTCTGACCTTCGGCGAGATGGACCCGGCGACGAAGGACGCCATGAGCCACCGCGCCCGGGCCTTCGTGAAGCTCAAGGCCGCGCTGTTGTGAGCGCCGGCCCGCCGCTGGGCGTCTACGTCCACTGGCCCTACTGCGCGCGGATCTGCCCCTACTGCGACTTCAACGTCTTCCGCGCCCGGGGCCGCGAGGCCGAGGCGATCGACCTGGCCCGCGCCATCGTGGCCGACCTGGAGGCCCAGCGCGCGCTGACCGGACCGCGTGAGCTGGTGTCGGTGTTCTTCGGCGGCGGCACGCCCTCGCTGATGGCGCCCGAATGGGTCGCGGAGATCGTCGCGACCGCGCGGCGCCTCTGGAGCCCAGCCACGGACCTGGAAGTCAGCCTCGAGGCGAACCCGACCGACGCCGAGGCGGGCCGCTTCGCCGCCCTGGCCGCGGCCGGGGTGAACCGCCTGTCCCTGGGCCTGCAGTCGCTGGACGACGCGGCGCTGGCGTTCCTGGGCCGCAACCACGACGCGGCCGAGGGCTTGCGGGCGGCCGAGGCGGCGGCGCGAGCGTTTCGGCGGCTCTCCGTCGACCTGATCTACGCCCTGCCGGGCCAGACGCCCGCGGCCTGGGCCGAGGAGCTGCGGGCCGCAGTCGCGTTGGGAGCCGAGCACGTCTCGCCCTACCAGCTCACCATCGAGGAAGGCACCGCCTTCGACAGGGCCGTCCGCCGGGGCCGGTTCGCGCCGCCGTCCGACGAGCCGGCGGCAGACCTCTATGAGACCACCCAGGCGGTCCTGGAAGCCGAGGGCTTCGAGGCCTACGAGGTCTCCAACCATGCCCGGGGTGAGGCGGCGCGGTCGCGACACAACCTCGTCTACTGGCGGGGGCTCGACTATGTCGGCGCCGGGCCGGGGGCGCACGGGCGGCTGACCCTGGCCGGCGCCCGCGTGGCGACCGAGGCGGCGGGTCGGCCCTCGGACTACATCCGCACCGTGGGCGAGGCGGGGACCGGCTTTGCGGTGCGCGAGACCCTGAGCGCCGCCGAGGCGGCCGAGGAGCGCCTGCTGAGCGGCCTGCGCATCGCCGAGGGCGTGACGTTCGAGGAGGTGACCGCCCTCGGCCTGGCGCCGACGCATCCCGACGTGCGCCACTTCATCGAGCTTGGCCTGCTGGCCGACGACCCCATCCGCCTGCGCGCCACTCCCGCGGGTCGGCAGGTGCTGGACCGCCTGACCGCCGAGCTGGCGACCGCCGGCGCCTGACGCCGCCCTTGCTATTCCGCCCCGGAGCGGCGAACCCTCCGCGCCATGGCCCGCGCCCTCCCACCGCCGACGCTCGACGACGCCCCGCTGGCGCCGGGGCTCTATGTGGTGGCGACGCCGATCGGGAACCTGCGCGACATCACGCTGCGGGCGCTGGACGTCCTGGCCCAGGCCGACCTGGTGCTGGCCGAAGACACCCGGGTCACGGGCAAGCTGCTTTCGGCCTACGGCCTTTCGGCGAAGCTGGAGCGGCACGACGAGCACGCCGCCGAGCGGGCCCGTCCCAAGGCGATGGCCGTCCTGGCCGACGGCGGGCGCGTGGCGCTGGTCAGCGACGCCGGCACGCCGCTGATCTCCGACCCCGGCTATCGGCTGGTGCGCGAGGTGGCGGCGGCGGGCCATCGGGTGTTTCCAGTCCCCGGCGCCTCGGCGCTGCTGGCCGGCCTGTCGGCGGCCGGGCTGCCGACCGATCGCTTCCTCTTCGTGGGCTTCCCGCCGCCCAAGAGCGCGGCGCGGCGGACCTTCCTGGCCGAGTTCGCCGGCGTGCGGGCGACCCTGGCGTTCTTCGAGGGCGGCTCGCGCCTGGCCGACTGCCTCACCGACATGGCCGCGGTGCTGGGCGGCGAGCGCGAAGCGGTGGTCTGCCGCGAGCTCACCAAGCTGTACGAGACCTTCTACCGGGGTCCCCTGGCCACCCTGGCCGCCGATCCGGCTCTGGATGCGCCAAGGGGCGAGATCGTGATCCTGGTGGCGCCCGGTCGCGAGACCGAGGCGAGCGCCGACGACGCCGACGCGGCGCTGCGCGAGGCGCTGTCCCGCCTGAAGCCGGCCGACGCCGCGGCCGAGGTCGCCAAGGCCCTCGGCCTGCCCCGGCGCGACCTCTACCGGCGAGCGCTGGAGCTAAAGGCGTGAGCGGCCGCTCGGCCCGCGGCGCGGCGGCCCGGCTCTCCGGCCGGCGGGCCGAGGTGGTCGCGGCGATCTGGCTGATGGCGAAGGGCTATCGCATCCTGGGCTTCCGGCTGAAGACTCGGCAGGCGGAAATCGACCTGCTCGCGCAACGCGGCGACGTTCTGGCGGTTGTGGAGGTCAAGCGTCGCGCTTCCCTGGAGGTCGCCCTGGAGACCGTCACGTCCGACCAACGCGAGCGGCTTCGGCGCGCCGGCCTCGCCATCGCCGCGGGCCGTCCGGCGCTGAAGGGGTGCGGCGTTCGGCTCGACCTCCTTGCCCTCGCGCCCGGGCGCCTTCCTAGGCATATTCCCGACGCCTGGCAGGGCGCCTGACGGGAGCGACTTGGCCGAAATGGACCGGGAAGAGGCCGAAGCCATCCTCACCGACGCGGGCAGCGTCGGCGAAGGGGAGTTCCCGCTGCTCGAGGCGGCGATCGCCTGCGCCATCCATGAGGAGCCCGCCCGCGACCCCGCGCTGGTGCGCGAGCTGGCCGCGATCGGCGTCGACCGGCTGTCCGAACGCCTGAAGCGCGAGAGCCCGGAGGAGGCGCTCGCCGAGACCATGGCCGGCGACCTGGGGCTGTCGGGCGATCTCTTCACCCTGGACGACCCCGGCAACGCCGACATCATCTCCGTGGCGCAGCGCCGCTGCGGCCTCGCCGTGACCCTGGGGATCTTCTACCTGCACGTGGCGCGCCGTTGCGGCCTGACGGTTCAGGGCGTGGACTTTCCCGGACACTTCCTGCTGAGAATCGAGACCGAAGAGGGGCCCCTGGCGCTCGACCCCTTCTCGGAGGGTCGCGTGGTCCTGCCGTCCGAGCTGACCCGCCGCGCGCTGCACGCAGGGCTGACACCCAACGTCGCCGATCGGCTCGACCGCTTGATGGCGCCGGTGAGCGACCGTGCGGTGCTGATGCGGCTGCAGAACATCTGCTACGCGCGGGCCAGCGCCGCCGGCGACTTCGCCCGCGCCGAGCGCGCCGCCCTCCGCCGGGCGCTGCTCGACCCGCTGGACCATCGTCCGTGGCTCGACGTGGCGGCCGCCCGCGAAGGGCAGGGGGCTCTGGCTGGGGCGCTTGAAGCCCTGCAGTGGGCGACTACACTCGATGGGGGCGCAGCCCTCGCGGCCCGCGCCCAGCGGGAACGCGTCAGGCTGCGGCTGAACTAGCGCGGCCGTCCAGGACCGCCTATTTGCTCCAAGCCAGATCGCCAAGGAACGCCCGCATGTCTCTGAAGGTCGCCGTCCAGATGGATCCCATCGAGGGCATCAACATCGAGGGCGATACGACCTTCCTGATGATGGAGACGGCGCAGGCGCGGGGGCACTCCATCTTCGTCTACCTGACCGACTCCCTCGCCATGGATGAGGGCCGGGTCTTCGCCCGCGGGCGCGACGTGCAGGTACAGCGGGTCAAGGGCGACCACTTCAAGGCCGGGCCCGTCCGGCGGGTGGAGCTGTCGGACTTCGACGTGGTGCTGATGCGGCAGGATCCGCCGTTCGACATGCACTACATCGACGCCACCTTCTTCCTGGAGGCGATCCATCCGAAGACCCTGGTGGTGAACAACCCGGCCGAGGTGCGCAGCGCCCCCGAGAAGCTGTTCGTCACCAAGTTCCCGGGCCTGCAGCCGCCGACGATGATCACCTGGGACCGCGAGGCGATCCGCGACTTCCGCGCGCGCCACGGCGACATCGTGCTGAAGCCGCTCAATGGACGCGGCGGCTCGGGGGTGACGCGGCACCTGGCCGACGATCCCAACCTGGATTCCCTGCTGGAGATCCATGCCGAACTCGGTCGCGAACCGGTGATCGTGCAGAAGTTCCTGCCGTCGGTGACCAAGGGCGACAAGCGCATCCTGCTGGTCGACGGTGAGCCCGTGGGCGCCATCAACCGTGTGCCGGCCAAGGGCCAGATCCGCTCGAACCTGGCGGTGGGCGGCGAGGCCCACCCGGTGGAGCTGTCGGCCCGAGACCGCGAGATCTGCGACATCATCGGGCCCGAGCTGAAGGCCCGCGGCCTGATCTTCGTCGGCATCGACGTGATTGGGGACTACCTGACCGAGATCAACGTGACCTCACCGACCGGCGCGCCGGCGCTGAAGCGGTTCACCGGCGTCGACGCCACCGAAGTGATGTGGGCGCGGGTTGAAGCGCTGCGGTCCGCAGCTTAAGGTGTATTTCAAGAGACGTCCGGAAGTTACGGAATTGTCTCATCTTCCCCCTAAGTTCACCATTCGTTCTTGATCTGAGCCGGAAACCGTGCTCGGTTGTGGATAACTTTCGAGCTTCCACAAGGGGTTGAGGGATGGCGGCGCGGGTGGTGACCCTGGCCTTCAGCGGCGTCGAGGCCGTTCGGGTGGAGGTCGAGGTCCAGTTCACCCAGGGCGAGTCCAAGTTCTTCGTCGTCGGGATGGGCGACAAGGCGGTTCAGGAAAGCCGCGAACGGGTGCGCGGGGCCTTCGCAGGCCTTGGCCTGGCGCTGCCGGCGCGGCGGATCATCGTCTCGCTGTCGCCCGCCGACCTGCCGAAGGAAGGCAGCCACTACGACCTGCCGATCGCTCTCGCCATCATGGGCGGCATGGGCATCCTGCCGGCCGACGCCCTGGTGGGCTGGGCGGCGGTGGGCGAGCTGGCCCTCGACGGACGGATCATCCCCGTGGCCGGGGCGCTGCCGGCGGCGGTGGCCGCGGGCGGCATGGGGCTGGGCCTGATCTGTCCCGAGGCGTGCC
>JADHED010001259.1_pt1 | contig 22909 bp, 8 predicted proteins | sample 8952041 | NCBI WGS metagenome assembly JADHED01 (sample SAMN16124423, study PRJNA663239) | bioreactor sludge metagenome | isolation source: sludge (control) | place: India:Bengaluru | collected 2018-09-08
TTCGAGATCACCTCGTTCACGTTCATGTTGAACTGCGTGCCGCTGCCGGTCATCCAGACATGGAGGGGAAACATGTCGGTGTGCTGTCCCGCCAGAATCTCGTCACATGTCTGTGTGATCAGGCGGCAGGGGAGGTCCTCCAATTGTCCGGCGGCGCGGTTGGCTGTTGCCGCGGCCCTTTTCAAGATGGCGAAGGCCGGGATCATTTCCCTCGGCATCAGGTCTTTTCCGATGAGGAAATGTTCGAGGGACCGCTGGGTCTGTGCGCCCCAGAGCTTGTCTGCGGGAACTTCCACATTTCCCATGCCGTCCGTTTCCCGGCGTGTCGGTTCTGGTTTCATATCGGGGAGGATTGGCCACAGGTTAAGCGGAAGGAGCGGGGATTGCAGGTGGAATTTTTGAAGAGATGCTCTGGAGAAATTCTCCCCCATGGTTCATCTTGTGGCATGTCCCAGCGCCCGGATCTCCAAGCAAAACTCCGCGACATGCCGCACAAACCGGGTGTCTATGTGATGCGCGACCGGCTCAAGCACGTGATCTATGTCGGCAAGGCGCGCGACCTGCGCAAGCGGGTGGGCAGCTACTTCATGCCGTCGCGCAAGATGACGGCGGATCCCAAAACCCGCGCCCTGATCGAGAGTGTGTGGGATCTGGAATATCATGTCGTCCGCAGCGACGCGGAAGCCGTGCTTTTTGAAGGCCGCCTCATCAAGGAGTTCCGGCCGAAATACAATGTCAGCTTCAAGGACGACAAACGCTTCCTGTTGGTGCGGGTGGACCCCAGGGATGTCTTCCCGAAATTCACGCTCACCCGTTTGCGCAAAGAAGACGGGGCAAGATATTTCGGACCGTTTGCCCATTCCGGACCGTTGCGTTCGACGCTCAACACGATGCGGAAAAAATTCGGGCTGCGGTCCTGTCGGGCGGCTGTTCCGGACGAGAAGGACTTCAGGCATTGCCTTGATCACGTCATCAAAAATTGCAGTGCCCCGTGTGTGGCAAAAATTTCCCGAGAGGAATACCTCAAGCGCGTCGAGGCCGCCTGCGATTTTCTGGACGGCCAGAGCCGGGAATGGATCACCCAGGTGGAGTCCGACATGAAGGCGGCGGCGGAACGCCTGGATTTTGAGAAAGCTGCCCAGTTGCGGAATCTCCTCAACGATCTCAAGACCACGACGAAGACGATGACCCGCTTCACGCGGAAATCGCTTCCGACCACGGTTCACCCCGAAGCCGATCTCGCCGCGCTTCGCGATGCCCTCGGGCTTCCACATCCGCCGCGCGTGATGGAATGTTTTGACATTTCCAACATTTCCTCCACCCACATCGTTGCCTCCATGGTGCGCTTTCGCGACGGTGTTCCCGACCGGGCCGGTTACAGAAAATACCGCATCCACGGAACGAAGGGGCAGGATGATTTTGCCAGCATGGCCGAGGTCGTCCGGAGACGCTACGGACGGCTCCTGCGTGAAGCTTCGGCTCTCGATGAAAATGCGGAGTTCAATCAGGAACCTCCCGGTGAGGCCGCGGCCCGGGTGGCGGCCGACACGCAGACGACGGTCATTCCCGACCTGATCATTGTGGATGGCGGACGCGGACAGCTTTCCAGTGCCTGCAAGGAATTGCAACGGCTCGGACTCCATGACGCATCGGTGATCGGGTTGGCCAAGGAATTCGAGGAAATCTACCGCCCCGGTCGTCCGCTGCCAATGCGGCTTCCGGAGGACAGCGGTGCCCTCCGCCTGCTCCAGCGTATCCGGGATGAGGCTCACCGCACCGCGAATGGATACCACAGTCTTCTCCTCAAACGCCGCATCCGGGAGAGCCTGCTGGATGAGATCCCCGGAGTCAGCACCGCCCGCAAGCAGGCCCTGCTGGCACACTTCGGTTCCGTGGAACGCCTGAAAAAAGCCTCCGCCACGGACATGGCCGCCGTTCCGGGAATCAGTGTCACCCTCGCCGGAACGATCCTGGAGCACCTGGCCGGAAAGTAGGATTTACTGGAAAAACTTCTGCAATTTGGGTTCGGACGCGTACCTCCGAAGAGCAGGGTCGTTGACCAGATAGTAGAAAAGATCCGCGGGCATGCGCCGGTTCAACAAGTCCAAAAGTTCGGCTGCCTTGTCGAAATCATGCTGCCGCATGGCGATGTAGGCTGCTGAAAAGGCAGAAGTGGAATCCCTGTCGGGATCGGCGATCTGGGGAAGTTTGTCATCGGGGGCATCCTCCAATTGAGACAATGCCAATGTGACATCGACCACCGTGTGGCTGTCCACCGGATTCAGCCGCGAGCGCGCCGCCCGCAGAAGATCCTGTGCCTCGGACCGCTGCTTCTGATACCGCAAAAGCGTGGCCAGTTCGATCATGGGAAAAGGATTGGCCGTATCCGCAAGGATCGCCTGTCTCAGCAGAAGTTCCGAACGCAGGCGCGGGTCGCCGAACTTGGGGATCACAGAATTTCCTCCTTTCTGTGTTTCCAGGACCGCCTGGATGGCGAGTGAATCGGAAACTCTTTCCCGCTTGGCAATACTCTCCGCCGCTTTTTTTTCAGCAAGATCCGTGTCTCCATTCTGCATTGCAGCCAGTGCCAGCAGATAGGTCAACGAGGCGACCTGGGTATCCGGTTTTTCCAGTTCCTGCAGCTTTTTTACCGCCTTGTCCGCATCCCCTGCCCGCAGGTCGGCAAGGGCCTGATCGAGCTGTTCCAGGAAGTCCTTGGAGACGGAAGCTCCTTCTTTTGAAGTCTCCCGAAGCACCTCCGCTTTTCCCGCTCCGGCTCCCAGATTCCAGAAAACAATGCAGAAGAAAATGATCGCAACCAGGCTGCCCGCAAGAGCAGGGAACAAACGCACACGCTTTCGTGCCAGCAGGCGAAGGAGTTGCAAGGTTTCAAGAGGCTTCCCGACAGGTTTCTTCTCTTCCTGAGCAGATTCAGTGGACTCTGTCGCAGGGCTGCCCAAGGACTCCCAGCCTTCGGGACCGGAGGAGGTGGACGGAATTGGCGAGGGCGAAATTTCCTCCGTTGCAGAATCCTCCATTGGTTTTTTCTCGTGGGATGCCGCTGCGCCGTCGGGTGAGCGGGCCTTCGAGACATTTTTTGCCGGAAACTTTTTCCCGCTCTGCCGGAAGTGGTTTCCCCATTTGTACTTGGGCGTTTCTTCTTCCCTGGGGGAGTCGACTTCCTCCGCTTTGACCGGATCCTTGTCCAATCCTCTTGGACGGATTTTCAATTTTTTCTCAGACTCACTTTCGTACGACATAAAAAGACACTTTCCTTCCCTGTACTCCACAAACCCGGGAATGATACTGTTTGGCACAACAATCGACTTGTGGGAAGTCCTGCGGTCGAATGTGACGAAGTTGTAACATTCCTCTCCTTTCGCCCGGGAGAATTCTGGCCGAGTCTGACGGACAATTTTACCCATGCCTAAGTCTCTCCGCCATACCTTCCCAGGTTCCCGCCAGTCCTCGATGGCGGCTGGCGGTTCTGCATGGAGGAAACGTACCGCTTTTGTTCTGAGCTGGTGGATCAGCCATCCCGTGGTGGTTCTTTTGATCTCTGGATTGATCATTTCCGGCTTTCCTTCCGTCGTTCAAGCCGGGGATATCCTGAGGGGAGGAACCGCATCAGCTTCTGGTCGCAAGGCCTCCGATGCCCGGGCCAACGCCGGAGCCCAGGCTGCGGAACTTGCCAAAACGAAAGCGGCCGACCGTCTGGCCCGCACCACAAAGGCCATCAACGACATGCGCGCGCTGCAATCCTCCGCCCGCGCCGCTGCGGGAGCCTCCGTTCCCAATGGTCTCGCCACCGGAGGACTCAAGGTTCTCACCGGAGCCAATGCCAAATGGACCGGAGCCTCCGCCCCCGTCCAGAATGGAAACACCGTCACCATCAAACAGACGGAATCCCAGGCCCTCCTGCATTGGGAAACCTTCAACGTTGGAAAGCAGACGACCCTCACATTTAATCAGAAAGCGGGTGGTGATGACGCCGGAAAATGGATTGCCTTCAACAAGGTCTTCGATCCCAGCGGCCAGCCCTCCCAGATCCTCGGCAGCATCAAGGCCGACGGGCAGGTCTATGTCATCAACCAGAACGGCATCGTCTTTGGCGCCGGAAGCCAGGTGAACACCCGGACATTTGTGGCCTCCTCGCTGCCGATCAATGATAATCTGATCGAAAACGGCGTGCTCAACAACCCGGACGCCCAATTTCTTTTCTCAGCGCTCTCCGTTCCGGCCGGAGACGACGGAACTCCCGAATTCATGCCCGATGCTCCTCTGAGAGCCGATGGGAAGGTGGGAGATATTGTTGTGCAAAAAGGGGCGTCCCTCTTGGGACCGATCAGTTCGGATGGCAATGGCGGGCGGGTGATGCTTGTGGGGGCGAATGTGCAGAATGAAGGCACAATTTCCACTCCTGCCGGACAAACGATCCTGGCGGCCGGACTTCAGGTGGGCATTCAAGCCCATAGTAGCGATGATCCCAGCCTGAGAGGGTTGGATGTCTGGGTTGGTGATGTTGGAAATTACGCCGGGACAGTGACCAATTCGGGAATCATCAGAGCATCCACCGGCAGCATCCTGATTGTGGGAAAGGAGATCCGGCAGAATGGCATTCTGGACAGCTCGACTGCGGTGAATCTCAATGGTCGTATTGATCTTCTCGCCAGTTATGGAGCGGTTGGAAATCCCAATTTTGACAGTGTCAGCGGCATTACAAAGCCCGCATTTTTTTCTCAATACACCGGACTTGTTCTGTTCGGGGAAAACAGCGTGACCCAGATTCTTCCGGATCTTCTCAGCACCAAAACCATACCCGGCACAAAGCTTTCGGAAAACTCCCAGATCAATGTGGAGGGGGTTGGAATCCATTTTGGCAGAGGCTCGATTGTCCTGGCCCCTTCTGCGGATGTCACCATTCGGGCGGGCACATGGTCGTTCAAGGACACCGATGGAGATCGCACCACTTTGGATGCGTCGGGCGATGATCAAGCCGGGTTGAGCGTGCAGATTGTCAGTGAAGTCCAGAAGTTTCTGCTCTCTACCGGGCAAGTTTACTTTGATTCGGGTTCTCTGGTGGATGTGAGCGGGACGACATCGGCTTTTATTCCCATTTCGCAGTATCTTATCGAGGTGCAATTGCGGGGATCGGAACTGGCTGATTCTCCTCTGCTGCGGAACTCCAATCTCCGGGGGGCAGATCTTCTGGTGGACCTTCGCTTGTCGGGAATCTACGGAGGGAGAGAGTGGGTGGGAACCCCACTTGGCGACCTTACGGGCTTTGCCAATTTGGTCGAACGCAATGTTGCGCAGTTGACCGCAAAGGGGGGGACGATCACGGTTTCTGCGGGGGATTCCGTTGTTGTGGCCGATGGCGCGACACTGGATGTTTCCGGAGGACTTGTCACCCACGAAGGAGGGACCGTTCAAACCAGCAGGCTGATCCGTGGACGCAATCTCGTTGACATCAATGAAGCCACGCCGGATTTGCTTTATGATGGGGTTTATAACGGAAATTCCACTCAGCTCTCGCAAAAGTGGGGTGTCAGCGAAACTTACAAGCATTCGCTGGCTCCGATGGGAGGATACAGTCAGAAGGAGTATGTGGAAGGGGCTGCGGGTGGCACTCTCTCTATTGCAGCTCCCAAAGTGGTGCTGGCCGGGGAGTTGAAGGGGCAAACGGTCACGGGTTTGCGTCAGCAGGATGCCCCTCCTGCCCATTCCAGCCTGCAACTGGCTTTTACAGGGGAAAAGCAGATCGATATCAGTGCCAGTTCTATTTTCTTCGTCACCCATTCCCCGAATGCTCCCTCTATTGAGGTGGTTGAGGGGCATGGAGGTGGAACGGCACCGGAGTTCACACTTGTAGCGGGAGTGCCCGCCACTTTGTCGACGGCAGGTCTCGGCTCATTTCAATTGGGAACAGATTTGTTTTCCGAAGAAGAGGGAGGTTTTGGAAACATCGAGATCTCAAATGCGGACGGGGATTTCACGGTGGCTTCCGGAGTGCCTGTGGTGCTGCCGCCGGGAGGCTCTCTGGTGGTGTCGGCAAAGAATATTTCCGTTCAGGAGAACATTTTGGCCCCGGGTGGGAGCGTTGAGTTGACGGCATACAGCATTTCACCGTTCTGGTATGAAGAGCAGTCGGTCCGCGGAGCCTTCAATGACAAGCCGGCTCCTTCTGCTGTTGCGGGTCGGGGGATCATCGAATTGGCCAAGGGGAGTACGATCGGGGTGGGGGGAGTCTGGGTGGATGATCGTCCCACTTCGTCCCAGGACCACTTGCAGGCGATTGTTCTCGATGGCGGTTCGGTCAAACTGGAGGGCTATTCCATCCATCTCGCCCAAGGCAGCCTGATTGATGCCTCGGGAGGTGTCTGGGCGGAATCGGATGGGGATTTTTCCTATGGCGATGGCGGAACCATTTCCATTCTTTCGGGGAAAGATCCCGTCGTTTCCACCGCTGTGGGAGGGGAATTGTCCATGGAGGGTGTGCTGCAGGCCTATTCTGTCGAAACGGGAGGGGCTTTGACCGTCCAGTCGAACCTCATCCAGATTGGCGGTTCATCCGGTTCCGACGGAGCGCTGGTTGTTCAACCCGAGTTTTTCCAGAGGGGAGGATTCAGCGAATATTCTCTTGTCGGTCTCGGTGGACGGGATGCGGATGGAGCATTCCTTCCTGCGGTTCGAGTGGTTGAGGGGACGATCATTGAGCCGCGTACGACAAGTTGGCTCCAGATTCCCGGAGCAAATATCGAAAAGATTCTTGAGTATTTTGGTGACACGCTGGAAGCCGGAGTGGCAATGGATTCTCCCTTTGCCGCCATCCGAAAACTCGGTGGAGAGTTGTTCATTCCCCAACTCAAGCCACAAGGGGTCAGAGTGGCGGCAAGTCTCTCGTTGGTCGGCTTGGGGTTCGATGATCCGTATACGGAAAACCAAGTGGAGGGGATGGGAATCGTGAGAATGGAAGCCGGGACTCGGATTTCCACGGATCCCGGAGCCACCGTTTCCCTCAGCGGGGATTACGTGGCGGTTTTTGGGTCGGTGTATGCGCCGGGTGGAACCATTGAGATTGAGGGCCGCAGTTCTTTCCGGCTTCCGTCCGAAATTGCACTGAACGCCAGCTTTGCCCTGCCAACGGTGCATATCGGTTCTTCGTCGGTGCTTTCCACCGCGGGAACCACCGTCTATCTGGATGATCCTCTGGGCTGGAGATCTGGCATCATCTATCCCGGTGGTACCATTTCCGTTTCTGGAAATATTGTCGCCGAGGCGGGAGCTCTTCTGGATGTCTCGGGAACCAGTGCGGTGTTGGATTTCCACCCCAGCCGTCTGGTTTCATCGGATTATGTTTCGGTTCCGACAAACTCCGGGCTGAATTCCTCACCGTGGGGGCGCCTTTCCCAGGCGGTGCGTCTGGACAGCGATGGGGGGAGTATTCAATTGGAAGGTTCCCAAATGCTGTATTCCGAAGCCACTCTTCTGGGCCGCGCCGGGGGGGATTCCGCTTTGGGAGGGACACTGGCTGTTTCCTCCGGACGGTTTTATGCCTCTGCCGTGGTTCGAACAGGGGCGGATATCAATCTGATTGTGGAACAGAGCGGAAGTGCTTCGGTGTTCGGAGGAACTGGCACCCTGACATCGGTGCTTGATGCCGTCCTGTCCAGCTCAAATCCGGAAGCCATGTTGACTGCCGCCTTTGCCGCCGGACATTCCAACTCGGGAATCGGTTATTTCTCCCTGGCGGACTTCTTTGAAGGGGGATTTGACAATCTTGATTTGGGATTTGTTTACAATGAAGGGGCCTTCCCTTTGCCGTTTGGTGGAAATGTGGAGTTCCGGGGGCCGATATCCCTCAATGCCCGGGGCGTGATCCGGCTGGCAGGCGGCGGGGTGATTCAAGCCAATGCCCCGGTGACAATCACTGCTCCCTATGTGGTTGTCGGGCAGGAGTTCCGCGCCCCATTGAATCCTGATGATCCATTTGAACCTTTCCAATACATCACACTGACAGGTGCAAAGGAGCCCTACTTTTTCTCCCCGACATCCGGCCCGGGAACTTTGAACATCCAGGCGGGTCTTATCGATGTTGGCACCCTTTCCCTGATGGGGATTGGCAGTGCGGCATTGACTTCGTCGGGAGATATCCGGGGGAACGGCATTCTTAGTATTCAGGGCGATCTGACGCTTGCGGCGGATCAGATTTATCCAACCACTCTCGCCACTTTCGACATCTTTGCCTATGACCCTGCGGGGGGATTGGGATCAGTCTCGATCTTTTCCTCCGGGTCAAGTTCTCTTCCGCTCTCGGCGGGGGGATCTCTGCGGATTTTCGCTTCGACCATTACCCAGGGAGGGGTTTTGCGGGCTCCTTTGGGTTCAATCGCGCTGGGGTGGGATGGCACGGATGTTGATACCTCCGATGCCGACATCGACAGTCCTTACAATCCGGTGGTTGGCTCAACAGCCGCCGTGCCTGTCGCGAAATTGGTTTCGCTTGATTCCGGCAGCGTGACGTCTGTCTCGGCTGTGGACCCGGAAACAGGGGAAGGATTGTTGCTGCCGTTTGGGTTGAGCCCGGATGGACTGACTTGGATCGATCCCAGCGGTGAAGAGGTGACGATTTCCGGGTTGCCCGCCCGGGGCATTGCGATTGGAGCGGATTCCGTGGTTATGGAAAACGGCTCCATCGTGGATTTGCGCGGGGGAGGCGATTTGCTGGCTTACCGTTGGGTGCCGGGAACCGGAGGCAGTGTGGATATTCTCGGTTCTGCGATCAATGACTGGTCTTCTGGAGACGAGTATTCTTCCGGGGATCTCGTGCTTTACAACAACCAGACATGGTCTGCGCGGGTGGATATCGATCCCGATGATTTTGCCGTGGTGCCGAAACCCAGCGAGAGCCGCTACTGGACGAAAGTCGCGGAGTCTTATGCCGTCATTCCGGGTTTTGATTCCGAATTTGCCCCTTACAATGAATTCAACACAGGCGAAAACTCCGGCAGCCTGGAGGGAGATCCCGGTTACTACTCTGCGGGATTGCGGGTGGGTGAGCAAATTTACCTGCAGGCAGGCTCGGGCTTGGCGGAAGGTTATTATACTCTGCTGCCGCGGCGTTATGGAGTCATGCCCGGAGCGTATCTGATCATCCCTTCGGAAGGGAACCTGGCAGATACCTCAACGGTTCGTTCCTCGCTCAGTCCCGCATTGGGCGATTCCTCGTTTTCTTTTGGAACCACACAGAGGGAAGAGGGATCTTATTATGTTTCGGGTTACACGTTCAACAGCTTCAACATTGCCGGAGAGACCTCACAGATTTTGAGCCGGTTCGAGGTCCTTCCGCCGGATGTTCTCCTTGGCCGTGCGGAGTATGATCTTTATACGGCGGATTCTTTCATCAGGGAGGCTGCGACGAGACTTAATGTGGACGAAGTTCAAGATCGACCGACGGATTCCGCTTCCTTGGTTATTCAGGGAAACACAGCACTGTCCCTTTTGGGTTCCGTATTGAGCCGGAGCATTTCCGGGGGGAGAGGAGCAACGGTTGATCTGAGCAGTTTTGAGGATGTTTACATTATTGGCGGATCAGGTTCGGCTGCGCCGGGGGCCACTGTGGTGCTTGATACGGATGTTTTGAATGCCTGGGGAGCCAGAAGCCTTCTCATCGGAGGCGTCCGGAGGGAAACATCCGATGGGGTGGAAGTGGAAACCCGCACGGGGTCGCTCGTTTTGGACAACTCCGGGGCATCCTGGGGAGGCGAGGATATTATCCTGGTTTCCGAAGGTGCTCTTACCTTGGCCAATGGCAGTTCTCTGGTCAGTTCACACGGATCGGGGACGGCGGCGGACTCTCTGATTGTCAATGGGGATGGGGTGCTGGTGCGGGTGAGTGGAGATCGGAATGCCTCTGCCGAACGCGATGGCTGGACTGGATCAACCACGCCGATCCTTACAATCGGAGCCGGGGTCAGTCTGGGAGGGGGTACCGTAATTCTTGATTCCAGTCATGCCACGGATATGGATCTTTCAACCTCCATAACAGCCGATTCCCTGGTCTTTGGAAGCGGACAGATCAGCATCGTGCTGGAGCCGCAGGCAGGAGTGCTGGCCGGGCAGGTTGTTGATCCCCATCTCATTCTCGAAGGAAATCTGATCACCCAGGCGCAGAAGGCATCCCAGTTGACTCTGTCCAGCTACCGCACCATTGATTTCTATGGAGAAGGAACTTTTGGAGGGGGGGCGATGGAAAAACTGGAGTTGCTGGGAGGTGGCGTCCGTGGGTTCGATGGAGGATCTGCAGGAGTCAATATCCTCGCCCGGGATGTTCTCCTGGCGAATCCCAGTGACAGGAGTTCGCTCAGTGAGCCGACAGGAGGAGCTTCCGGTGTTTTTTCCATCACCTCGCAAACGGTTCGACTGGGAGCGAATGATTTCTTCCTGAGGGGGTATGCGGAAACCCAAATCACCGCCTCTGCCGGGGTGTTGGCAGAAGCCGATGGATCGCTGATATCCGTTGGGGCGCTGGTTTTGACGGCTCCGCTGGTAACCGGGGCGCAGGGGATCGATTACAGCCTGAGCTTTGCGGGGGCCATGACTCTGGCTTCCTCGGGAGGACCGTCCGTTTATTCCGGAGGGCTTGGTGCCAGTCTGTCCTTTGAGGCGGCTTCGATCAACGTGGCGACCAAAATTCTCCTGCCGAGCGGAGGATTGGCATTGCGGGCCACCTCCGGTGATTTGACTGTCTCCGGTCAACTCAGTGTGGCGGGTTCCGCCCACCAGTTCTATGATATTACAAAATATGCCGATGCCGGGAATATCGAGTTGGCGTCTTCCGCAGGGGATATTTTCCTGCTGGCCGGCAGTTTGGTTTCTGTCGCAGCGGACTCCGGCGGGGGAAATGCGGGAACTCTTGTGGTGAAATCGCCCGGGGGACTTTTTGACAATGATGGAACCTTGGAGGGCTTGGGGGGATCTGGTGGGACGAATGGTTCCTTTGTATTGGATGCAGCCGCCATTTCTTCCTACGACGATTTGACCTTGGATCTCGATGGGGCGAGTTTCAATGAGTCCCGGAGCCTCCGGATTCGAACCGGAGATGTGGAGGTTACCGGCACGACAAAAGTCCGTTCCTTCTCCCTTTCGACTGATGCAGGCAGTATTTTGGTGACAGGAACCATTGATGCTTCTGACGAAATCGGAGGAAGCATTGAGTTGGCGGCGGCCAATAATCTGACTCTTGCTGCGACGGCGTCGCTGACCGTGGCTGCGGAGCACTTCAGCAACGCAGGCAAGGGGGGAAGCATAACGCTGGAAGCCGGCACGGCTGTCAACGGAGTGGCCAACACCGGCGCACTTCTCGATCTTCAGGCAGGTTCCTCCATCGACCTTTCGGTTGATGACTATGTGGCGGGCGATTATCTTGCATCCGGATCAAGTGCTTTTTATGGGCAGTTCGAAGGCACTCTGCACCTGAGGGCTCCCCGGTTGGGCAATGATGTGCGGGTGGATGCGATTGACAGCACCATCACGGGCGGCTCCTCAATCATTGTGGAGGCATTCCGTGTGTATCAACCCACCAACGGAACGATGAACATTGCTCTCCGGAATACGATGGATGCCGACAACAAGGCGTTCATAGACGCGGGAGAGAGTGCCATTCGCACCAAAGTGCTCGGAACTTTGAATACGGCATTGGATCCGATTCTCGTCGTTGCGCCGGGTGTGGAAATCATCAATCCCACCGGTGATCTCACACTGGGGCTGGCCAACAACAGCGCATCGGGCTCCACCAACGCCGAGGCTCTGACCGGTGCGGACTGGGATCTTTCCAAGTATCGCTACGGCTCGCGCAATGCGCCCGGTTTTCTCACGCTCAGGGCTCAGGGTGACGTGATTATCAACAATACCCTCAGCGATGGATTCAACGCTGTTTCGGTTACCGCAGACAATGGCCATTCCTCCATGTGGCTGGCTACGTTGATGACCATCAACCCGAACCTGCCCACGAACACTCAGTCCTGGAGTTACAGGCTGACGGCCGGCGCGGACTTCTCCGCAGCCGGCTTCCGGGCCGTTCTGCCAACATCCGATTTGCTCACGGATTCTTCCGGAAACAAGCGGGGATCCGTATTGGTCGGGGAATTCTATGCGGATCCGGTTCCCAATGAAGCCACTTCTGGATCCGCAGCCGCCATCGATTCCTCGGGACAGACGGCGGACACCATCCGGATTTCAACAACCTCCACCAACCGGGGCACCCGTTATGAAGTCGTTCGGACAGGCACTGGAAGTATCGACATCAGCGCGGGCCGGGATGTCCAGCTTCGGAACGCCTTTTCCACGGTCTATACAGCAGGGGTGGGATTTGCCGATCGCACGAGAATTTTTGAAACCGGGGATTTTTCTTTGCCCACCACATTCAAGGACTCCATTTCACAGGGCTCGCTCGGTGCCAACCAACAGAATTACCAGGCTTACTATGCCATGGCTGGAGGAAACTTAAATGTGTCTGCACAGAACAATATTGGGCGGTTCACACTCGTCAATGGCGAGATTGTGGCGGATTCCAGTCGACAAATTCCCACCAATTGGCTGTACCGTCGCGGTTTGGTGAATTCCGAAACAGGGCTCTTTGAGAGTGGAGTTATCAAAGGGACTTCTTCTCTTGGCGACGTCAACGACCTTTCCACATCGACCACTTGGTGGATTGATTACAGCAACTTTTTTCAAGGATTTGGAGCCTTGGGCGGCGGAGACATTGCTCTTGTTGCAGACGAGAACATTATCAATGCCGATGCGGTGATTCCCACCAATGCGCGGATGGCAGGCATTGATCCGACAAGCGGGAAGAATCTCGCGCCGGATGCCAACAATCTTCTGGAGCACGGGGGCGGAGATCTTTTGGTGGCGGCCGGGAACAATATCGATGGAGGGAATTTCTATGTGGAGCGGGGCAACGGGGTTCTTCATGCCGACAACGACATTACGACCAACTATGCGCAGTCTCCCTCCCGCGGGATTCTTGCCACGACAGGGAATTCCGAGAAAATTCTTGATTCTCTGACATGGCAGGCTGTTACGCTTTATGGGGGCCGCACACGCTTTGATGTGACGGCGCGTGGCGACATCCTTCTCGGGCCAACGACCAGCGCATTTCTCCTCCCACAGGGACTGAACAACAAGTTTTGGTACAAAACGCAATTCCAAACCATCGCTTCGGATTCGGAAGTCAACGTGACTTCCTTTGGCGGAGGGGTGACCCATCGGTTGGCTGTGACATTGCCGGGACAGAGCAATGCAATCTCAACCTTGATGGCGGCCTACCTGCAGACATCGCCAACATCATCAGATTCCGCAGCATATTACCGACCGTGGTTGCGTCTAGCCGAGACCCAATTGCAGAACTTCAACACAGTGGCGACGGTTGCACTTCCCACCTTGCGCAGCACGGCGTTTGCCGGGGATGTGACCGTTGTCGGGAAGTTGAATCTCTTTCCCTCTCCGACTGGAAATGTCGAGTTGCTGGCATCCGAAGGAATCGTTGGTCTTGGGGAGTCCGGGGTGACAACAACAACCGCAGGTGTTTCCACTGTCACCGTGACAGCCTGGACGTCTGCCAGCATCAATCTTTCGGATGCCGATCCGTTGGCGATTCCCACAATTGACTCTCCTCTTGGGTTTCAGCAGCTTGTGGGAAGCAAGCTTTTGGGCACTGTGCGGGACAGCTTCGAAGATCCTTTCGGGTCGGTTTCCCCCCTGTTTGCGGAAACTGGATCCTATACCGGAGCCAATGCGAACCTTGAAGTCAAATCGGCTCTCCACGCTGCCACACCGGTTCATACGGGCGATGCCAATCCGCTACGCCTCTATGCCGGTGCCGGGGATATCTCCGGCCTGACACTCTTCTCTCCGAAAATGCTTCAGGCCTATGCCGGACAGGATATCACGGACATCGCTTTCTACCTGCAACATCTTTCGGAGGACGACATATCCATTGTGTCGGCGGGCCGGGATATCGTGCTTTTCAATGAGAACTCACCCCTTCGCGCTCTCGCAGGGGATCTTTCACAGGGCAACCTGATCGTGGATGGCTCCCAGAACACGGTTCGGGTGGATGCAAGCAACAAACCGATCCAGACCCAGGCGCTGCCCGGAGATTTGCAGATTGGTGGTTTGGGAACATTGGAAGTGCTTGCGGGACGGAATATTGATTTGGGAAGCGGTGCAAACTTCACCGATGGCACGGGAATTGGAATTACAAGCATTGGCAGATCCCGGAATCCCTTCCTGCCGTTTTTCGGGGCGGATTTTGTAATTATGGCCGGAGTGGGTGGAGAACAGGGCGGTCCGGCACTGGGGCTGGCGGAAAGTTCCCTTTCCTTTGATTCACTGTCTGGCGGAAATCTCTCGGCTGAGCATCAGGCGCTTGAAGCCTTGGGGAACTTCTTTGCCCTTTTGAAAGAGGTTGGAGCGGATGCTGTGGTGTCAGGAGACTACTCTGGAGGGTATGCGGCCATTGAGACTCTCTTTGGATCATCTTCAGGACAGGGAGGGGGGCTCTTTACCCAAGCCCGAGACATTCGGACGAGCAGCGGGGGATCCATTTCGATTGCCGCTCCGGGGGGGGGAGTCACCATGGCCTCGGACATTTTTGGCAATCCGCTGACCCCACCGGGTATTGTGACGGAATACGGTGGAGAGGTGTCGATTTTAACGGATGGGAATGTGGACATCGGGCAAGCGCGTATCTTCACGTTGCGGGGTGGAGACCTTACGATCTGGTCGTCTCACGGAGATATTGCGGCCGGTAAAGCTTCCCGGACTGTTGTAACCGCCCCGCCGACCCGGGTCTTGATCGATGTAAACAGCGCAGACGTGGTAACCGACCTGGGAGGGTTGGCCACTGGGGGAGGTATTGGCGTGCTTGCTGCTGTTGAGGAAGTGGAAGAGGGTGAGGTCTCGCTGATCGCTCCCGAAGGAACGGTCGACGCGGGAGATGCCGGCATCCGGGCCACTGGAGGAGTGACGATTGCTGCAGCCGCTGTGAAAAATGCGGATAACATCTCGGCTGGAGGAAAAACCGCAGGTATCCCGACAACTCCCACCGTGGCTGCTCCGAACATTGGAGGTCTTACGTCGGGCAGCAGCACATCTGCCGCAGCTTCTTCGGCGGCAAATCAAGTGAGTCAACAGGCCAGGCCCCAGGCGCAAACACAGGAGGATGTGCCTTCGATCATTGCCGTTGAAGTTCTTGGTTATGGTGGAGGCGAAGAGGAAAGTGAGGGGTGATTTCTTTTGGTCGGAGAAGTTCAGTTGTCCGGTGTTTCCTTTTAAAATCCTGACTGTCTGTGTCCCGTGATGAGCAAGGACAGTCTTTCATCTGCAACCGGGGCGGCGCACAAAGAGCGTGATGTCCGCCGAAGTTTTTTTGTTGCCCTTTTTGTCTGTCTCGTGGTTTCCCTGATCTTGATGGCCGGAGATAGTGTTCTCCGGTGGGATATGGTCCGGAAAATCTCAGCGGTATCCTTGACGGACGTCCCACCTTTTTCGCAGCGGGTCGCCCCGGGCAGCAGGGAGGAACACCTGATTTTGCCGGGGGGGTCCATGGATGCCCGTTGGTGGGTTCTTCACACCGAGGCGATGTTGAAGAATGGCGGTTGGCGCATCAGGGAAACGTCTCTCGACAATTCTCCGGATGGAAGGGAAATCCATTGGAGTTCGCTTTTGATGTGGTTGCTTGCCGTTCTTGCCCGTGTTCTATCCTGGGGAAGCGGAGAACCTCCGCAGGAGTTCGTTGCGGAAGCGGCTCTTTATGCGGGACCGGCGATGTTGATTCTTTGTCTGCTGGGGCTCGGAGGGATCATCGTTCGGCGGTTTGGATGGGTGGAGGCGGTCTTTTTTTCGGTGGTCTGGCTGGGGTGCTATCCTGTTGTTCGGACCTTCCAGGCAGGGGAGGCCGATCATCATGGCATTGTTGTTTTTTTCTCAGTAGCCAGTCTTCTTTGCCTTGTCTGTGGAAATCTCGGAGCAGTGCCAAAAGCAGGGAAACAAAGACAGGGATGGTTGTTTCCCATCGGGGAATCACGGGAGTGGTTCCGTCTTTCAGGTGTTTTGGGTGCTGCCGCGCTTTGGGTGAGCGCGGCCACGGCCATCCCCATTCTTGTGGGAGCAGGGATTGGGGCGTGTCTCTCCGCACTTGCAACACGGCGGTTCAAGGGAGGGTTTGAATCCGGCCTTTGGAAGACCTGGGGAGTTGCCGGATGCCTTGCCAGTTTGGGATTCTACGCATTGGAATACTTTCCCGCGCACATGGGATGGCGACTGGAGGTGAACCACCCTCTTTATTCTTTTGCCTGGCTGGGCGGCGGTGTGTTTCTGCAATACCTGACTTCTTTTTTGGCGGGAGGAAAATGGCCTTTTCGAAATTCGCGGGACTATTTTGTTGCGGGCTGCTCCCTGATGGTGGTGGCGCTGCCGGTTGTTGTGATTGTGGTGTTTCCTCAGAAGGTCTTCTGGGTGGCGGACCGCTTTCTTCTGGCGCTCCACAAGGAATATATCTTCGAGTTTCAAAGCCTGCCGACACTCATCCGTGCTTTTGGCAACAACTGGGGGTTCCTAACCTATTATCCGTGGCCGGTTTTCGTTCTTTTTTCCACTGTCTTTCTGGTTTGGAAACAAGGGCTTTCTGCCTGGGGGGCGCGCAGTCTGCTTTTTCTCGCTCCCCCGGTGTTGATCATGCAGGGATTGGCCGTCTATCAGGTGCGCTGGTCTTCGGCTTCTTTCGCCCTGTGGGCACTTTGTGCCTTGGTTCTTTTTGCTGAATGCCTGTATCGGTGGAAGGAGAACGGGCTCTGCCTCTGGATCAGTCGGGCGGCGGTGGGAATGGCTTTCCTGGCTTTGTTGGTCACGCAGATTCCCCAACTCTTCGCCCGAATTGATGAAGACCATCAATGCCTGAAGCCGCCATTACAGCAAGAAGCCGGGAACGGAATCATTCTGCGGGACATTGCCCACAGACTTATCCGATCAAGTCCGGATCGTCTTCCGGTGGTGCTGACCGGTCCGAATTCTTCCACGGACCTGGCTTATCACGGCGGGATCAGGACATTGGGAACACTTTATTGGGAAAATATGCCCGGCTTGAAACGCACTGCCCGGATTTTTACGGTGCCAGATGAGGAAACGGCCCTGCGGGAACTCACGGCGGCAGGAGTCACCCACATTGTTGTTCCTTCCTGGGACAATTTTGCCGAAGCCTATGCAAAACTGTTGGCAGCCGGGGATGATGGACAGGCGAGGATTCCCTTCTTTGAGGCGGTGCTTAAAGATGAAATCTGCCCGGATTGGCTCCGACCGTTCGCCTATCCGATCCCGACGGCATCCGGTTTGGATGCAAATTCCGTTAAAATCTTTGCGGTGATTCCCCGGCAGAATCGCTTCGAGGCTTTTTTCTTTCGCGGAATTTATTATTGGGAATCGGGGAATCTGGATCGGGCAAAGAGCATGTTTGAGAAGGCGGGTGAAATTCGCCCCGGAGACAAAAGGGTGGGAGAGTATTTGCGCCTGATTGCGGAGAAATCGAGGGGGAATTTCTCAGAACCGGGGCAATGAAGCCAAGACGCCGCAAGAAATCTGCCGGAAAATCTTCCGGGAAAGCCCCGGTTTCGCTTCTGGCGATAGGGAGCGACTGGCGTTTGTCCGCCGGATTGATTTTTCTCGGCGGCATTCTCCTGTTCGTGTGTTCCAGAGGGGATCTGTGGTTTGATGAGATTTGGTCGTTTGAGTGGGTGCGGCGAGCAGCGTCTCCTTGGGATGTGCTCACGAAGCTCCACCACGACAACAACCATCCGATAAATACATGGTGGCTGATGTTTTTGGGTGGATGGTGCCCGTCTATTGTGTGTCGGTTGCCGGCGGTGATCTGTGGAGTGCTTTCTTTGGTTCTGGTGGACCGGTTGGCAGCTCAAATTCACCCGTCCTCCCGGGCCGTTGCCGTGGCACTTTGTGCGTTTTCCTTTCCTCTGGTGCTCTACTTCTCGGAGGCGAGGGGATATGCCCCCGCCGTTGCCTGTTCATTGGCGGTTGCCGTCATCTTGATGGAGAATTGCTTGCGCCCCCGATGGTTCGTCGCCCTGCTCTTTTGGATGGTCTGTATTGTCGGGATGCTGTCTCACGCGACTTTTTTGCTCATTTTGGCAGCCTTTGGTTGCTGGAAAATGGTTCACATATGGCGTGGTGGGAACGGCCTGGGAAAGACATTGCTTGAAGGGTGTCTCTGGTTTGCCGTGCCGGGGATTGCGGCGGCAGCCTATTATTTGGAATTTTTGCGTCCGATGCAAATCGGCGGAGGGCCTGAGTATTCCCTGGGGAGAGTGTTAGGGCATTTTTTTGGATATGCCCTGGGGTTTCCGGTGGAGGGGGGCTGGGCTGTGGGGGCCGTGGTTGTCGGTGGATCTGCTTATCTGGCGTCAATTGCCTTCTGTTTGCGAGGGAGCGCTTTTTGTCCTGCATTCGTTCTTTTGCCTGTTTCTGCCGCATTGGGGCTGCTGCTCACGCAACCTGATATTCTTTACTTTCGATATTTTCTCGTGTTCCTGCCGTTCTTTTACATGGCTTTGGGAGTTTTGTTTGCACGCATGGCCTCTTTTTCCTCAACCGGTTTTTCTCTTGTCGCGGCTTTGTTGCTGGTGGCTTTTTTGATTCTTCAGGTTCCGCGACTTGTTGCGCTTTGCACTTTTGGGCGAGGCGGTTATGAACGTGCCCTCATGCTTGTTGCAACCAGCCCTTATGCCAACAAGACCGTGACGTCCGATCAGGATTTTCGCAACGGACTGCTTGTGGAGTTCTATCGGAAACACCGGCCGCTGTTGGAAAATGTAAAATATGTTGGACTCGCGCAGGCCCGGACGGGAGTGGCAGGGTGGTTGATCACGCATACTCAGGAACCGCTGGAGAATCCGCCGAGGAGCTCTCTGGAGATCGGAGCCGGCAAATTCCGCTTGGTGGCTGTGTTCCCTTATGCCGGCGTTTCAGGCTGGCATTGGATGATCTACCGGTCCGAAATGTCCGGAGCCTGGACACCTCCGCAATTGTGACGAAATTGTCACATGCTTTCAGACGAGGATTTTGGTTGAATGATGATCTTTATGAGACGGAGTTTTTTTATTGTTTCAATCCTTGTTGTCCTGGCCCGTGTGGCCGTCTGTTCCGGAACGCCGGAGCCCGAAGCCACGCCTGACATTCCGGCGCTGGAGAAGGCGGCTGCGGATGGCGATGCCGACGCAAAGTTTCTCCTCGCAAGAGCTTTGTTCCGAGGCCGGGGAGTGGAAAAAGATGCCGAGAAAAGTGCAGTGCTTTTGCGGGAAGCCGCCGCTCTGGGAAATGCCGAAGCCATGGACGGGTTGGGGTATCTTTATACTCTGGGAGAAGGGGTGTCCAAGGATGAGGCCAAAGCAGTGGAGTGGTTCCGGAAAGGCGCGGAGAGCGGTTTTTCCAAATCCCAGTTGAATCTCGGACTGATGCTTCGCCAGGGAAAATCCATTCCTTTGTCGAATGAGGAGAGCTTGCTTTGGATTCACAAAGCCGCGGAGGGAGGGCTTCTGGAGGCGAAAATCGTTCTTGGACGGGTCTATTTCACGGGGGACAGTCTTCAAAAAAAGGATTATGAAAAAGCGGCTCCGTTTCTTCGGGAGTCAGCCGCCGGGGGAGATCCAGTTTGCCAGAACATGCTGGGAGTGGCCTGTCGTGATGCAAAGGGGATGGAGAAAGACATGGTGGCGGCTGAAGAGTGGTTTCGCAAAGCGGCCATGAGCAACAACCGGAAGGCTCAGTCAAATCTGGGCCATTTGCTGGGACCGGATTCTCCGGAGAGCCCGAATCGGAAAGAAGCCGTCAAATGGCTTTTGATTTCATCAGATCAAGGGGAGATAACGGCAAAGAAGACATTGGCGGAACTGTCCCCGACTGTTCCGGCCGATCTCCTCGCGGCTGCCCGCAAAGAGGCAGACAGATTCCGTCTTTTGCAAACTGTGGCAAAAAAGAAAGACGGTCAGATCTCGGAATCGATCTCCGTTCCCGCCGAAGTACCGGACAAGAGTGTTTCTCCAGAGGAGTGAGTGCCGGGACGGGAGAGGTGCGGAAGCTTTCGAATGTTGAAATCGTGGTGTGATCCGGGTGCTTTCCAAAGACAAATTGGGGGCTTGAAGGGAAAGCGGGACAGAAAAGAGAATAACGCCAGGAAGCCCATCGCAGCAAGTAATGCTGTCGGCGGAATCAAGGGCAGATAATCGCCGGATCCGGGTTGAACCACTCAGAGACCATGACCTCCAGAAGGAAATCGAAGGCCGGGAGGGCGTGGCGGAGGCTGTGGCGGGGATATGTGGATCCCGAAGAACTCTGGGGAACGGTCGTTTTTCCCTGCTGCCATTTGCGGGATTTCAAGGAGAGGTTTGTGTGGGGCTGGCTGTCGTGGTTGCCTGCTTCTCCTTGAGGGCTTCCTTGGCCGCCTGGATATTGAGCTTGTTGTAGGCTGCCCATCCGTAAAGGGTGGCATATTGCTGATCAGCGATTTGCCGGGCCTGTTCCCAGGCTTGCGCTGCCGTGACGCCGGATGGAGGGGAGGACACGTTTTTGTTAAATTCCTTGAGAATGCGGTCCAGGGCCTTCTGTTGGGGGAGGGGTTTGGGAGTGGAATCGTAAAAGGCAGCGGGCACAATGGCTCCTGCGGGAACTGGTATATTGAGGTCAGAACCTCCCGAGGATGTGGAATTTGCCGCCTGGGAGGAATAAGCCGGGGTTGCAGCAGTCGCTGCCGCTCCGCTTCCAGACGAGTTTGCAGCACTTCCAAAAGAAGAAGGTGCTGCTGTATTGGAAGTGCTTGATGGCAGGAGGGAAGGATTTACAGGGGCGCTTTGAGGAGATGCAGGAGTTGACGGCAAAGGGGAAGATGCACCAGAAATGGAGGAAGTCATCTGTCCGGAGGATCGCAAGGCGGATGATGCAAATCCCGGATGTGCAAAGGGACCTCCTGATTGCAGTGCCTTCCCTTTGGATGTTGTCTTATGCTGCACGGAACGGGGAGTTGTGCTTGTCGATTCAGCCGTGGAGGGAACTGACTCAGAAGTCAAGGGGGGAGTGGAAATGCTCTTCCCGGGATTCTTTGTGACAAGCAAGGTGCCAAGTGTTCCCAAGGTGACACCTGCGGCGACCAGAAAGAGGAGAAAAACAGGAGATTTCATAAGAGCTAAACAAAGGAAGCTGGCACCGTTTCCGGTGCCAGCTTCGATTGATTTTTTCCTCAATGCCTGGGCAAGAGGTTTTTGACGATATTACAGGGAGCCGAAGATCGGGAATCCATCGTCCGAACGCTCAACAGTCGACATGTCGGTGAGGGTGACACCGTTGGCTGTCTGTTGGAGACCAGGTTCAAGCCAAGTATTGACCATGGCATTGCGCCAGGCCTGTTCGTTGGTTGTGAGCGAACCGTGGTGATAGAGGTGTTGGTAGTTCCAAGCAGAGTAGGTGCCTGAAGTGATTTTTTCGAAGTCGGCCTGGTTGAAGCCCGTGCCGTTGTAGTTGTTCACGTCGCTGGAGGCGAGCGGAGTCACCTGAACGCCGTTGAAAGCAAGCACCTTTGCGCCATTGGCGGCTGCATTCTGACTGTCAGCAGTGGAGAGCCAAGTGAGCAAGAGGATGTTGAGGTCTTCCGCAAGCGGTGTTTGGTTGACACCATCGTACACGTCCACCAAGGAGGAGGTGCGGGCCATGATGCCACGCAGGGCACTGCTGCTGCGGTAGCCGCCGTTGCCATCTGCCGTGTTGCCCCACAGAGTGGAAGCATTGCCTGTGCCATCCGGGCAGGCGAGATTGCCTGTGCCGTTGCCGCTGGCGGGAACCAACGTGATCGCGGAGATGACTCCGCTGGTGGCTTGACCGGCAGTGGTGACGATGTATTGCTGCACAAGGTTCGCCACGCCGTATCCCCATTCCGAGAGGTAAGAGGCGCGGGTTCCGGAGCCGTCGTTACGCCCCGTGGCGAAGACGAGTGTCGCGGCATCAGCCGGATCGCCCGTGAACAACGAGAGCGGCTGGATGCCCGCCTGCCAGAGTGCCCGTGCCTGCTGGATGGTCACATTGGTCAGGTTGCTGGGAGCTCCTTCATTGGCAACCATTGCAAAGGTGACAACACCCACTGCGGAGCTGCCAACAGGGTTCAGCGTCTCGTTGTCAATCGGCGTGCTGCTTTGATAAACGTCCGAGAAGCTGAATTTCGGACGAAGGGTCGATGTCGGGGAGGTGGTTGCTCCCTGAACAGCTCCGGTGTTCAGGACGGCCGCCGTGGTGAGGAATGACGGATCATTGTTTCCAGCGATCGCATTCAAGCCTTCTGCGGAACCGTTGAACGAGGTGCGGACGATTGTCGTGCCGGTGATGCCGGGGAATGTGCCGATAAAGATCGCCTTGTTGGAGGCGATGAGCTGGCTGACATTGTTTCCGGTGAAGTCATGGGCGACATTGAAGCTGCTGCCAAGTCCGCCGCCCACAGAGTTGTAGGCGTTGAAGATGGCCTGCATGGTGGCCTGGCGGAAAGCCGTGGCTCCAGTAATGGTGATTTCTGTCGTCTGCGCCATGGCGGACGAAGCGAAACCGAGGGCAAGCGCCCCGGCGAAGAGATGTTTGATTTTCATGATGAGTATTTGATGTTGTTTGGATTGATTTCAGGCTTGGACTTTGCGGCGGCGGATGGCGAAGAAGACAACGACACCGGCCAGCGCCAGAAGCGCATAGGTGGAAGGTTCGGGAACGGCGGCGAAGTTGAGCGAGCCGTCGCCGCTGAGGGTGATGGTGCCAAGGTAATAGCCTTCACGAGCGGTCACTCCCGAGATGCTGTTGATATTCTGCCAAC
>JADHED010001251.1_pt1 | contig 22898 bp, 24 predicted proteins | sample 8952041 | NCBI WGS metagenome assembly JADHED01 (sample SAMN16124423, study PRJNA663239) | bioreactor sludge metagenome | isolation source: sludge (control) | place: India:Bengaluru | collected 2018-09-08
TTCCTCTCAATCAGTTTTTTTATCTGAGGCGATGCTATGCCGTACATCATGCAATGCGCCTGGTGCGGTACCATTCAGGGAACCAAGGCCAGCCCGAGCGCAGAGGAAGAGCCCTTGAGCGTGACCCACACGATCTGCCCGCCCTGCTATGTATCCGTCATTAACGAAATTCACCACGCCCGGGATAAGGGGCATCCCGGTCCGTTACCGGCATTGTCCATTTTCCTGAAATCGGAGTGATCGGAAGATAAAGAATCCTAACAATCAAGCCCTCGTTTGGAAAGGACTCAAGAGTTTTGAGCAGCTTGCGATAATCAGCAACCATAGTCGAGAAAGGAGTTTTTATTATGACCGTGGGAAAGACCGCAATTGGTTTGACCGCATTTGCAATCATCATCGGTTTCGCCGCACTGGTGCTCGCATGTGGTAGTGGTAGTCATGGGTATGGAAGCGGCGGTGGCCATATGATGAGCGGCGGCGGCCACATGATGGGAGGGGGGACGGGTAACGGTGCCGGAGGTGGTCATAATCATGGCGATACGGGATATTATGATGAAGGCGCTGATACATCCCAAGGACAGGTAGGTGTCTTCAAACAATCTCAAGCAGGCCGAGAACTGCGTAATGAGATAGAGTGGAAGCGATTTGCAATCAATAATGAGTTGAAAAAGCAGAATCCGGATAGGTCAAAGATCGTGAGCATGCAGGCACAACTCAGCCAATTGCAAGCCCAGTATGACCCAAAAGCGATTGAGTTTCAGTTGGAGTCGCGCCGGCAATCTCCCCAGACTGATATCGGGGGATCTTATGGAGGTCATGCCCACTGAAACCATAGCGGCACTTTGTCACGCCTGTGGCGGGGTGCCGCCTCAAAATGCCATTTTGCTGCTACACCTTTTAGCAACCCACAGCAATCACGGATTGTGCCTGCCCCCTACCATCTGCCTACTCCGACTGGTGCCACTATAGAGCTGTATTTTCCAGCATTCAAGAAAGCAGTCATTGATCGTTACTCCAGGCATGGTGCTAACCCTATATGCTTTGGTCAACTCAAGCCCTTCATTCTTGCATACATTATAATGAATGACTTCGCGTTTGGGGGAGACACACGGAGTACCCTACCGTAAATACCTGGATTTTTAGTTTCTGTTTGGTCAGGGTTTTTTAATCTGCCTTAGCCTTGATTACCACCAAGGTGACGTCGTCCTCTTGATCGGCCCGACCTCGAAACCGGCCCAGCGCACCGAGAACCTCCTGCAAGATACGCTCGGCCGTCTCCTCACGGTGCCTCTTCACTATATTTCTTACTTTTCTCCTGCTAAAAAATTTCCCTTTCGAGTTCTGGGTTTCCCAGACACCGTCAGTCCCGATCAGCACGATGTCCCCGAGTCCGAGCGCGGCTTTGTTGTCTGCTTTATAGATATATCCTTCCTGTATCCCTATCGCCATACCGGAACCGCTCAATTTTTCCCATTGGTCAGCTTTGGCGTGATACAAGAGCGCAGCATCATGACCAGCCCGCACCCATTCTAATTGACCTGAAACCGGATCGACCTCGAGTAGGAAGATTGTCACGAAGCTTCCGCTATCGGCTGTATCGTTGCAGAGCAGCCGGTTGATATCGCACACCTTCTCGGCCATGCCGCCCGGCCGGTCCAGCCTGCTGCGAAGGAGGGCGCGCACCGTCGTCATCAGAAGCGCCGCCGAGACTCCATGGCCCACCACATCACCGACAGCTACGCACAGACGCCGTTGCCCGTGCAAATCAGCACTCTCGATATAGTCGAAATAGTCGCCGCCCGTCTGCTGGCAGTAGACGCTGCGCCCAGCGATGTCGAGCCCGGGAATGTCAGGTGGGCCGGAAGGCAGTAGACTTTGCTGGATCTCCATGGCAAGGCCGAGATCGTGTTTGAGCTCCAGTCTCTCTTTGAGTTGGCGCGTCATGCGGTTAAAACTTTGAGTCAGCTCGCTCACCTCATCCCGTCCCAAGACTGGCAGCGGTTCGCCGAACTCTCCTTTGGACAACCGCAGCGCCTCATCCGAAACGCGTCGGATCTTTGCGACTGTGCGCGTTGTGACATTACGTATCAGGGCGACGATCACCACAATCACAGCGAAGGCTAAAAGACCGAACGCCCACTCGAAACGGATAATCGGTGCGAGAATCTCATCGCCGGGGGCAATCATGATAAGAACCCAAGGCGCTTCATGGAGGTGGAAAAACCCGCTGACTTCCTTGGGAGGATGACCTTCACCCAGGAGCGTCCCTGACGTAGACGACTGCATCATCCAATAAGTGGCGCTCTCGAGTGGGTCGTTGGTCTCGGTCAGGGCGGCTTGCCGACCAGGCACGGTGCAGACCAGGACATTCCCGCTTCGGTCTACGAGGAATGCCTTGCTGCTCTGCCACCACCAGCCAGACTCGACCACGTTGCGGAAGATGTAATCAAAATTAACCGTCACCTCAAGCTCGGCCAGAAATTGCCCCAGATCATTCGAAAGACCAGCGATCAGCTTGAAGCTACCGTGCTCACCTTCGAAGACCGGGGGGGTGATCTCGCGAATTACACCTGGCTTATCGGAGTGCCCCCCTTCGGAGTGCTCGGGTTGAGGGCCTCCGCTGTGATCCCCTTCCGGCCTACTGGCTTCGGTTGTTAGAGTGACGTTTTGAACCCCCTGATGACGGGACAAATGCTCGAAAGCGAAATGGCGGTAGGCATCCGAGTGATCACTTTCCGTCGCTTCTTGGACCAGGCGGATACCATCCTTGATGCGGGCGAGATGCATGTCCATCTCGTGGGCTGCGCGCTGCAGCTTAAGGATGGAGGCTTCGCGCCATTGATCGACCAGCATATTACCGACGTAGAAGAATCCGGCAAAACCAAAGCACGCCAATAGCAACATCACCGGCAGGATCAGAAAAACGGTGAACCGTTGTTGCAAACTCGTGGGGTGAAACATCATGGGGGCAGATTGCCGTGGCGAGAGGGTCGAGATTCAAACGGTTGCAGGGTCCCTTCTCGCCACGATCGAACTCCAAAGGTTACTCTTTGACTTTACGAAACTCTCGCCCGCGCCAGATCTCATAAATGGCCGGGTAGATAAGCAGCTCAAGAATGGTGGAGGTTATGACCCCCCCCACCATGGGAGCAGCGATACGCTTCATGATATCCGCACCGGTGCCGTGGCTGAACATGATTGGGATCAATCCAGCCAAAATGACACTGACCGTCATGATCTTGGGGCGTATGCGTTTGACCGCTCCATGCATGATGCTCTCATTCAAGTCAGCGCGCGTCTTCATGCGCCCCTCCCTTTTCCACTGCTCATAGGCCAGATCGAGGTAGAGCAGCATGACGACACCGGTCTCCGCATCCAGCCCTGCGAGGGCAATGATCCCTACCCAGACGGCTATGCTCATATTGTAGCCGAGCAGGTATAGCAGCCAGAAAGAGCCAACCAGCGAGAAAGGCACCGCCAAGAGCACGATCATTGTTTTCGTGACCGACTGTGTATTGAGAAAAATCAACACAAATATGATGAGCGCGGTGAGCGGTATGACGAACTTTAACCGCTCGTGTGTATGTATCAGATACTCGTACTCACCGCTCCACACCAAACGATAGCCAGGCGGGAGTTTTAAGTTGGCCGCATGGTGTTTAGCCTCCTCCACGTACCCGCCAACATCCCGCCCCGAGAAGTCGATGAACACGTAGGAGGCCAGCATCCCCTCCTCGCTCTTAATGTTGGTCGGCCCTTTGACAATGTTGATGTCGGCCACTTGCTCGAGCGGCACCTGGGCGGAGCCGATTGCCGCGGAGCCATTGCCACCGCCCATACCGCCACTCGCTGCGGAAGACCGAGGACCTCCGGGTGACATGATGGGGATCAGGACGCGCTTGAGCTTCCCGATGTCGGAGCGCAGCTCTCGAGCGTAGCGCACGTTGACCGGGTATCGTTCGCGCCCCTCAACGGTCGTGGTTAAATTCATCCCACCTATCGCCGACTGGACCACATCGAGGATGTCGTCGACGCTGAGCCCATAGCGTGCCGCTTCGTCGCGCCGCACCTTGATGTCCAGGAAGTAGCCCGTTGTCACGCGCTCGGCATAGACGCTGCGCGTCCCTGGAATGTCCTTTAGGAGCTTTTCCAACTCCAGACCGATTTTCTCCAACTCTTCGAGTTTCGGTCCAAGGATTTTGATACCGACCGGAGTGCGAATGCCGGTTGCGAGCATGTCGATGCGCGCCTTGATCGGCATCGTGAACGAGTTGGCCACTCCCGGGATGGTGAGGGTTTCGTTCATCTCCTCCTTCAGCTTTTCAATGGTCATTCCCGGACGCCACTCGGACTCGGGCTTCAAATTAATTACGGTCTCGAACATCTCCAGCGGCGCAGGGTCGGTTGCGGTCTCGGCCCGGCCCGCCTTACCAAAAACCAGCGCCACCTCCGGGATCTGCTTTAGCATCCGATCCTGCATCTGTAAGAGCTCGGAGGCGACCGAGATGGACACGGCCGGGACCGTCACGGGCATGTAGAAGATAGTCCCCTCGTAAAGCGGCGGCATGAACTCCGAACCGAGATGGATGAATGGGTAGGCCGTGACTGCCATGACCAGAATGGCCCCCAGAATGACCGACTTGCGGAAGCGCAGCGCCAGTTTTGCAAAAGGCTCGTACATCCGGTGTAAAACCCAGCTGACTGGGTTTCGCTCCTCCGCACGAATCTTGCCGCGAATAAAGACGGTCATCAGGACCGGCGTCAGGGTGACCGCCAAGAGCGACGCGAAGAGCATCGCGAAGGTCTTGGTGTAGGCGAGTGGCTTGAAAAGCCGCCCGGCTTGGGCCTGCAGCGTGAAGACCGGTAGGAACCCAACCATAATCACCAGGAGCGAGAAGAAGAGCGAGGGCCCAACCTCTTGGGCTGCGGCGATAATGACTTCGACCCGGGGCTCCCGTCGCCCGCCCGCCTCCCACTCCTCGAGCTTCTTGTGGGCGTTTTCCACCATGATGATCGAGGCGTCCACCATCGCTCCGATCGCGATCGCTATACCGCTCAAGCTCATTATGTTGGAGGTCACCCCTATGTAGTACATACATATGAAGGACATGATGATGGCAAACGGCAACGTGAGCATGACCACAAAGGCGCTCGGCAGGTGGAAGAGGAAGACCAGACAGACGACACTTACGGCGATGCCGAGCTTGACGATCTCCTCTTTGAGAGTGTCGATCGCGCGGTGGATCAAATCCGAGCGGTCGTAAGTAACGACGACCTGCACCCCCTTGGGCAGGCTCGGTTGCACGCTCTCCTGGATCTTGGCCTTAACCCGGTCGATGACGTTCAACACGTTCTCGCCGAAACGAACCACAACGATACCGGCCACGACCTCGCCGCGACCGTCCAAGTCGGCCAGACCGCGTCGGATCTCGGGCCCGAATTGGACCCGCGCGACGTCCCGCAGGTAGATCGGAGTCCCGCCCCCGCCTGTGCCGACAGCAATGTCCTCCAAGTCTTTCAGGTTTTTCAGATAACCTCGGCCGCGCACCATGTACTCGATCCCCGAGAACTCCAGGACGCGCCCCTCTACGTCGCGGTTGCTCTTCTTGATGGCGTCGAGCACCTTCATGAGCGAGATGTTGTAGGCGGCCAATCGGTTGGGGTCTATCGTCACCTGGTACTGGCGCACGAATCCGCCCAGGCTTGCCACCTGCGACACACCGGGCACACTCTCGAGCGCAAGCTTAACATTGAAATCCTGGAGTGAGCGCAGTTGCGCCAGGTCGTGCCCTCCGGTTTCGTCCACCAAGGCATAGGAAAAGCCCCAGCCGACACTTGTGGCATCCGGGCCGAGTACCGGGTTGACGTCTGGTGGGATCTTATTCTTGACGGCTTGCAGGTACTCGATAATACGGCTGCGCGCCCAGTAGATGTCCGTCCCCTCCTCGAAAATGATATAAATGAACGAGCTGCCGAGGAAGGAGTACCCACGAACTGCCTGAACCTTTGGGGCGGCGAGAAGAGTGGAGGAGATCGGATATGTGATCTGGTCCTCGACCAGGTCGGGGCTGCGTCCGACCCACTCGGTATAGATGATCACCTGGGTTTCGCTCAAATCCGGGATAGCATCGAGCGGGGTGCGGACCATAGCCCACCAGCCCCAGGCCGAGAGAAAGAAGACCAAGAGCAGGACGATGAATGTGTTGCGCGCGCTGTATTCAATGATTTTGGCAATCATGAGGTCACTATCTTTCCGCCAGAACAGTTATTAGAAGATCAGCGTCGCGGCAGCGGAGCGACTCCTCTGAGTTGGGCCTCCGAGTCGATCAGGAAGTTCGCAGATGAGGCCACCCGCTCGCCTTCCGTTAGCCCGCGGAGGATCTCCACACTTCGTTCGGTCGCCAGGCCAGTCTCGACTTCCCGTGGCTCGAACATCCCTTCCCCCCGGTCCACGTAGACGATCTTGCGGGTCCCCGTGTCGATCACCGCTTCCTCGGGCACCGTAAGCCGGTCGCCGAGCTTGATGGTGAGCTCAATGTTGGAAAACATCTGCGGCTTTAGTATCCCGCCCGGGTTGGGCATGACCAGCCGCACCCGCGCTGTGCGCGACTCGCCGGAAAGAGTCGGGTAGACGTAGTCGACCTTCGAGGTAAACTCCTTGTCCGGAAAGTAGCTCAAGCGCACGCGCGCCGTAAGGCCTGTCCGGATGTGAGAGAGTTCATATTCATAAATGTCGGCCATTACCCAGACTGTTGAGAGATCCGCAAGATCGAAAAGCTTTTCTCCTGGCATAATGCGCATGCCCTGGACTACGTTCTTCTGAATGACAAAACCATTGATCGGGCTGAAGATGGTGAGCGTGCGGATGGGCTTACCGCTCTTTTCGATTGCCCGGATTTGGGAGTCCGTAATGTCCCAGAGGCGCAGCCGCTCACGGGCGGCGTCCAAGATGGCGTCGCGGTCGCGGCCAAGCATGGTGTTCCAGGAAGACGCTGTGCCCGCGGGTTCCTTATTCCAGCGCAAAAGGTTGAGGAACTCCTGCTGGGTGGCGAATAGCTCGGGGCTGTAGATCTCTGCCAGGGGCTCCCCCTTGCGCACCAGCTTGCCGGTGGCATCGGCATGGAGTTTTTCAATCCAGCCTTCGTACTTGGTGGTTACCGCCACCTGCTTCTGTTCGTCCACCTCCACCCGACCAACCGTGCGAATCGTGCGCTCCATGGGCCGACGGGTGACAAGCCCGGTCTTAACCCCGATCATCTGCTGCCTCTCGGGGGAAATCTCAATTGTCGGGGGCTCCACATTGGTTGGGGGGGCATTGGCATTGGTCTGCGGGGCAGTGGCCGGTGGGGCAGACGGAGCAGCCGGAGGGGCTCCGCCTCCGTGCCCGGCGTGTCCTTGGGCTGCCGCATCGGTTGGTTGCAGGTCCCGGAACACCGATAGGATCTTTTCAGTGGGCAGAAATCTTTCTACGACTAACCCGGCCAGCGCCAGCGTGATCAGCATCAGAATGGTTTTGGCTTTCATTATTCCCCTCCGGTGCACGAAAGCATGCCTCCGGCAAATTGTAATTGTTACGACCCGTTTTTGACGGCTCCTATCAAACTTTCATGACGCGCGATGGCCTTCTCTCTTTCGGTGACCTGCACCCAGTAGAGCAACTCACTGTCCAAAAGGGCTTTGAGTGTTGAGATCACCGTTATCGCTTCGATTTTGCCGCTGACATACCCTGACAGCGCCAGCTCATAGTCCTGGTAGTTTTTGGGTATCAACGCTTTCTGGTAGAGGTCCATGAGCTGCTCGGCCGTTTTGATCATGCTGTAGCTGTCCCGCAAGGCCGAGGAAATCATGAGTTGAGTGGCCCTAAGCTCATGCTTCGCCTGCGATAGCGACTGCAGCCCCTCTCGAACTCCTTCATCCTGCTTGGTCCTGAAATAGAGCGGAATGTTGAATGTCGCTGTCGCGCTCCACATGTCCGGGAACTCCCGAGAATTTCGGCTGAAGTAGGTTCCATTCAAAGTGATGTCCGGGACGTACTCCCGGCGGGCCATGGACAGCTTCGCCTCGGCCGCCTTGACCATCTTTTCCTTGGCCTTGATCTCTGGCGAATGTTGAGCGGCCATCTCGATCATCTCATTCAACTGGTATGTGAATGGCCGGACCGCGGGTTCAACGGGTCTGCCGAGAGGAGACGTGGCATCGCGTCCGACCACATTGTTGAGCATGGCCTCCGCAGACTGAACTCTTTGCTGCTGCATGCGCTGACGCTCTAGAATCATATACTTCTCTACCTGAGCCATCAGCACTTCCTGTTGTGGTCCCATGCCGGAGGAGTAGCGCGCTATCGCAGCCTCCTCGATTCGAGAGAAGAGCGCATTTCTTTCACCCAAAATATCCAAGGTTTTGTAGGCCAAGAAGAGATCATAATATTGCGACTTCACACGTTCGACTACCTTCAGCTTGGTATTGTCTGCTTCCGCCGCAAGGCTGCCTGCCTCGGCACTCGCCATCTCGCCCTTGAGCCCGAGTTTCCCCCCTAAGGGGAACATCTGCGAGACTCCAAACATCCACTGGGCATCGGTCGAATCCCCGTAAGAGTAGTTTGTCAATCCCTCGTTCTGGTAACCGGTCATGAGCATCGGGTCCGGCAGGCTCGACACCTGAGGGACCCGATGCTTTGCTGCAGCGCTTCTGGACATGGTGCCAAGAATTTCAGGGCTGTTCTGCAGCGCCTCGTCGATCAATTCTTGAAGATACAGCTCATCGGCCGCCGTGGCCTGGGTGGTCAGCACCAATGAAAGGACGATTACATACAATAGCCTTCTGCCTATCTTGCATGTGGACTTGCTCACGGCTGGCCTCCTTTCTTATTGTCTTATTTTACGTCCACATTGAATTTGATCGAAGTGGTCTTCCCTGCTCGAGCCGTCCGCACCTCGACGTTCCAAGGACCAGACATCGAGAAGTTGACGGTCCCCTGATAAGATTCCCCCTTCTGCTCCAGGTTGCTCTTATAGTTCATCGGAGCCATCCCCTGCATGGGGGGCATTGTGTAATTCGCGGTCACCGCTGCATCGGTCACAGCTTTGCCGGACGCAAACAGTCAAACGGGGGTGGTCACGGTAGAAGTTGACCTTTCCGGTCAGGACCAAGGAAAGATGGCACGCCTTTGGGTTCCATACCCGGTGTCCGACCAAGATCAAATAATAAGCGAAATCAAGATACTAGGGGACTTTACAGGCATGGGCGTCTACACGGAACCCATCAATGGCACCCCCATTCTGTATGCTGAGTGGTCAGAAGAAGCGAAGATCCGCAAACTCGTTTTTTCTTTTGCGGTCACCCGGCAGGAGGTCATACGTCGGGATTTCCCCGTCAAAGATCCCTCTTGGAATCCTTCGGATTATACCGAGTTCCTAAAGCCCACCTCGCTTGGGCCAACCGATGGGGATGTAAAGAAACTCGCTGAATCCATCACCAGGGGGAAAAAGACAGTTTTAGAGAAAGCCCGGGCGATTTACGACTGGACCTGCGAAAATACATATAGGAACCCTGACACAGTCGGATGCGGCAAGGGGGACGTCTGTGAGTTGCTGAAAGACCCCGGTGGGAAATGCACCGACATCTCATCCATGTTCATTGCACTGGCACGGGCCTCCGGGGTTCCGGCCCGCGAGATTTTCGGCATTCGCCTTGGGAAAAAGAGCCAAGAGGACATCACTACCTGGCAGCATTGCTGGGCGGAGTTTTTCTTGCCCGGCTATGGCTGGGTGCCAGTGGATCCAGCGGACGTTCGGAAGGCGATGCTGGTTGAAAAGATAGATATCAATGATGCGAAAACAAAGGCGTACAGGGACTACTTCTGGGGAGGTGTTGATCCCTACAGGGTTGCGATCGCTAAGGGGCGTGATTTAAGACTGAATCCGTCTCAGGACGGAGCTCCCCTCAATACATTCGGCTATCCCTATGCTGAGATTGGAGGGAAGGCCATCGATTTTTACAACCCATCCGCTTTTATGTATCGCATCAGCTACCGGGACAAATAGCTGGCATAAAATCAACGCGCATATACTATCAGCACTTGTTATCGAAGCTGCATCGTCGTGATGCAGGTCTTGCTATCATCCATCGTGTTGATAACCTCTGTTCCCACTCGGTTTAATCCGGCGATGGTAACTTGAAATGTTTTTCCCCGAGGCAACCAAATCTCCAGAAATCCGTTTTTCATTGTTTTCACAGGCTGGTAAAAGAATGTGACGCCGGTCTGGTCCACAGCCTTGACCACGAACTCGGTCTCAGTGAGTTCCCCCTGACAGGAGGAAATATAATGGACCACTCAGGTATGGGTCTTCTGAATGTAAGGCGCAATCGCAACCATCATTTCATTGGCCGGCAAGGGAATCCGTCTGGTTTTTCCATCCTTGAATTCAAAAACAATCTCGCGCGCATTCACAAAACTTTTTACGGCTTGTTTTTCGTCAAACCACCTGTTAGCGACCCCGATCGCCTGATGAGCATCTAAGCCTTCGAGCTTGGACTCAAGAAGACTTTGAGCCGAGACCGGTAGATTAAAAAGAAGAGCAGTAACCAGAATAGTTCCCCAATATACGGGGTATTGAACAACTGCTTTCACCTTTTTGCCCTCCTTATCATTCCTCAGAATGAGGTATTGCTTCCGATATGCTCAACCGAATCCTTTACAAGCTTCTATATGGACCGAGCAATATGGCGGGATACTGCAACTGAATCAAATCACGACGCGAGCGGCGAAAACTGGACATTTGCAGCAGGTGCTCATCTTCGCCTGCCAGCTGCCTTGATCAGAACCATTGCATAGGGTGCCATTGATAAACCAACATAGATCCCCCCTGTTGAACTGCCAGGCCGGGCATTGAGCGCGGTGATTAACAGGGCAATTCCTTATTTCCCAACAGGGGGGCAAAGGAGGATCTGACCGATTGCTGAGCATTACCAGGAAATATAGCTGGCGCTCTACCGCGGGGGGAATTGCGCGCCGACCTTGCTCATAGGCATGCACTGCGCTTTCAGATACTCCGAGCAATTGGGCCATCTGGCGTTGCTTTTTCCGAAGCTTTTTTCGAATCAGTTTGAACTTGGCACTGATCATCGTACTCCATGTCTGCGTTCACCTTAGACTTTGTATACATACCACCTTGTGGTAATAGTTTCAACTCTTAGTCCAACCTTAACAAAACAAACCGGAGCGCTTTCCATTGGACAGAAGCGCCCCGGTTCATCGTTTGCACCCGCTACTTTTTCATTGAGGGCCAATCATCCCCTGCGGCCCCGAAGAGTTGTGCCCTGTCATTCCCGATCCCGGCGCCATTCCGGTTCCCATGTTGCTCATCCCGGAGTTGGTGCCAGGGCCCATGCCGCCTGAACCGGAACCTGCTCCCATGCCGCCTGAACCGGAACCTGCTCCCATGCCACCCGAACCGGAACCTGCTCCCATGCCACCCGAACCGGAACCCGCTCCCATGCCGCCCATTGCAAAGGATACGGTAGTGGCTGCGAAGATCGCGGCTATGACAAATGCCATTAGACCCAACTTCGAACACGCTGCCTGTCTTTTCATACTCCCGTCTTGCCTCCTTATGTTTGGAATATTAGGTGCCAACTCCCTATGGGTTGAGCAATCGCCATGCCATGTCACACGATATTAGTATGTTTTGATGGTATACACTATTATTCTCAGGTAGTTAGAACTACGAGGAGTTGGCGCTTCTAAGTTCAGAAAGGGGAATGAGTGCTAAGTTTTTACACGGTGCCAGCAAGATAGGGAAAGTTCGCGTAAAAATTTCGCATCTGATTCAGACTTGGGGTTTGATCTTTTAGCGCACGAGGGCCTTCGCAATTTATATATTAATATTGGGTACATATATCGACATACACCCCAGCCTCTGTGGCGTTCTGTGATTGTGTGCGCCTGGCATAACCCTTGCCTTAGGTCATTATAGCAACAAGCGAAGACACCTCAGGGAGGTGACGTTATGAAAAACACGGTTGCGCTTATCTTGGCGCTTGCTTCAGCCTTTATTCTGACAGCTTGTTCAACAGTCCCGAAAACGCATGTAAATGAACAGCATGGGCACTTGGCCCCGTATACGGTGTCACTTGGTGAACGTCATTTTCATGCTACTATGGAATACAGCCAGAGTGATGGCGGGCTCACCATCCGGTTCTTGGATGAAAATGAACGCCCCTACAAGGCGTTTATGGCCGTGAAGGCAAAGGCCGAGTTGATCCTTCCTGAGGGGGTGGCGAAGGAGTTCTATTTTAAGAATGCACGAGCAGGACTAACCCATATCCCAAGTGGCAGTTACCGGTATGCAAATCAAGCGTATACAACCCATATTGATGCAAGAGAAAACTGGCTGAAAGACCTGGCTGCATTTGAACTTAAAGCGTGGCTGCCAATTGATGGTTATGTTTACGAGGCCACTTTTGTATACCCTGCACGCTCTTAGATCTAATCTCCTATGATTCTGGACAATTTTAAATTCATATCCAGCCTTGCTGCAAAGGAATAATTGAAATGCATTCTTCTCTGCAGAATGAAACAGCTCACGACAGAAGAACTGAGCCAAGATTAGGAATTGTATTTCCGGTAAAGTGCTTCAAATATTGCGTCATGAAAGAAATTAATTTGATCGACGCCACAGTCGCCGATTTAAGTTCGGCAGGTTTATGCCTAAAACTTAGTCACATGATCACGGTGCATGCGAATCTGTGCATTCGTTTTGATGACTTAGGCTCTTGCCCAGAGCTGCACAAGCTACCGGATAATATTGCTCCTGTATTGACCGTATCTGAGGTAAAGTGGTGCCGAAAAGGAACAGGCCCTTACTCAGATCATTATTACGCGGGTGTTAAACATCTAACCGGTGACTACGATTAATGCCACTTTATAAAATTGCCATACAATCGCGAGGATTAAATAATATGGGCACAAAATCATGTTTTCCATATGTAAGCTTTGCTATCGCACTCTGCATCGCTCTATTTTTACCACTGCTTTCTTCTCATGGTCATGGGGGAAAACAACATGGTTCGGTAGACTTTACACACCTGGAGGCGGTAAAAAAGGCGACAGATTTATTGGACAAGTTGATTGTATCAAAAAAGATAGACTCCGACTGGGAATTGCACTTGGAGCAAATAAAAGTATTCGATCGAAGCAAAGGCGACAAGGCAGAAGTTGCGGTCTCTTTTAGCCGAACAACCGGCGAACCCAGAGTTCTTTACATCTTTTTCACATCTAAGGGGGACTACGCCGGATCAAACTTTACAGGCGATTAATAAGAGGAATATTCGAAAATGTCCCTGATTGATATGCTTCGATTCCGCGGAGAGTCTCATGTTGGACTAAAACGGTCGAGCAATGAGGATTGTTATGCCATAGCTGAACTTAACCAATTGAAGGGCTCATTGAATAAAAAGGGCTACATTTTTGCAGTCGCGGATGGCATAGGCGGTCATGCATGCGGTGATATCGCGAGCAAAATGGCATGTTCAGAGCTGTCTTCGATATCTAATTCTGGAATCTCATCCCGAAATGATAATTGCAAGGTCTCTCTTGAAGATGCTTTTTTTATAATTGATTCCAGTCTTAAAAGACATGTCGCAGATCATCCCGAATGCGAAGACATGGGGACGACATTGTCGTGTTTAATAATAGAAGGTGATTCTGCCTCTATAGCTCATGTTGGTGACAGCAGGATATACCGCTTGCGAGGAGGTTTATTAGAACAGTTAACTACGGACCACACCTTTGTACAAGAAATGATAGATATGGGCGAAGAAAAACCGGAAGCCGCTAAATATCATCCCCTTCGGAGTGTGCTTACACGCGCAATCGGCACCCGGGAACGATTAACAATGGTAGATATCCGGTATCTCTCCGTTGCATTAAATGATCGCTTTTTACTCTGTTCCGATGGCCTCCATGACATGGTCACCCAGGATGAGATATGCTCGATTATGAATACTTTCGAAGACCCTCAATTGTCTGCTATCGAACTCATCAACGCTGCGATGATGAACGGCGGCAGAGACAATGTGACCGTCGTGACCGTATTTATTTGACAAGATAAAAACATGAACATGAAACCAGACAAACAGAATTTTACCCTCCCTCAAGGGCTAACTCTTGGGAAAAATTACCAGATCTTAAGACAGATCGGAAAAGGGGGGATGGGGTTCGTTTATTTGGCCTATGATATCAAGTTGGACTTGCAAGTAGCAATAAAGGTTATTTCTCCTGAGTTCTCGCAAACGGTAGACGGGCCCGAATATGATAAAATATTAATGCGCTTCGAGTCTGAAGCGAAGATTGCAGCCAAGATAGAGCACCCTAACGTTATCAGAATTTACAGCTTTAACCGTGACGACATCGAAATTGATGGCCAGCACTACCCGGTAGACTATCTGGTGATGGAGCTAGTATCCGGACGAACATTACGCAATACAATGGATGTAAGTGGATTTGAACACGAGGAAGAGATCCAGTCATGGATAGTAAAGTACTTTATTCCTGTGCTGGAAGGATTGGAGCAAGTTCATAAAAGTGGCATAATTCATCGTGACGTAAAGCCCGAAAATTTTCTCCTTAAGGATGATATTCCCAAGCTTGGAGATTTTGGTTTATCTATGGGTTATAGTTTGCCATCGGTAACAGGTTCAGTTGCGGATATATATGGCACTTTAACCTACATGGCACCTGAGCAGTTTTACAATTTTAGCATGGCTCGTGAAGCGGCCGACATATACTCACTTGGCAAAATTTTATACGAGGCTGTTGAAGGCAAAATATCTGATAAAACCAAGCCTTTTTTACAGGTGAAACTTTCGAATACAGATACAAATTATCGTAAGGCTCTTAATGACATTGTAATGACATCAACGGCCGTTAATCCGACTCAAAGATATCAAAAAGTTAATGAGCTTAAACAAAACATTTTACAGATCGCGTATTGTGATCCTGATAGAGTTCATGCTATTACGCTGAAGCGGCAGATTCGAGTTAGAAACAGATTTGCCTGGGTTATGGCGGTCACGGTAATATTGTTACTGGGAGTTTTCACTGTACAATCATTTCTGTCCGTTACCAACAATCGTCCGCCGGCAATACCAATGGTTGAGAAGAAGGAAATCATAAAATTGGGTTATATTAATCGCCTTTCTCCACCGACCGAACTCGCTCCGGCTATCAGGGCCAAAGACAAGTCAATACTTCATCTTCTACCAGGTGGGCAACTACAACTTGCAGATAAAAACGCTTTTGGGAATATCGAACCGGTAGTTATGCCATTCTACATATCCGAAACACCCATCACAAACGGTCAGTATATTGCCTTTTTGAACGATAATTTGGACAAGGTTAAAGTCATTGATATGGACGTTTATTTTGATGATGTAATTGTCTTAAGAATCGGCGAAAGAATTCGGGACTACAAACCCATATCAATCGAAAAGGGTCGCTTTGCGATCAAAGATCCTATGCATTCGGCCTGCGCCGTTTTATCGGTTACCGGGGCTGGGGCAGAGGCCTACGCCAAGTATTATGACCTAAGGCTTCCTACTGCGCAGGAATGGACTGCGGCAAAGCTTTCGAGTAGGATAGGAGAGGCTGCTCTGCGGCAGCCCATACCTGTTATAAACTTCGAGCAAGATCAAAACGGCCTGCGGGGAGTCGATGAGGTCGCCGAATGGGGCAGGATCAGCGATAAAGAGTATGGTATTTTCGGTCAACCGGCTTCCAGCATGCTCGGGAATACATACATATCTGAGACGAATCCTTTAAAGGCCTTTAACGATACCAGCTTCCGCGTGGCGATGGACGGCAGATAATGAAGATTCTACGGACAAAAAGGCTTTTTCTGCCGGCTCTGACGATAATTGGGGTCGTTATAATCCTCTTAGTGATCATCAGCATATCGACCTACAGGAACCTTAACCGAGAACAAGAGTCAGCATTGCGATTTTTACACAGCCAGGGGGTTTCCATCCTTAGGGCCTTGGAGGCAGGTGCACGAACCGGCATGATGATGCCCATGTGGGATGAGGATACGATTGGCCAACTCCTTCGCGAAACTGCCAAAGACGAGAGCGTCGCCTACTTATATTTGTCAACGAAGGACAGGAAGATAGGGCACGGTTTTGGCCCTCACATGAACGTGGTCAATTTTGTACAGACTCCTATACCGAACGACAGAGATTCGGTAATCAGCCGCAATCTCGAGCTTAAGGACGGCACATCGGTGTATGAGGTAATCAAAGTTTTCGAGCCCTTGTCTACGTCTCCTGAAAAACTGCACCATCATATGGCATCTCGGTCTCATACGCATGAAGGAGACATCATCGTTCTTGGATTGGTAATGCGGAACTTCGATGAGATCAGAAAACTTGATTATCATCATGCTATGGTAATGGCTGGCATTTTGGTCATTACTGGCTCTGGAGCCTTGTTTTTCATTCTGGTGATTCAAAACTATTATGTCGTGAATCGTTCATTGAAGCAGACTCAGGATTATTCAAGAATTGTCTTCACCAACATGCCCTTGGGGCTGCTTAGCGTTGATCTCACCGGTAAGGTTGTCGCATATAATCCAAAAGCCGCCGATATTCTGGCCCTTGATGAAAGCACTATTCTCAAACGGGGCATAGACCAGATATTCGATTTAAAAACATGCAAATTGAATTTAAATAATATTGGTTGCAACGATTTCATTGAAAAGGAAATCTTGCACAAGAGCAGAAACAACAAATTAATTCCATTATCGGTAAGCTCGACGCCAATCATTGACCAACACCAGGCGCGATTGGGTGCTCTTATTATCATGCGCGATCTAAGTGATATAAAGCGGCTTGAAGAAAAAGTATTACGATCCGAAAAACTCGCAGCCATCGGACAACTTGCGGCTGGTTTAGCACACGAGATTCGTAATCCGCTTAGCTCCATCAGAGGCTTTGCACAATTTCTTAGGCATACCCTCAAAAACAACCCGCGCGAACAAGAGTATGCGCAGACAATGGTTACAGAGATAGATAGGATCAATCGGGTTGTTACTGACTTGCTTTCGATGGCAAGACCTAAGAAGCTTGCGCTACAGCAGACCAATATTGGCGAACTTGTCCGGCGAACGACCGATCTTGTTAAATCCGAAGTTAAATCTCGTAATTTACATTGTGCTGTTATAATTCAGCCAGATATACCCTTGGTTTCCGTCGATCCGTCATCCTTGACTCAGGCGTTACTCAATCTACTTCTTAATGCTCTTCAAACGAATGATCCCGGAAGCCAGATCAGCGTAGGGGCTGAGCTCTTGAAGAAAAACGAGTTGGCGATCTGGGTTGAAGATGACGGAGCAGGTATTCCTTTAGACATGCAGAAGAAAGTCTTTGAGCCGTTCTTTACAACGCGCGAAGCCGGCACGGGGCTTGGGTTGGCCATTGTCCACTCTATAGCTGAAGCCCATGATGGATCAGTTGTCCTTGAAAGCCCACCGCCAAGACATAAAAATGGATGCCGTTTCACCATAGTTATCCCGATCAAGACAATTTCTGAAAACGAGTCTGCTTCGCTTGAGGAAGCTCATGGGGAGGTCCGCAATTGAACGCTGATATCTTGATAGTCGACGATGATTCAGCGCACCGCCAAATGATCCGAGCGGTCCTCAATGATCAGGGATACTCAGTTGAAGAGGCTGGCGATGGCAAGGAGGCTGTGAACTGGATCAATCGGAGGTTTTTCAATCTGGTTCTCATGGATGTTCGCATGGCCAGAATGGGCGGGATAGAAGCCCTCAAAGAAATCAAAGTCATCAACCCTGGCATAACGGTCATCATCATGACTGCTTATGCATCCGTTTCCACCGCCGTGGAGGCAATCAAGGCAGGGGCCTACGATTATATCACCAAACCCTTAGATATCGACGAGCTAACGCTTCTAATCGGGAAGGCTCTTCACTACCAAAAATTGATTGAGGAGAACTCAAGTTTAAAAGAAATTTTGCATAAAAACTTGAAGTTTCCGAGCATTATTGGACGAAGCAGTGCGATAGCGAAGATGCTGGAAACCATAGCTTTGGTTTCACCATCGGATGCAAACGTCCTGATTACCGGTGAGAGTGGAACTGGCAAGGAGCTAATTGCGAGTGCCCTCCATCAGAACAGCCATCGCAAGGACCAACCCTTTATTACGGTGAATTGCGCCGCATTGCCTGAAACCCTGCTCGAAAGCGAACTGTTTGGCCATGAAAAAGGGGCATTTACAGGAGCACTCAACCGAAGGCAGGGACGATTTCAGCAGGCCCATAATTCCTCGATCCTCCTTGACGAAATAGCCGAGATGTCCCCAATGACCCAGGCCAAGATTCTCCGAGTGATTCAAGAAAGAGAGTTCCAACCAATTGGCAGTACTCAAACGGTTCGGGTCGATGTTCGAATAATTGCCGCTACAAATAGAAATCTTGAACAGGAGATTCGTGCCGGTCGGTTTAGAGAAGACCTATACTACCGTCTTAAGGTTGTCACCATAGAATCACCACCTCTTCGCAATCGCCGGGAGGACATACCGCTACTGTCTAATTATTTCCTGAGCCGTTACACGGAAAAAAACCGTAAATTGGTAAAGGGCTTTTCCCCACGTGCTACTGACATTTTGATCCGGCACGAATGGCCTGGCAACGTGCGCGAGCTTGAAAACGTCATTGAGCGAGCCGTCATCTTGGTCCGAGGAGAGGTAATAACCCCCAAAGAATTGCCAGAGGAAATTATCCCCAAAGACCTTAGATCTAGTATCGCTCCCTCGGAGCCTCTAACCGGACGCAATCTATGGGAAGTTGAAAAAGAGATGATTCTCAGAACATTGGAAGACGTAGGTTGGAATCGCACTCATGCGGCTGAAATTCTGGGAATAAGCCGACGCACCCTTCAACTGAAGCTCAAGGAATATGGCATAAACCCCTCCTGAGCTTCATACGGGGATATTCACTACATCGCATCATGGACCACTTTCGGTTTCTCGCGCCGATTTACGACCGTTTTATGGGAGCACCTGATGTCGAACGGCTGACCAGCCTACTCACTCTGCCCTCGGACGGCTGGCTGTTGGACCTCGGCGAGGGCACGGGGCGAGCCTCGCTGCCGCTCTTGGGTGGGTAACGTCATAAGAAATGGCACACGCGGTGCGAGAAAATTAAGGTACAGGTGGACAGGGTTCTGGGTTTAGGTTGAGGACCTTGACAGAGTTGTCCGGCTCCTGGAAGGTTGGCTGGAAACCAGAAAGGAGCCTATCGATGGGCATGGATGTGGTGGCACAGATCCGCCGAGCGACGAGGAAGCAGTTCACGGCAGAGGAAAAGATCCGGATCGTCTTGGAGGGGTTGCGAGGAGAGACGCCCGTCTCGGAGCTTTGCCGCCGGGAGCGAATCGCACCGACGATGTACTACCGCTGGTCGTAGGCGTTCTTGGACGCAGGCAAGAACGGGCTGACGCGAGATACCCAGCGGGACGCAACGGCCAATCAGGTTCGAGCGCTGAAGGAGGAGAACACCACGCTGAAGAAGGCGCTGGCGGAGTCGGTTCTTGAGACGATGAAGTACAAAAAAAGTCTGGGCATGTAGGGCCCGCCCGGTACGTTCGCATGAGTGCCGAGCGGAAGTTGGAAGTCCTGCGGGCCGTGGAGGGTTGCGGTGTGCCGGTAGGCGAGGCGCTGTCGAAGTTGGAGGTCTGCGCCTCGACGTATTACCGCTGGCGTCGGCGGTTCCGTATGGCGGGCGCTGAAGCGCTGAAGGACCGCACGCCGTATCGGGAGCGCAACTGGAATCAACTGCTCCCCATGGAACAGGACCAGGTCTTAGAGGTTGCGCTGCGCTATCCGGAGCGATCGAGCCGGGAGATCAGTTGCCAGCTTGCCGATACCTGCGGCTTCACGGTATCCGAGTCCACCGTGTATCGGCTGCTCAAGCAAGCGGGCCTGGTCAAGCCCAGGGATACCCGGCGCTTTGCGGCGAGTGCGGAATACCGAGTCAAGACCAAGCATCCCAACCAGATGTGGCAGACGGATGCGACGTACTTGTTGGTGAAGAACTGGGGCTGGTATTACCTGATCTCGATCTTAGACGACTACAGCCGCAAGATCCTGGCCTGGCGGCTGCAAGCGGCGATGGATGCAGACTCCTTCAGTGAGGTGGTGGAGCTGGCCTGCGAAGCTACGGGGATGGATGCGGTTCTATGTGGCCGCCGTGCGAAACTGCTCTCCGACAATGGCGCAGCGCTGATCTCAAAGCCCTTTGACCAGTACCTGGAGGCCCGGGGAATCGGCCACATCTTCGCCTCGCCGTATCACCCGCAGACCAACGGCAAGATCGAACGCTACCATCGCTCATGCAAAGAGCAGGTGAACCTGTTCACGTGGGAGACTCCGATGCAACTGGAGCAGGAAATCGCCCGGTTCATCGCCTTTTACAATGGGCAGCGATATCATGAAGCGTTGGGCAATGTGACCCCGGACGATGTGTACTATGGACGACGGGAATCAATCTTGGAGCGCCGGGCGAAATTGAAAGCGCAAACGCTATCTCGGCGCAAGGCAGAAAATCGCCAACTACAAGGACCGGACGGCCAGAACTGTACCTTAAATCAGGCTCCTAAAATTGCCACTTGATCTGACGACGTACAAAAATGCGAATAAGTTTTTGATAAAAAAACAATTAGTTCAAGGCTATTTCTTCTCCAATACCTGAGCTTAATATCCCATCAGGGCGTCCGCTCTAAATCATTTGGCGTCGCCCTCTCTCTTTTCAAATTCCAGCCATGCCTGGGCAAGCTGCATCGACTGATAGTCCAACGCAACGCCATTCCAACCCAGCATGTGAAGTTTTGAGCTTGCCGCCCCTGAATCAATTCCGGGGTTTGATTCGAGGATTTTGGATAGATCACGGAGCAAGGCACGGGCCTCGTCGCTGTTGACCCCTTGCTGCTTAAGGCGGTCGAGAAGGATTTGGTAGATATTTGCGATCATGGCGGCAAATATATTGCCATGAAGGCTTCATTTCAACCTTTTAACTGGGCGCGTTGCATTGTAGAATCCTGCCCATGCCCGAACAATTCATCAGTGAGCCCATTAAACCTCTAACCGAAACGGCTGACACCTCCCGCATGGCAATTGGCGAGCCCGGCCTGCCTCGGAAATTTGTCTGGCGGGGCCGAACGATCAGCGTTACGGCCGTTATACGCTCGTGGCGTGAAACCGGAAAATGCCGACATGGCAGCTCTGAAATGTATTTTCGTAAGCACTGGTACGAGGTGGTAACGGATTCAGACGGCATTATGAAGCTCTATTTCGAAAGACAGCTTCGCCGCGGTCAAAAGGGGGCGAGGTGGTGGTTATTCAGCGTTCGTGAATCAGGAGAGAGTCCGGCAACAAATTTATAAGAATCCAATCCGGTAGACCAGCCCAACGCGTCATTTTCCTATCAATACTACCATTCGCCAGAAGTTTTGAAACATTCCTCGGATTTTATCGTCCTCGTCGTCCTAACCGTCCATATCAACGCGCCAGCTGAAAAGAGAGAATCGAATTAGGTGTTAGTGGAAGTAGGGGGGGCTATAATAATTTGGATAAGGACCGATTCTATGGTTGGATCTTAGGGGGCCGGTTACACACTTCGGCTCAATCTGGATGGGATGGCCTGGTTTTAAATGAAAAATTAACTCTAATGCTTTCAAAATTATTGCCGATATAAACAGAGTATAAAAGGGCTTTCAATTATAGAATTCAGGAGGCTTTGAAATGAATGAAAATTTTGAAAGTCAATTAGAACAGCTGCAACAACAAATTAATGATCTCAAGGATGAGGCTGATAGACTACAGAAAACAAGCCCTAAAAATGCTGTTACTAACTCGAGAACAGCATGCGAAGCTATTTGCAAACATATTTGTATAAAATCGGGCCTGATTTCGTCAAAAGGGCCTATGAATTTTATAGGTTTATCCAAAATGATTTGGTTAATCGAGCAAAACGAAAAGGCCCCTCCACAAATCATTGAGGATATGAGATTTATACAGAAGAAGGGCAATATTGTGGTGCACTCCGCTGAAAAAATAAATCCGGAAGATGCGACTCCTGTCCTCTATGCTTTGACCAACCTAGTGAACTGGTATTTCAGCGGTACTACTGCGAGGATAGCAGAAAAAGAAAAAATAAATCCAAAAGAAAAACCAGAGGAATTTGTAAAACAGGAAAATGAAGCAGCAGCAGTGGATATGAAAGGCAAAATTAGAACAACTTTCAAGAAGCAATGGTTTAATACAGCGGCAGCTGCTGTTATGGCTGCGACGGGTACTGCTATAGCTGCAAAAATTATAAAAAGATAGAGCGAGATCTATTATAAAGAGAATGTGTTAGAATATAACTAGTTGTTTCTCGATCTGTGCATTATATGGCTGCTGTCACTTTTGCGTCCTATAATCATCGTCCACACCGCCCGAATCGTCAAACAATCATTTTCATTCTCAATTTGGACAGTTAGGGCGGTCTTTTTTCCAAATTTTAGATACCCTGAATCCGATTGAATTTCGAATGACAATCTGCCATGAAGGTATGAATGTCAGCCGATAGGTTTAGCGAAAGGCATTGATTGCATTGAATTCTCATGTGAATCGTTTACAGTCTTCCTTCTCCGATAATTCGTCTCAATAGGCCGTGAGGGTGCCGTCCACAGCCACTAGACCTGACACCACTTGGATTGAATCAGCCAACAGGTGAAGGAGGGAAGGGAGCATTGGCCTTTCTGGCCGTTGCTCATTGGTTAGGGGGTTAGGGATGAGAATCAGGCCACCTTCTTGCGCCTGAAGTGCTCAAGCCTTTTCAACG
>JADHED010001255.1_pt1 | contig 22860 bp, 14 predicted proteins | sample 8952041 | NCBI WGS metagenome assembly JADHED01 (sample SAMN16124423, study PRJNA663239) | bioreactor sludge metagenome | isolation source: sludge (control) | place: India:Bengaluru | collected 2018-09-08
TTCCCCGCAGCTCCCAGTCGCCCGAAGGACCGAACGCGAGCGTCCGCGTCTCGTCGCCGAGGATCTGGACCGCTTCCGGTGTCCGCGGTCCCTCGTCGGCGACTTTCCAGACGACCTCGGCGCGGCCCGGTGCCGCGGGGAGGATCGTGAGGAGGGCGAGGAATCCTGCGATCGGTGCAGTCCGACGGTATCGAGACACGGGAACCCCCTGAGGCGTAGTACGGTCCGACCCATTCTCCCTACTTCGAGGCCGCGCGGACAGCGCGAGGCCCAGTCTCTCCCGATGGAGCGTCCGGATCGGGGCGTCCGCGCGGCTCGTCCTTCTGGCGCGCGCGCTGCCCGGCGGCTCCGCGCATGAGCCAATCACACCCAAGACGGTCCTGATCCGCGACCAGAGCCGCACAGCGAATAATGTTGCGGTCGCTCGCCGCCGGCGAGACACTCCACCGTTTGTATATCGAATATCGGCCAATCTTTGGCCTATTCCCGTAAGCGGAAGCACCAGCTCATGACGGTTTCAGGGAGGCTTCTCATGGCACGTCCCGACCGCTCATTCGCCCTCTCGTCCCTCCTTCTGGCATCGCTCGCAGCTGTCACGTCGGCGCCCGAAGCACGCGCCGCGACGCTCGGCTTCGCCCCCGCCGTCACCTACGCCACCGGTGGGGCCGCGGGGAACGAGCCCCGCTCCGTCGCGGTCGGTGACTTCAACGGAGACGGCAGACCGGACCTCGCCCACACGAACTTCCTCGGCGGAGTGAGCGTGCGTCTGAATGACGGCACCGGCGCCTTCCCCACCAGCACCACCTACGGAGCCGGGTCCGAACCGAACGCGGTGGCGGTCGGGGACCTCAACGGCGACAGCAAGCTCGACCTCGCCGTCGCGAACAGAAGCGGCTCCTCCGTGAGCGTGTTGCTGGGCAACGGCGACGGCACGTTCGTCGCCGCTGTCAACTTCTCCACGGGCGCCTTCGGCAGCAATCCCTACTCGGTCGCGGTCGGTGACCTCAACGCCGACGGCAGGCTCGACCTCGCCGTCGCGAACGTCGGTACCGACAACGTCGCCGTTCTGCTCAACACCGCCCCGACGGGGGCGGCCGTCCCCAGCTTCGCTGCTCACGTCGACTTCGCCGTCGGGGACGGACCCTTCTCCGTCGCGATCGGCGACCTCAGCGGCGACGGCAGACCCGACCTCGTCACGGCAAACGAGTACAACGACACCGTCTCGGTTCTGGTCAGCTCGACCGCCGCGGGAGCCGCCGTGCCCTCCTTCGCCGCCCACGTCGCGTATGCGGCCGCCGACGGCCCCCTTTCCGTGGCACTGGGGCTGCTCAACGCCGACGGCAGCCTCGACGTCGCTGCCGCGAACATCTTCGCGGGAAGGAACGTGAGCGTCCTGGTCGGCAACGGCGATGGCACCCTCGCCGCAGCCACCAACTACCCCCTGCCGACCACGGCCGGCAGCCCCTACGCGGTCAGGACGGGGGACTTCGACGGCGACGGCAACCTCGACCTGGCAACGGCGAACTTCAACGGCCCGAGCGCGAGCGTGCTCCTGGGCGATGGCAGCGGCACCTTCTCCGTCGGCGGCACCTACCCCACGGGCAGCAGTCCCTACTCGGTGGCGGTCGGAGACTTCAACGGCGACGGCAAGCCCGACCTCGTGACCTCGAACTTCTTCGGCACCATCGACGGCAGGCCGAGCCTCAGCGTCCTCCTGAACACCTCCGCGTCGGCCCCGACCATCGCCAAGGTCTTCGTGCCGGACACGGTCGCCCTGGGGCAGCCCTCGACCCTCACCTTCACCCTCGTGAACCCCAACCCGACGATCGCCCTGACGGGCATCGACTTCACCGACACGCTCCCGAGCAACCTCGTCGTCGCGAGCCCGCCCGGCGTGACGAGCACCTGCGGGGGCATCGTCTCCGCGACCGCCGGAAGCGGCGCGATCAACCTGATGGCTGGAACGTTGGCGGGAGGCGCGAGCTGCACGATCGGGGTCAACGTCTCGAGTGCGGTGGCCGGCACCTACAACAACACGTCCGGCCCGATCTCCGCGACCCAGACCGGTGCGGGGACGACCAGCAACACGGCGATCCTGGTCGTCGTGGGTCCGCCGGCGATCACCAAGGCCTTCGGCGCGACCTCGATCCCGCTGAACGGCTCGACCTGGCTCGAGTTCACGATCTTCAACCTCAACGCTTCGACCGCGTTGACCGGCGTCGGCTTCACCGATGCCCTTCCTGCGGGCCTGGTGGTGGCGACGCCGAACGGACTGTGGGGTTCCTGCGGCGGCGCAGTCACCGCCGTGAGCGGGTCGTCCAGCGTGAGCCTGACGGGTGGCACCCTGCTCGCCGCGAGCACGTGCGCCATCTCGGTCAACGTCGTCGGTACGAGTCCCGGCGTCAAGGACAACAGCGTGACCGTAAGCTCGACCGAGGGCGGCACGGGCAACACGACGACCGCGAGCCTCACGGTCGCCGCCCCGCCTGGAATGACGAAAGCCTTCGGCGCGGCTGCGATCCCGCTGAACGGTACGACCTCGCTGAGCCTCACCATCAACAACCCGAATACGACACTCGCCTTCACCGGCCTGGCCTTCAACGACGCCTTCCCCGCCGGGATCGTCGTGGCGGCGACGCCGAACCTCACGAACACGTGCGGCGGGACCGCCACCGCGGCCGCCGGGACAACCGCGATCAGCCTCTCCGCCGGCACCCTCGCGGCGACCGCGACCTGCACGGTGTCGCTGGACGTCGAGGGCACCTCGGCGGGCGTGAAGAACAACAGCGCCTTCGCCAGCTCGACCGAGGGCGGTGCGGGCGGCACCTCGACCGCGAGCCTCACGGTGGGCGCTCCGCCCGTGGCCACCAAGGTCTTTGGCGCGACCTCGATCCCGCTGAACGGCACCACGTCGCTGACCCTCACGATCAACAACCCGAATGCCGGTCTCGCCTTCTCGGGTCTGTCCTTCACGGACGCTTTCCCGGCCGGAATCGCGGTCGCCGCCACACCGAACCTGAGTAACACCTGTGGAGGAACCGCCACGGCAGCGCCGGGTGCAGCGTCGGTAAGCCTCGCGGCCGGCACGCTCGCCGCGGGCGCCACCTGCACGGTGTCGCTCGACGTACAGGGAGTCGGCTCCGGCGTCCAGAACAACAGCGTGAGCGTCAGCGCCGCCGAGAGCGGAGCGGGCAACACCGCGACGGCCTCGATCACCGTCGCCGCTCCGCCGACGATCTCCAAGGCGTTTGGTGCGGCGTCGATCCCGCTGAACGGCTCGACCTCGCTGAGCTTCACGATCAACAACCCCAACCCCTCGACGGCGCTGACCGGCGTCGGCTTCACCGACACCCTGCCCGCCGGCCTCGTGATCTCGACGCCGAATGGCCTGACCGGGAGCTGCGGGACGGGAGCCATCACGGCCGCCGCCGGAGCCGGCATCATCAGTCTCTCCGGAGCGCCGCTCGCGGCCGGCGGCTCGTGCACCTTCTCGGTGAGCGTCACCGGTACGACCGGTGGCGGCAAGAACAACGTCACCGGCAGCGTGACCTCGGCCGAAGGTGGCGTCGGCTCGACGGCCGCGGCGACACTGGCCGTCGTGGCGCCCCCGACCATCGGGAAGGCCTTCAACCCCACCGCCGTCGCCGTGAACGGGACCTCGGTGTTGACCCTCACCATCACGAACCCGGCGACGAACGCCTCGGCGCTGACCGGCGTGGCCGTGACCGACATCCTGCCGGCGGGTCTCGTGGTGGCCACTCCGAACGCGCTCGCCAACACTTGCGGCGGCACCGCCGCGGCCACGGCAGGCTCGGGTAGCGTGTCCCTGACGGGCGGCACTCTCGCGGCCGGCTCGAGCTGCGCCGTTACGGTCAGCATCACCGGGACGACCGGGGGCAACTACGTCAACGTCACCGGGCCGGTCAGCTCCACGGAAGGCGGCACGGGCGCGACGGCCTCGGCCAACCTGACCGTGGGGACGGCGCCCGGCATCACGAAGGCCTTCGGCGCCACGTCGATCGCTCTGGGCGGCATGACCAGCCTCTCCTTCACGATCACGAACCCGAACACGGCTCTGGCGCTCAGCGACGTCTCCTTCACCGACGCGCTGCCGGCGGGGCTCGTGATCTCGACTCCGAACGGGCTCACCGGGAGCTGCGGTGGCGGGACGATCACGGCCACGGCCGGCGCCTCGTCTCTGAGCCTCACGAGCGGCGCCGTTGCCAGCCTCGGCTCGTGCACCTTCACGGTCAACGTCACGGGATCCTCTGAGGGGACGAAGAACAACACGACCGGGCCGATCTCCTCGACCGAGAGCGGACCGGGAGCCACGAGCAACACGGCGAGCCTGGTCGTGGTGGCGCCGCCGACGATCGCGCAGGCGTTCGGTGCGACGACGATTCCGCTGAATGCCACGACCAGCCTGACCTTCGATCTCGGCAACCCGAACGCAGGCACGACGCTGACGGGAATCGGCTTCACCGAGACCCTTCCCACGGGCCTCGCGGTCGCGTCCGGAACCGTCGGGGCGTGCGGCGGAACGGTCAGCACGACCCCGCCGGGCACGATCACACTGGCCGGCGCGACCCTGGCCTCCTCGGGCACCTGCACCTTCGCGGTGACCGTGACGGGTGTCGTCGCGGGCGTGCAGAACGCCACCAGCGGCAACGTGGCATCGGTCGAGGGAGGGCTCGGCGGCACGGCCAACGCCTCGGTGTCCGTCGTCGCTCCGCCCACGATCAGCAAGGCCTTCGGGGCCACGACCATCACCCCGGGGGGGACGACGACCCTGAGCTTCACCCTGCGCAACCCGGCACCGAACACGTTGCCCATCACCGGGCTCTCCTTCAACGACGCGTTCCCGGCCGGCATGCTCGTCGCGACGCCGAACGGTCTCGTGGGCTCGTGCGGCGGGGGGACCATCACCGCCACCGCCGGCTCGGGAGCTGTCTCGCTGTCCGGAGCGACGCTGGCGGCGGGCGAAACCTGCATCTTCACGATCGACGTCGTGATCACCGGTCACGGCCTCGTGACCAACACGACGGGCCCCGTAACCTCGAGCGAGGGGGGCTCGGGCGGCTCGGCCACCGCCTCGATCGCGGCTGGGGACGTGTCCATCCCGACACTCACCGCGGCCGGGCTCACGCTCTTCGGTTTGCTTCTCGCTCTGCTCGGCCTGGCGGTGATCCGAGGGAGGCTGGCCGGCTAGGCCGCGGCCGTGGCAGCCCGGCGCGCGGATTCGAACCGAGCTCGCGATCGTCTTCCTCCACCGTGAGCCGGAAGACTCAGCCTTCGCCCGTGTCGATCGGGGGATACCATTCCCCCGTTCCTGAGGTCGGCGGCCGCTCATCGAGACTCCCATCGTCACGATCGAGGCCATCGGCGCCGCGGGAGGTGCCGCCACGCGGCCCGCAAAGAGTCGACGGCCACGAGCGCGGCGCGTGACGGCGAGGAGGCTCGCGATGGAAGCGAATCGAAAGATCGCCGTCTTTGGTGCGTGCGGTCACATCGGCCGATTCGTGGTGGCGGAGCTGCGGCGGCGCGGCTGGCGACTGCGGCGAGGGGAGACTGGCCGGCCGTGGAGGACGTCTCGCTCGGGATCGCGCTCGACAGCTGGCACCCCACGCGGGGCACGCGCATCACCGGCGAGCGCAACCGCGGCGCGCGATTCGCCGTGGCCCAGGGTCGCCTGCAACTGCTCGGCGCGGTGGCGCGCGGATGCTCGTGGGGCTTCCCGCCGCCTTTCGGTACGCAGGACGTCGTCCCCCTGGGTCTCGCCGACGTGATCCTCATGCACCGCCACCTGAACGCGGCGGGGATCGTCGGATACCTCAACACGGCCCCCCTCGCCGACCTGGACGACCCGGCGACACCCGCGCCGACGCCCGCCGACGCGAGCAGCCGCTCGGCGCAGCTCTTCCTGCTCGACGTCCGCGTCGCGCGGGGTGGCGAGACCCGCCGGCTCGTCGCACGCGGGCGGGACATCTACGCCATGACGGCGCCCCTCGTGGTCGAGGCCGCGGAGCGCATCCTCTCGGGCCGTTGCGCGGGAGTCGGCGCACTCGCGGCAGGCCAGGCGTTCGGCGCGCGGGACTTCCTGCGCGCTCTCGCTCCCGCGGGGCTGGTGGTCGAGCCCGGGTGAGGCGGGAGCGGCCGAAGGCGGTCGACCCCGGCGCCGCGCGCGCCTCCGAGGCCCCGCGAAGAAGCTCTGCCCCCGGACTGCATTGGACGCCGGCCGCGGAGGCCCGTTCGACGGGTTCGAACGTCAGCGCTCTTGCTATGCTTCCCCGATGCCCGAGAACGCCAAGGGCTATCGGCTCGTCATCCATGCCTCGCGTCTTGCCCCAGATGCGATACCGGGGCTGACGGAGCGCCTGGCATCTCTCCTCCGGATCCCGACCGAAAGCGCCGCGCAGTTGATGGCAAAGCCGTCGACCGTTCTGTGGGATGGCCTTTCGCTCGAGGTGGCCAGGGGCCGGCAGACCGCTCTCGAGAGCATTCACGTCCCGTGCAGCATCGAGCCGCCACCGGCCGCTGCCTCAGAACCCCAGGCCCGCGAGAAGTCCCCGCCCTTGCCCTCCCGCCCGGCCAGATGCCCTAAGTGCGGCCTCGCGATCGCTTCCGGTTCCGCCGAATCCGAGTGCCCGGGCTGCGGGGTCGTCATCGGCAAGTACAAAGCGCCGCGCGCGCCTGAGCCGGCGCCCGCCCCGCCTGTAACTCAGAGCGGCGCTGGCGAGAGGCCGGAGCGCAGCTCAGTCACAGGCTTCCCGCGCAAGGCGATGGCGATCGGCGGTTCGGTGCTGCTGCTCGTCGTTCTCGTCATCTGGTCCTCTCGCGACCGGGCGCCCGGGAAGAGCGACGGAGCCCGCCAGGCCGAGGCGGTTCAGGAGGTGGCCAGGAGCTTCCCCTACGCGATCACCGGCTCCTGGACGGGGACGCACCCCGACCAGTTCGGCTCGCACGTCATTCAGCTGACCGTGGGCGAGAACCTCACCGTCGTGTCCACGAGCGTCCGGCGCTACGTCGGGAAGGTGACCCAGACCTTCTCCTGGACCGCTCCCGACACGGTCGCCTTCAACGACGACCAGATCGACGCGACCCGGATCGGAGAGCGGTTCGTCGTCAAGGTCGACCAGCCTCTCGGAGTCGGCCGGTACTCCCTCGATGCTCCTGCGCTGTTCCAGCTGCAGGCGGCGGCCGCTCCTCTGGCGGCGCAGCCGGCGCTCGAGGTCGCGTCCGATGGACGAGGCCTGGTTGCCAGCCTCCACCAGATCCTCGTGCCCGCGGGCGCTGCGATATGCCCCCCCGGCAGCGTGCTCGACTTCCGGCCCGCCAGGTTCACGATCCAGGACTCCTGCGGAATGAAGCCCATCTACCAGCAGGTGCCGCTGGGCTATGTCGTGGAAGCGCCGCTCATCGCGTGCGACAAGATCCCGCTCAGCCAGAGCGCACGAGTGCTGCTCACCGTTCGAAACCCCGGGATCCAGATCAAGATCTCGGCGACGGGCAACGATCAGAACGATCAGAGCTGGCCTCAACCCCTCCAGTCCGGAGCGATGGTGACGTTGGAGGGCGGAGAGATCGGCAGGACCATTGAAGTGCGGTTCTTCCCGGACGGCCGAAAGCGCGCCACCATGCCGGACGGGAAGATCGAGTGGGACCTGGTGCGTCAGTAGTCGTGGGGCGAAAAGCTCCGGGCTCGGCTTCGCGATTCGACGGCAGACGGGCGGCGCAGGGTTTCGGAGCGGGCTGAAGCGTCGATCCTCACAGCCTCGGGTCCACCGGCTCGCTCTCGAGCGCGAGCACCGCAAACGCGCACTCGTGCACCCGCCGGAGCGGCTCGCGCCGGACGAAGCGCTCGAGACCCTCGATGCCGAGGGCGAACTCCCGGAGCGCCAGGGAGCGCTTCGCCGAGAGGCCCCGCTTCCGGAGCCGTTCGAGGTTCGAGGGGAGCGTGTACTCCGGGCCGTAGATGATCCGGAGGTACTCCGGTCCGCGGCACTTCAGCGCCGGCTGGATGAGCCCGCGCGTCCCCCTCGCCACGAAGTCGAGAGGCTTCACGACCATCCCCTCGCCGCCCCGCCCGGTCAGCTCCTCCCACCACGAGACTCCCTCGGCCTCGGAGGCGGGGTCCGTCACGTCCACCACGCGGTACGGCGTCGCGGTGACGACGCGCCCGTCCGCCTCGGCGACTCGCCGCAGCGTCTCCATGTGCCAGAGGTGGTCCCGGTCGACGTGAACGCCCCCCTCGGTCGCGAGGAGATGGAACGGAGCGAGCTTCAGGTCGTCGATCCCCGCGACCCTCCAGCAGTACTGCCGGTACGCCGACACGAAGCGCCCCGCCATCCCGGTCCGCGTCGCGACGCGTAGGGCGACCTCCGCGTAGGCCTCGTCGCGCCCGACGGCTCGTTCGAGAAGCGACGCGGCGAGCGGCAGGACGGCGTTCGCCGCCGCGCCCACCGGGGCGTACTGCGTCCGGAGGAGTTGCTGCGCCTTGACGGACCAGGGCATCAGCTCGCAGTCGAGGACCATCCAGTCGGTCTTCAGCTCGTCCCAGAGCCCGGCCTTCGTGATCGCGTCGCCCACGCGGGCCAGCAGCTCCCGCTCGAGCGCCCGGTCCTCGAAGAAGCGCCGTCCCGTCCGGGTCACGCAGGCGCCGCTCCCTTCGCCGACCACTCCGAACCGCTTCCGCGCGACCTCTTCCTCACGACAGAGGACGACGACCGCCCGCGACCCCATGTGCTTCTCCTGGCACGCCACGCGCGACACTCCCTCGCGGCGGAAGTACGCGAACGCCTCGGCCGGGTGCTCGAGCAGGCCCTCGCGCGCGCTCGTCTCGCTGGGAGACATCGTGGGCGGCAGGTAGACGAGCCACTTCGGGTTCGCTCCGAACCGGCTCATCACCTCGAGCGCCGCCGCGGCGTTCTCCTCGCGGATCGTCACGTTCCGATGGAGGCGCGTCGTCACGAGCCGCTTTCCCGTGATGTCCTCGAGGTCGAGAACGTCGTCGAGCTCGTGCTGGGTGCTGAGGACCGGGGCTTTCGTCTCCTCGGGCAGGAAGGGCCGAACCGGCTCGTACCAGGTTCGCTCCGCTTTGACCGAGACGAGCTCCTTCTCCGGGTAACGCAGCGCCGTGAGGCTCCCTCCGAAGACGCAGCCGGTGTCGATGTTGATCGTCCGGTTCAGCCACTCCGGCTCGGCCACCGGCGTGTGCCCGTAGACGACCGTCGCGGCGCCGCGGTACTCCGACGCCCAGTTGAAGCGCACCGGCAGGCCGTACTCGTCCGTCTCGCCCGTCGTCTCGCCGAAGAGCGCGAAGTCGCGCACCCGCCCCGAGCCGCGCCCCTGCATGTCGGCGCGCATCCCGGCGTGCGCCACGACGAGCCGGCCGCCGTCGAAGACGTAGTGGCTGACGAGCGAGTCGAGGAACGCCGTGACCCTCTCGACGAACTCGGGCGGCTCCTTCTCGAGCTGCGAAACCGATTCGGCCAGCCCGTGCGTGAGACGCACGTCCTTCCCCTTCAGCTTCCGCATCAGCTTCATGTCGTGGTTTCCCGGCACGCAGACGGCGGTGCCGGCCTCGACCATCCCCATGACGAGCCGGAGGACCCCGGGTGTGTCGGGGCCGCGGTCGACCAGGTCGCCGAGGAAGACCGCCCTCCGCCCCTCGGGATGGCCGGTCTCGCCGTACCCGAGCCGCGCCAGGAGCGTCCGCAGTTCCGCGGAGCAGCCGTGGACGTCGCCGATGATGTCGAAGGGGCCGGTCTCTCCCCGGCGGTCGTTGTAGAGAGGGACCCGCTCGACGGACGCCTCCTCGACCCCCTCCGGAGAATCGAGGACGAAGACGTGCCGGAATCCCTCCCGTCCGAGGCCTCGGAGCGACTGCCGAAGCGTGCGGACCTGCCCGCGCACGACGTGCGGCCCGAAGGCGCGGTCGGGCCTCGACGCGTTCCTCTCGTGGCAGAGCTTCTCCGGCAGGTTCAGGACGACGGCGACGGGCAGGCAGTGGAACTCGCGGGCCAGGGCGACCAGCGGCTTTCGCGCCTCGGGCTGGACGTTCGTGGCGTCGATCACCGTGAGCCGGCCAGCCGCCAGGCGCTTGCGGGCGATGAAATGCAGGACCTCGAACGCGTCGTTCGTGGCCCCCTGCTCGTTTTCGTCGTCCGCGACGAGCCCGCGGCAGAAGTCCGACGAGAGGACCTCCGTCGGGAGGAAGTGCTTCCGGGCGAACGACGACTTCCCCGAGGCCGAGGGGCCGACGAGAACGACGAGGGAGAGGTTAGGGAGGGCGATCTTCATGCCCTCGTGCCAACTCATGGATCCGTAGCGAAGCCCCTCAAGCCGGTTGAAGGGCATTCACTACCGCCGTGACGGCGCGAGGCTGGTTGAGTCCGGAAGGAGGGCAGGGCACGATAGAGGCATGAGCGGTGCGGCGACCTTCGCGGGGACGAACTACCAAGGGGCTGTCATCGGGTACGTCTCCGTTCACATCCTGTGCCAAGCGTCGCTTCGGTGGCACGACGGGTTCCTCGACGTGCCGACGGCGGTCTCGGGGGAGACGGGGGGTCCGGGTGATGACGCGCGCATCGAGTTCGAAGGCCAGCGCAAGGCGGTGGAGGTCCAGGCGAAGCACGGGCTGACGGGTGGAGCGAAGCTCCGAGAGACCGTCGAGAGAGCGGCCGAGCGGGGGAAGGGCAAAGAGAGCGAGGAGGTCGTCCTGGTGGTCGACGGAAGCGCGAGCCAGGCCGTGCGGCGCGCCTTCGCGCGAGATGTGGAACGGCTGCGGTCCGGTCGAACGGACGACCTCGGTGGAGACGTGCGAGCAATCCTCGACGAAGGCGGCGCCGCGGCCGCCTTCCTCCCGAGACTCCGAGTGGCCTGTGCCGACTTCGAAGCATCGACTGGCTGGGAGCGGAGAGACGCGCTCCGTCGCCTTGAGGGGGTACTCCGGGATTCGTCGCAGGCCGAAGCCGCGTGGGCGATTCTGTGCGCGGACGGAGCGGCGGTGTGCGAGAACCGCGCGCGCCGAACGCGGGCCGATCTCGTGAGACTTCTCGAGGGAAAGGGAATCGGGGTGCGGCCACCCGAGCCGGATGAAGCTGCGATGCGGCAGCTCGACTCGTCGCGCCGGCTCCTTCAGGAACGGCGGGGGAAGGCAGCCCTCGCCTTCCTCACGCTCGTGGAGGAGGACCTTCGGGGAAAGTCTGTGGGGCCGGCGGTCTGGGCGCGCTTCTGGCAGCACCGTGCAGCAGCGCTGCGTCAAGACCAGAGAGCGGTGGAAGCCTTGGCGGCCGCGCGACAGGCGCTCACGATAGAGGAGCGAAACCGGCATGCGCTGCTGACGGCGTGTCATGCGGCGGCTGAGGCAGGGGATTCGACCGCGGCCATGGAGTACGTGCGGGTCCTACTGGACCTGAACCCGGAAGACGCGGAGGCGTGGGCAGCGCGGATTCAAATCGAACGGATAAGCGGAGTGGCTCCGGCAGACCCGCCGGAGGAGGTGCGGGTTTCGGCGCCGTACCGGCTCGCTCTCGCACAGATCGCGTTCAACGAGGAGCGTCTGGCGGACGTCGTGGCGATAGCGCGGCCGCTCGTTGCGATGGGACTTCGTGAGCCTTCGCTCGTCGTGTTGCTGACGACGGCCTTACTCGCGCTCGACGAGGCACGGGGTACCGACGAGAACCGTGTGGAGGTGGAGGGCCTCGTGACCGAGGCCCTCGTGAGCCTCCGCGACGACGAGAGCCTGACGGCGCGCTTCCTCACGCAGCGGGCGCAGCTGAGGCGCCTGCGGGGCGACCTGGAAGGCTGTCGCGAAGACGTGAGCCGTGCGCGCCAGGTGCGGACCGACGATCCGAACACCCTCGGGCCGCTCGCACACTGTGCGCTGCGGGCGGGTCAGCTGGAGGAGGCGCTCCGAGTGCTCTCGGGGGAGGTCGTCGAGAAGTACCCGACGCTGCTCCTGCTCCGGGCGCGCATCAAGTGCGATCTGGACGATGTCGTCGGCGCCCGGAAGGACTGGCAGACAGCGGTTGCAGCGCTAGAGAAGGCGACGGCCCCGGACGCGCTTCGGCTGAGTGCGGCGGAGCTCGCGATCGAGCTGGGAGACGTGCCCGCGGCCGAGCAGCTCTTGGGTCAGATCTCCGACGATGCCGGGGAATCGGGAGTCGCGCACGTGTTTCGCGGTCGCATCGCCTGCGAGCGGGGCGACGCGACGAGCATGATCGAGGCGTACCGAAGTGCAGTAGTAGCGATGCCGGGGAAGAAACCGGCATTGCTGCAGGAACTGGCGCAGAGACTCGTACGCCTCGGGAAATGGGCCGAGGGGGCCGCGGTGTTCGAAGAGGTGGGCGTGCAAGCCCTGCCGTCCATGGCACACGCGGACTACGCTCGCGCCCTGCTCGGCGCGCATCAACTCGAGCGACTCGCCTCGTTGGTCGCGGACGTCGTGGACGACGCTCAGGCGCCCGACTGGAAGCTCCACGCGGCGGCCGAGCTTTCGGTGCGACGGGGAGACCTCGGGACGGCGGTTGCGCTCCTTGGGCGGTTTCAGCAGCGCCATCCAGAGAGCGTCGAGGTGGCCTACCACCTCGCCGGTCGGCTCCTCGCACTGCGGCAACCTGCGGCGGCGAAGGTCTATCTCGATACGCTGGTGGAGCGAAGCGCGGCGCTCCAGCCAGATCTGATGCTGTCGGCCGCGTTTCTTCTGAAAGAGGCGGGTCGGGACGAGGAGGCCCGGGCACTCGCGCTGCGGGCGTACCGCGCGGATCCGAAGAACCCGTCGATTCATCGCGGCTACGGCACGCTCCTCATGACAGACGCCGCACCGATCGAGCCGCCCCGTGAGGTGGGAGCGGGCACGTATGTGCGGCTCGATTCCGAGGACGGCAGCACGCGCCACTACCTCGTCTATGCGGAACCGCCGACGGATCCCTTGCGCAATGAACTACTCACGGACGAAGCGGAGCGTCTGGGCATCCTAGGAAAGCGCTTCGGGGACGTCATCGTCACGGGCGGGAAAGGCTGGGCGGAAAAGCGGTGGCGTGTCGCGGAGCTCCTGCCGGCGTGCACCCACGTCTGGCGCGACGTCATGGCGCATTTCTCGGAGCGGTTCCCCGATGAGCCGCCATTCGTGGAGTCATTCCCGGTGTCGGACAAGCCCACAATCCGGGAGCTCGCGCCGATCATCGCCTCGGTCCATGACCGCCAGAGGGCGGTCGCAAGCGTGTACGACAACTACCGTGAGCAGACGCTCCCGCTCGGATTCGTTGCGGGGATGATCAACCTCGGCGTTGCCGACGTGATGGCCGGAGCGATGTCGGAGGAATTCGGCCCGCTCGCCGTCGAGTGGGTGGACCTCGCCGGGCAGGAGGTGTCGCGAACCGCGGCGCGAGCCGCCACGTCCGTCGTCCTCACCCGGTCGGGACTGGAGACGCTGTTCCGACTCGGGCTTCTCGAGACAGTCGGCCCACTCTTCCAGTGGGTCGCACCGCAGTCTCTCGTCGAAGCGCTGGAGCACGAGTGCGCGGATGCGGCTGAGAAGGTGCGGGTCGGACACCGGACGATGACGGCGAGCGAGACGGGCTTCGAGGCGACCGAATGGCCACCAGAGGATCCACTTCTCATCGCCCGGAAGAAGCGGGCGGAGGCGCTGCGAGAGTGGGTCCGCGAGAACGCGCGGACGGAGTTCCGGCCCGTCGCGACGATCCGCGCACCGGAATCGGAAGAGGAGGACATGCGGAGGATGGTCGGGCCGGACTCGATGGATGCGGTCAATCTCGCCGCCCATCTCGACGCGACCCTCTTCGCCGACGACCTCGGTCTCCGACTGTTCGGACCGGGCGACAAGCGGGTCCGATCCTTCAGTAGCGTCGCGTTGCTCCCGTTCCTCGCCGAACGTGAGGTGATCTCGGCGGCGAGCCGCGATGCCCATCTCCTTCGCCTCGTGTCTGACCGATACACGATCGTTCCGCCGACGAGCGACCTGCTCCTCTGCGCCCTGCGTGCACCCGACCAGGGGCGAGCCACGTTAGGGCGGGCATTCGGACTCCTCGGCCATCCGGGCCTGCCTCTGGATGCGGCGGCTCGCATTGCGGCAGAAGTCCTCCGTGGAGTGGCGGTGGCGCCGCTCCAGACGATCGGGCTGGACAGGGTCGTCGAGCTCGTCTTGGGAGGCATGGTGGAGAAATGGCCCGGGGAGCTCAGTGCAGCCGCCGTGGAGGAGGCGGCGAGAAAGCGCCTTTCGCTCCTGCCGGGTCCGCTGGAGGAGGTGCGAAAAGCCTGCAAGGCATTTCGTCGCACGCGGGTAGTGTGGCCGAACCTCCTTCTGTAGCCGGTGGGCTGACGGAAAGGATGGGAGGCGTCGTCCTCCACTCTGAGATCACACCTTCGCGAAGCGGACCAGGTTCCTCGCCATCCGCTCCATCGTCGAGCCGAAGGGCTGGTCGTTGACCAGGTAGGTCCAGGTGGAGGAGGGGCTCGCGAGGCCCTCGCGCCCGAGGTCGACTCCGTCGGCGGTGATCTCCGCCGTCTCGAACGTCGCGGCGACTCGCGCGTCGAGCTCGCGGAGGAGGTCGTCGAAGAGGGCGACGAGCGCCCGCTGGTACTCGCCGAGAGGGTCCTGCCCACCGAGCGTCCGGAGCGAAATTCCCTCCCGCAGCTCCGCGACGTTCTCGAGGTGATCGGACCAGTGGGCGTCGATCCAGGCGATCGTCAGGTCGCGCTCGACGCGCCTCGCGAGCTCTTCGCCGAAGTCGGCCCGGACGGCAGTCCACCGGTCGGGGGCGGCGAGCTCGAGGAAGCCGGTGGGCGCCTCGTCCCGCCGCGCCGCGAAGATCTGCCGCTGGCTTTCCAGGAGACGGTCGTAGCGAAGGAGGGTCTTCCGGATCTCCAGGTTCTGGCCCTCCACGACGCGCTGGGCGTGGGCGATCGCCTTGCCCGCGGCCGGATCGCGGACCGGGCCGCTCTCCGCCCACTCCCGCAGGGGACGCGGCAACAAGTCGGCCGCGCCGTGCTTCACGAAGAGGTCGTCCTCGAGGCTCACGAAGAAGCGCGACTCGCCCGGGTCTCCCTGCCTCCCCGCGCGGCCGCGCAGCTGGTCGTCGATGCGGCGCGCCTCGTGCCGGTTGGTCCCGAGGACGAAGAGGCCCCCGAGCGCCCGAACCGCGTCCCCCCTCTCCTCGCGCGCCCCGCCGAGGCGGATGTCGACGCCGCGCCCGGCCATGTTCGTCGAGATCGTGACGGCGCCGACGTCGCCCGCCTCCGCGATGACGGCCGCTTCCTCCTCGTCGTTCTTCGCGTTGAGGACCCGGCACGGGGCGCCGGCGCAGTGTACTCCTTGACATCTCCGGTCTCGGAGTCTAGTTTTAGGTATGGAAATGCCTCGCGCTACCCTCGCTGCGAATCTTCGCCGCCTCCGGGAGGCCCGCGGCTGGTCGCAGGCTGAGCTCGCCGAGCAGGCCGGGATGAGTCGTCTGGGCTACCGGAAGATCGAGATTGGCGGGTCTTCGCCCCGGAGCAGCACTCTCCAGGATGTGGCGCGCGCGCTGGGCGTCAGCCTCGTCTCACTCGTCCGGCCCGTGCCGCACCTGTCCCGCGTGCGCTTTCGATCGCTGAAGCGCTTGAACTCGCGCGAGCAGGTCCTCGCTCAGGTCGCCGACTGGCTCTCGAACTTCTCCCAGCTCGAGGAGCTACTCGCGGACCGGAAGCCCTTCGAGCTGGCGGACCTCATGCGGCGTGGGCGTGGCGGGAAGACCTCGCCCGAGAATCTGGCTCGGGCGGTTCGGGAAGCGCTCGACCTGGATCAGGACGAGCCGATCCGGGATATCTGCGGCCTACTCGAGTCGGCCGGCGTGAAGGTCCTCTCGATCAAGATTGCCTCGGATGCGTTCTTCGGGCTTTCCGTCGCCCGGGAGGACGGGGGGCCCGCAATCGTCGTAAACACGTGGGAACGGATCGCCGTGGAGCGCTGGATCTTCACCGCGGCCCACGAGCTGGGGCATCTCCTCCTCCACCTGGATGCCTACGACGCAGCCGACGGTGGGGAGCGCCCGGGCGAAGAGAAGGAAGCCGATACCTTCGCCGCGCACCTGCTTCTCCCGGAGGGCGCCTTCGAGAAGGAGTGGGCAGCAAGCGGGGGCCTCGGCTTCGTGGATCGGGTCCTGAAGCTCAAGAGGATCTTTCGAGTGAGCTACCGGACCGTGCTCTATCGCCTGTCCGAGAACCCCCGTTTCGGGAAGAAGGTCTGGGCTCGCTTCCAGGCCCTGTACGCCCAGAAGTTCGGGCACACCCTGCAGAAGGCGGACGAGCCCGATGCGCTTGGGGCGGATGCCTTCCGCGCCGCCACGGAGCGAGCGGCGGACGAGCCCGATCGGCTGTCCCCTACTGATTTCGCGGAAGACCGCCTCCGCCTCCTGGTCCGGCGCGCTGTCGAGCGCGAAGTCATTACCCTTGCGCGCGGCGCGGAGATCCTCGGAATAGGGGTGGGAGAGATGCGGGACCTCGCATCCTCCTGGTTCGGATGAGGGCATCGGAACCACCGGCGGGTTCGATTCTCCTGATCGTCGATGCGAACGTCCTCATCGACTACGCGCTCTCGGACAGCTCGATCCTCGCACTCGCGGCTCGGCACCTGGGCTCGGTCTTCGTTCCCCTTCCGGTCCTCGAGGAGGTTCGGCAGCTGACCCGGGACGACTGCGACAGGCTGGGCATCACTCTGCTCGATCCGACCCTCGAGGAGCTGTCCGCCGCATCCTCTCGCCGGGGCTCCCTCTCCTTCGAGGACGAGCTTTGTCTGCTTCTGGCGAGGACGGGGGGCTTCACCTGCGTGACGAACGACAAGACGCTGCGTCGCGCGTGCGAGCAGGCGGGAGTTTCGGTCCGATGGGGGCTGGAACTGATGGTCGAGCTCGTCTCCAAGCGAGAGCTGACGGTGGGGGCGGCTATCTCGACGGCTCGGGCCATCCGCAGCTCCAATCCGGTCCACATTACAGAGGCCATCCTCGAACGGTTCGAAGCGCGCATCCGCTCGACAGCCCTGCGTAACCGCGACACATAGCCGCTTCGCCCTGAGGCTCCAGGCGTTGAAGAAGAACGCTCCCCGCCCCGCCGCTACCCCGGCCGCAGCATCCCCTTCGCGAAGCGGACCAGATTCTTCGCCATCCGCTCCATCGTCGAGCCGAACGGCTGGTCGTTGACCAGGTAGGTCCAGGTGGAGGAGGGGCTCGCGAGTCCCTCGCGCCCGAGGTCGACTCCGTCCGCCGTGATCTCCGCCCTCTCGAAGGTCGCGGCGACTCGCGCGTCGAGCTCGCGGATGAGGTCGTCGAAGAGGGCGACGAGCGCCCGCTGGTATTCGCCGAGAGGGTCCTGCCCACCCAGCGTCCGGACCGAGATCCCCTCGCGCAGCTCCGCGACATTCTCGAGGTGATCGGACCAGAGGGCGTCGATCCAGGCGATCGTCAGGTCGCGCTCGACGCGCCTCGCGAGCTCTTCGCCGAAGTCGGCCCGGACGGCAGTCCACCGGTCGGGGGCGGCGAGCTCGAGGAAGCCGGTGGGCGCCTCGTCCCGCCGCGCCGCGAAGATCTGCCGCTGGCTTTCCAGGAGACGGTCGTAGCGAAGGAGGGTCTTCCGGATCTCCAGGTTCTGGCCCTCCACGACGCGCTGGGCGTGGGCGATCGCCTTGCCCGCGGCCGGATCGCGGACCGGGCCGCTCTCCGCCCACTCCCGCAGGGGACGCGGCAACAAGTCGGCCGCGCCGTGCTTCACGAAGAGGTCGTCCTCGAGGCTCACGAAGAAGCGCGACTCGCCCGGGTCTCCCTGCCTCCCCGCGCGGCCGCGCAGCTGGTCGTCGATGCGGCGCGCCTCGTGCCGGTTGGTCCCGAGGACGAAGAGGCCCCCGAGCGCCCGAACCGCGTCCCCCCTCTCCTCGCGCGCCCCGCCGAGGCGGATGTCGACGCCGCGCCCGGCCATGTTCGTCGAGATCGTGACGGCGCCGACGTCGCCCGCCTCCGCGATGACGGCCGCTTCCTCCTCGTCGTTCTTCGCGTTGAGGACCCGGCACGGGGCGCCGGCGCCGCGGACGAGCGCCGCGAGCCTCTCCGACTCCTCGACGCTCGCCGTCCCGACGAGGACCGGGCGCCCCGAGGCGTGGAGGCGCCGGATCTCCTCCACGACGGCCCGCTCCTTGTCCCTGCGCCGCGCGAAGACGAGGTCCGACCGGTCGAGGCGAATGCGGGGCCGGTTCGGGGGAACGACGACGACCGATAGGCCGTAGATCGAGCGAAGCTCCTCGGCCTGCGTCACGGCCGTTCCGGTCATCCCCGAGAGCTTCGGGTAGAGGGCGGCGAAGGCCTGGAGTGTGATGGAGCCGAGGACTCGCCCCTCTCGTGTCAGTTGGAGCCCTTCCTTCGCCTCGAGCGCCGTGTGGATGCCGTCCGGCCAGCGCCGGCGATCCGCGATCCGCCCCTTCAGCTCGTCCACGAGGCGGACGGCCCCGTCCTTCACGACGTAGTCGACGTCCCTGGCGAGAAGGGCCCGCGCGTGGAGGGCGACGTTGGCGGCGGCGAGGAGAGGCGTGTTCTCGGCGTCGTACAGGCTCCCCGACCCGAGGCGCCTCTCGAGCTCCACCACGCCGGCGTCGGTGAGCCTGACGTTCCGGGCCACCGGGTCGCGCTCGAAGTGGACCCCCTCCTTCAGCTCCTTCACCTCCGCCGCGAGACGGACGGCGGAGCCGTCGGGGATGCCGGTTCCCCCGGCGATGACGAGCGGAATTCGCGCCTCGTCGATGAGGATGGAATCGGCCTCGTCGAAGAGCGCGAAGTGATACGGGCGCTGGACGACGTCTTCCGGCGGCCGCGCGAGCCGGTCGCGCAGGAGGTCGAAGCCGGCCTCGTTCGCCGCGAGGTACGTGACGTCGGCCGCGTACGCCGCGCGGCGCTCGTCGCGGGACGAGCCCTGGGTGATCGCCGCCACGGTGAGCCCGAGCATCTCGTAGAGCGGCCCCATCCACGCGGCGTCCCGGCGCGCGAGGTAGTCGTTAGCGGTCAGGACGTGGACGCCGCGCCCGGCGAGCGCCTCGAGGCTCGCGGGGAGGACGGCGGCGAGCGTCTTCCCCTCGCCGGTCTCCATCTCCACGATCCGCCCCGCGTGAAGCGCGGCGGCGCCGAGGACCTGGACGTCGAAGGGGCGCATCCCGAGAACGCGCCGCGCCGCTTCCCGGGCCAGCGCGAACCAAGGAACGAGGACGTCCTCGACGGGCTCGTCCCGCTGCACGCGCTCGCGCAAAAGGGCGGCGCGCTTGCGGAGCTCCGCGTCGGACAACCAGGCGGTGTCCTCCTCGAGCGCCCCGACCGCCCGGACGATCGGCGCGAAGTCGTCGGCCGCTTCCGCGGACGTCTCGCCGCGGAGGCGGGCCAGGAGCCGTCGGAGCTTCCCGATCGTCATCAGGGCCGATTGTCCCAGCCTTGCCCGTGTCGGCCCGGCCCTGACGGAACCTGGCGTCGAAACACGCTGCGGCTTCGAGCTCCGTCCGTACTCTCGGGCCGTAGCTCAGGCCCGTGGAGCCGACGCGCAGGCTGTCGGTGAACCCTCGCACCAATGGCCCCCCGGAAAGAAGACTCCCGCGCCGGTGGACCCGTCGGCGACGAGTCGCGCCCGATATGGGACTCCTCGGCGTTCGACCGAGCCATCGAGGGAATCAGGAAGATCGCCCCACCTCGGAAGAAGACTCCGTAGCCCCCAGGTGGTCGCAGGTCGCGGACCGGCTCCAGCTCACGCGGGCCGCTTCGGCCGCGACATGGCCCGGTGCATATTGCGCCCCACGTTCTGCGGGCAGTAGGCTGCCTGCCCATGAGCCAGCAAGAAGCGATTCCGGACCTCCGACTCGCCGCCGTGTGCGGCCTTCCCTGCGAAGCCTGCTCGCTCTTCATCGGCAGCCACGACGATCCCGCTCGGCTGCAGGCGCTCGCCGCGAAGACGCAGCGCCCGATCGAGCAGCTCCGCTGCGAGGGGTGCCGGTCCGAACGGCGCGCGGCGCATTGCCAGCAGTGCGAGTTCGTCGCGTGCGCCGGGACGCGCGGCTTCGACTTCTGCGGGCAGTGTACGGAGTATCCGTGCGAGCGGCTGACGAGCTTCCAGGCAGCGATGCCGCACCGCATCGAGCTCTGGGAGGATCAGGCCCGCATCAACGCCATCGGCCACGTGGAGTGGCTCCGGGAGAAGCGCGCCCACTACTCCTGTCCGCAGTGCCAGACCGTGAACGCGGCCTACGACCGTCGGTGCTGGAAGTGCGGACACGAGCCGAGCTGCAAGTACGTCGAGCTGCACCGGCAGGCGCTACTCGGCCACCCGCTCACGAGGGCGTGACGGCTCCCGGCGGCGCCGTTACGTCCCCTCGACCTCCCACTCATTGATCGACCACCCCTGCTCGTCGCAGAGGCAGCGAACCACCGGCACCCTGCGCGGGTGGAAGGAAGCGGTCCCCGGGAGCACCCTCTCCACACCGCACTCGGTCCTCTCCACGTGGGCTTCGAGGAACGCGATCGCCTCGGACTGGTTCGCGAAGACCCGCTCGACGGTGCTGGGGCTGGTGTCGTCTTCCGCGGGGCCCTCGTGGGCCATCACGAGCCATACTTTCATGCACTCCTCCCGCCGCGGCGAAGATCGGGCCGGATGCTCCGCCGCGCGGGATCAAGATACTCCGATGCCCTGAAGGTCGGGCGCGGGCGGCCTCCCGGGGGGAGTCAGGCGCCGTGATGCGGAAGCGGGCCCGAGCCGCCGACGGGCAGCCGGATCTCGACCTCCAGCCCACCGCCCGGGCGATTCCGGGCGTCGACCCGGCCGCCGTGGGCAGCGATCGCGCGGCGGGCGATCGCGAGGCCCAGGCCGAAGCCGGGGCCGGAGGAGCCGGCGGCTCCCCGGTAGAAGGGCTCGAAGATCGCGTCGAGGTCGGTCTCGGCGACGCCGGGGCCGCGGTCGGCGACGCGGACGAGGAACGTTCCGCCGGGGTCCTCGGGTCCGGCCGTCACCTCGACGGCGGAGCCGGGGGCCGTGAACTTCACGGCGTTGCGGACGACGTTCTCGACCGCGCGGCCGAAGAGCTCGGCGCGGACGTCCGCCACGGTCTCGCCGTGGCTCGAGAAGACGACGTCCCTGCCGCACGACTCGGCCTCGAAGCGGGCGTCGGCGGCGATCGAGGCGACGAGGTCGACGAGGTCGGTCGATTCGACGCGGATGCGCGAGGCGTCGGCGACGCCGGCCTCGAGGCGCGAGAGCGTCAGGAGCTGGCCGACGAGGTCGTCGAGCGACGCCGGCCTCGAGGCGCGAGAGCGTCAGGAGCTGGCCGACGAGGTCGTCGAGCCGCTCGGTCTCCTGCTCGATCCTCTCGAGCGAGCTCTCGAGCTTCTGCGGGTTCTGGCGCGCGAGGCCGGTCGCGGCCTGGAGGCGCGCGAGCGGGGAACGGAGCTCGTGTGAGACCTCGTGCAGGAGGGTGCGCTGCGCGCCGACGAGCGACTGGATCCGCCGCGCCATCTCGTCGAAGTGACGGCCCAGGTCGGCCACCTCGTCGCGCCGCCGGCCCATGAGGGGGGCGACGCGGGTCTCGAGGTGCCCGGCCGAAAGCGAAGCGAACGCGGCCCTGAGGTGGCGGATCGGCCGCGCGACGTACCACGCGAGGGCGGCGCCGAAAACGAGGCTGACGACGGCGCCGACCGCGAGAGGGACCCAGGGAGACGGGGGGCCGCCTGCGAGGAAGAAGCGTGCGAGGCCGGACCGGTGCCCGATCGGGACGAAGAGTATCCACTCGTCGCCGCCGGGGAGGTCGACGCGGCGCGCCCCCTTCCATTCCAGGTCGGACTCGGCCCGGGCGCGGGCGCGCTCGACGACGTCCGGCGAGACGGGGCGGGCGAAGAGATCCCGGCCGGAAGCGTCGACGGCGTAGAGCTCTACGTCTCCGTGCCGGCGCCACTCCTCCATCAGGCCGCGGAGCGCGGGGACTCCGCCGTGGCGAAGGGTGGCGGCGGCGGATTCGACGATGAACGTCGCACGCGGGCCGCTCTCGAGCGAGGCGTCCCGACCCTCGTCGGCGAGGCGATAGAGCCAGGTCGTCAGGCCGATGCCGAGGACGACGAGGAGGAGCGCGGCCCAGTACGAGAGGAGGAACTTCCAGAAGAACCGGCCCATCTCCTCACTCCCTCACGAGCTGGTAGCCGAGGCCGCGGACGGTCTGGATGTAGGAGCGGCCGTCGGCGAGCCGGCCGACCTTCTGCCGGAGGCTCGAGACGTGGACGTCGATGCTCCGGTCGAAGCGGGCGAGCGGCCGCCCGAGCCCCTGCTCGGAAAGCTCGGCCTTCGTGACGACACGGCCCGCGCTCCGCGCGAGGATCTCGAGGAGGTTGAACTCGGTGCTCGTCAGGTCGATCGGCCGGCCTTCCCACTCCGCGTGCCGTCGCTCCGGCCAGAGGGAGAGCGGCCCCGTCGTGACGGGCCCGCCCGGGCCGGCCGCGCCCGCCTCCGAGCGACGGAGGATGGCCCGGAGGCGCGCGACGAGCTCGCGCGGCGTGCACGGCTTCGGGACGTAGTCGTCGGCGCCGAGCTCGAGGCCGACGATCCGGTCGACGTCGTCCCCCTTCGCGGTGAGCATGAGGACCGGTACGCGGCTCTGCGCGCGGATGCGTCGGAGCGCCTCGACGCCGCTCAGCCGGGGGAGCATCACGTCGAGGACGACGATGGCGTAACGCCCGGAGAGCGCCTCTTCGACTCCGGTCTCTCCGTCGTGAGCCGTCGTCGCGTCGAAGCCCTCCCCGTGCAGGTATTCGCGGAGCATCCCGGCGAGCGCGACGTCGTCGTCGACGAGCAGCACGCGCGTCA
>JADHED010001261.1_pt1 | contig 22858 bp, 23 predicted proteins | sample 8952041 | NCBI WGS metagenome assembly JADHED01 (sample SAMN16124423, study PRJNA663239) | bioreactor sludge metagenome | isolation source: sludge (control) | place: India:Bengaluru | collected 2018-09-08
GCCATGGGCGCCACCACCAGCCAGATCGTGTGGAAGGTGCTGCTGCCCGAGGCGCTGCCCGGCATCGTGGCGGGCCTGACCATCACGTTCGTGAGCCTGACCGGCTACTCGGCCATGGCCGGTGCCATTGGCGGTGGCGGCCTGGGCGACCTGGGCATCCGCTATGGCTACCAGCGCTTTCTGCCCGAGATCATGCTGGCCGTGGTGCTGGTGCTGATTTTCTTTGTGCAAGCCGTGCAAAGCCTGGGCGACTGGGCGGTGCGCAAGCTGAGCCACCGTTGAGTAGCGGATAGTTTGCTATTGAATCAATAGCTGCTGGCGCATGATTCACTAGCGCTTGCGGACTGTTTGGCTTCAAAACCAGGCGGGGAGGCACTGCTCGGGCCTCTGCGGAGGGCTCTGCGCTGGTCCTGGCTCTCTCGCACCCTTTAGGAGAGGTGCAGAAGCCAATCTCAGCCCGGCACCCGGTAGTGGTAGCCGTAGGCCGTCTTGAACCCCATCGATTCATACAGCCGCAGCGCCGGCGTGTTCTGCGCCCGCACCTGCAGGTAGGCGCTGGTGGCCCCGGCCTCGGCGCCCCAGTGCAGCAGGGCCTGCACCAGCGCGCGCCCGCGTCCGCCGCCCCGGTGTTCGGGCGCCACGGCCAGGTCGTACAGGCCCACCGCGCCGCGCTCCAGCACCGCCAGGCCAAAGCCCACGGCATGGCCCTGGGCGTCGTGTTGCAGCGCATAGCCCACAGGGTGGGCTATGGCGTCGAGGATGCTGCGGTGCAGATTGCGGTGGTGCGGCGCCACGCCGTTGGCCGCCGCAAAACCTTCCAGCCACGCGGGGGATGGCGAAGTGCTGACCACGGTGCTGCCATCAGGCCGGGGCACCGCGCCCAGCGCCAGCTGCCGGTGCAGGACCAGCGAGGGGTCAAAGTGCTGGTAGCCCGCGTCCGCCAGCTCCTGGTCGGCCTCGGCCGGGGCCAGGGGGGAGATGCGGAACACGGCGGGCAAGCCATGCCGCGCATACAGCGCCGCCGCCGCCTCGCGCACGCCGTCGAACGGCGCGCCGGGCACCAGCGCGTTGACCGAGTTGGCACGCTTGGTGTACCCGCCCGACAGCCGGAACACCCAGCCCCGGTGAAACACCGTCTGGTGCGCGGGCCAGGCGTTGAAGGCGCGCTCTTCCAGCGCGCGGACGAGGGCTGCAGGTGCGGTGTTGGAAATGGCGGCGGTGTTCGTCATCGTGGGGTTATACAACCGGCATCCACTAGCTCAGCCGCCTTTGCGCACTGGTTTGTTGATCCAGCGGGTAGCGCGGTTGTCGCCACGGGGTTAGGGTGTCGGGGCTACCTCATTGTTCTGCGCTCCACCTGCCCATGAAGTCACCGATTTATTTCCTCGCCTTGCTGTGCTCCCTGGCCGTACCACCTGCCATCGCCGCGGATTCGTCTGTGTCGGCGGACTGGTCCCTGTCCGCCGATGGCGCCTATGTGTTGGATCAGCGCGCCGGCCTGGCCTGGCCGCGCTGTGTGGAAGGTATGCAGTGGAATGGAAAAACCTGCACCGGCCAGCCGCTGCTGCTGGACCGCGCCGAGGCCACTGCCTTGGCCTCTGAACGCTGGAAGGCCGAGGGCGTGGGCTGGCGCATTCCGCGCGCGGCCGAGTTGCAGCGGCTGGTGGACAAGTCGCTGTCGCCCCCGGGCCTCAACCCCATCCTGTTCCCAGCGGCGCCGGGACAGTGGCACTGGTCGTCCACCGCTAACGTGAGTGCGCCCAGCGTCAACCAGTACACCTACGGCAACATCGCCCAGGGCCGCGCGGGCGATGCCGCGCGGCAGGCCTCCATGATCAACGGCTGGGCGGTGAACCTGTCCACCGGCGAGGCGCGCGGCGATGCGGCGCGGGCCAGCAAGCTGCCAGTGCGGCTGGTACGGCCGATGCCGGTGGGTGGGGGCAAATAGCCTTTCGTCTCCGGGCGATGGCACTGGGCAGGTGCACCACGCAGGGTGGGGCGTTTAGAACCTGTTCAAGGTCTTTTTGGAGTTGCACAAGTCCCTTGCCGGGATGGGGTGCAAGGCGCGGTGTGCAGCCAATAGCCCGTGCTATTGGCAAGCGCCGCAACGCCGCAGACCGCCCGGCAAGGCACTTGCCCGAAGGGTTGGAGTGAAATCGGGCGATTGGACGCCCCGGCTGCTTGCATGGGCATGAGCCCATGCGGCGCATCCGAAGCATCCACTCATCCCGATTGCACTCCAATGCAATCTCCAAAAAGACCTTGAACAGGTTCTATGCAGTCATGGGTTGCTCATCGGCCGCTGCGGACACCTCGCGCGCGGCAGTCAACCCATTGAGGGCAGCCGGAAAACCCGCGTACACCGCCATCTGCATCAGCACCTCCACGATCTCTTCGCGGGTGACGCCCAAGTTCAGCGCGGCCTGCAAATGCACCTTGAGTTGGGGTGTGGTATTGCCCAGCGCGGTCAGTGCGGCGACGACGGCAATCTCGCGGCTGCGCAGGTCGAGCCCGGGGCGCGAATAGATGTCGCCAAACGGAAACTCGATCAGGTAGCGCGCAATGTCGTGGGCAATGTCGGCCAGGCTGGCGACGACGCGCTCACCCGCGTGGCCGTCGATTTCGCGCAGCTTGGCGAGGCCCAGGAGATAGCGGGGTTGGGTTTTGGGGGACATGGGAGCTTCCTTGGTGGGGGGACGACGGGGTGGGTCGAAGGGAAGCTTCCAGGCCCCGGTAGTGCGCGATCTTGGCTTGCAGGGCCTGCGCGGCTGGCTCGCTGCATGGCGGTGATCGTTGCCAGCACTTGCGCCAGGTGCTGCTCCAGCAACTGGCGCCGCTCAGGGGCGGTGCCGTTCCCTTCGCTGCGCAGTCGCGCAAAGGCCTGCATCTGCCCGATGGGCATCTGGGTCTCGCGCAGGCGCAGCAGGAATCCGATCCATTCCATGTCCGACGCCGCATAACGGCGCTGGCCGCCGGGTGCACGCGCCACCGGCGCAATCAGCCCGGCGCGCTCGGAGTAGCGCAGGGTGTGTGCCAAGAGCCTGTTTACGATCTCGCAGGGGATCGCGTTGGAGCGCAATTGGGATGAGTGGATGCTTCGGATGCGCCGCATGGGCTCATGCCCATGCAAGCGGCTGGGGCGTCCAATCACCCGATTTCGCTCCAACCCTTCGGGCAGTGGTCTTTGCGGGCGGGTCTGCAGCGTTGCGGCGCTTGTGGATAGCCGAGCTATCCACTGCGCACCGCGCCTTGCATCCCATCCCGCAAAGACCGCTGCGTGACCCCTGCGAGATCGTAAACAGGCTCTACGGCCTGTGCGCTTGGCGACTTCGGCAATGGTGAGGAGGGATGCCATGGGAACGATTCTGAAAGTTGGAGCGCACTCTAATTCAAGCGGCACGTGCGTGGCTTTGGACCGGGGCGTGTGAAAGCGTTTCTGGCCCCTAGCTGCAGCGCCCTGCGTGCATCGGTCGACCCAGGGCATGGGGGCGGCGCACGGGTGGGCAGCCATTCGCCGAGGGGACAGCGCGGTCGCGCAGCTTGGTCAAGAATGCGGGCTGGTGGTGGTGCGGCGCCGTCAAAAAAGCGGCACCCTTTCGCCACACTGCGCGGTCCAGCGTGCAGGCCCTTTGTCCCATCTTCTACCTGCGAGTCCTCCATGAACCCCTCCATCCCCACCACCGCGCTGCAGTTGCGCTCGCTTGTGCAAGCCGATGGCACCTTGCAGATCAGCCTGGAGCCGACGCCCGTGCCCACGCCGGGGCCCGACGAAGTGCTGATCCAGGTGCAGGCCACGCCCATCAACCCGTCGGACATCGGCTTGCTACTCGGCCCGGCCGATTTGTCCACCGTGCAGGTCACGGGCACGGCCGAGCGGCCGGTGGCCACAGCGCGCATCCCGGAGCGGGCCATGCCCGGCATGGCAGCACGCCTGGGTCAGAGCATGCCAGTGGGCAACGAGGGCGCGGGCCTGGTGGTGGCTGCGGGCGCATCACCCGCCGCGCAGGCGTTGCTGGGCCGCACGGTGGCGGTGATTGGTGGAGCCATGTATTCGCAATACCGCGCCATGCCGGCGGCGCAGTGCCTGCCGCTGCCGCCGGGCACCACGGCGGCCGAGGGCGCATCGTTCTTCGTCAACCCGCTGACGGCGCTGAGCATGGTGGAGACCATGAAGCGCGAAGGCCACACCGCGCTGGTGCACACCGCAGCAGCCAGCAACTTGGGCCAGATGCTGCTCAAGATTTGCCAGAAGGACGGCGTCGGCCTGGTCAACATCGTGCGCAAGCCCGAGCAGGCGGCGCTGCTGCGAGAACTGGGCGCCCAGTATGTGTGCGACAGCAGCGCGCCCACCTTCATGGCCGAACTGACCGACGCGCTGGCCGCCACGGGCGCCACCATCGCGTTTGATGCCACGGGCGGCGGTACGCTGGCCGGGCAGATCCTGCAGTGCATGGAGGCCGCCATCAACCGCAAGGCCAAGGAATACAGCCGCTACGGCTCGGCCGTGCACAAGCAGGTGTACCTGTACGGCCACCTGGACACACGCCCGACCGAGGTGCACCGCACCTTTGGCATGGCCTGGGGCATGGGCGGGTGGTTGCTGTTTCCGTTTCTGCAGAAGATTGGCGATGAGGCCGCGCAGGCGCTGCGCCAGCGCGTAGTGGCCGAGCTGAAGACCACGTTTGCCAGCCACTACGCGCGCACCGTGTCGCTGGCGGGCGCGCTGAGTGCAGAGTCCATCGCCTTCTACGGCCCGCGCAACACCGGGGCCAAGGTGTTGATCGACCCGTCGCTGTAAGCGACTTTGCAGGGGCGCGCTTGGCGCCCCTGGGGGGCGCGGCTACATGGCAGGCACCAACAAAAAGGGCTCCCAAAAGGAGCCCTTTTTGCCTGCCCGCCCCTGCGGTTCAGTTAACACTCCCCATGGCAGCAGCACCCGCACCGCGCGAAGTGCCACCACCATGGGAAGTCCCGCAACTGCTTCAAACCAATCTCAGCAGTTGGTCTGCCAAATTACATGGCGCTGAATTCACCCGAAGGGATCTGGCCGGTGCGCACAGCTTCAGCAGCCTGGGCACGTACGGCAGCACGGTCGGCGGTGGACTTGTAGGTCACCACGCGCGAACCTGCGGGTTCCATGCTGTGGGTACGGGCTTCGGTGACAGCCTCGGCAGCCACTTCAGCGCGGGTGCGGTTCGTGTCGAACTTCAGGGCGAATTGCGAGCCATCGGCTTCGTCAGCATGGGCACCAAAAGCGGCGAAAGCGGCAACAGCAGCGACGGAGAGGAAACGAGCGGTCTTGTTCATGATGAAAATCCTTGAAAGTTAAAAAGCGTCTCAAAAAAGCCGGGTCAAAAACCATTCCTGAACCGGGTTCGGTGAGTCGCCTTGCGGGTTCGGCTCATCGATGGGATGAACTGTACGCCGATGGTGTTCAGGGAAAAACCACTCAGTCGCAAACTAACTGTTCCAGTATTGAGAACAATCTTTCCTTCTTCCCGCGCTCTGCGGGGAATCTTTCAGCGCTCGAATATTTCTGGAAAAAACTGTATATTCATACAGCATCAAACCACAGGAGAAGAAGCGCCATGCAAGTCATTGAATCCACTTACGTCGTCAACCTCCGCGACTACCCCGAGGAGCTTCCGGCCAAGGAGCGCATAGCCGCAGAGACCCGGTACGCCAGGGCCCTGGAAAAGCAGTTGGGCGGCCCCGAACAGGTGGCGGCCGCGCTAGACACCATGCTGAGCCTGGAGGAGTCGCCCCCCGAGGTGGTGTCCCCGGGCGATCTCACCGTGCTCAAGGCCTGGAGCAAGGCCAGCGTGGCAGCCCGGCAGGCCGGGTTCCGGGACTTGGGAGAAGGAGAGGGTGCGTACTTTGAGGTGCGGCTGGTCTGAGAGGCTCAAGGCCCGCAGCACACAATGGGGCTGACCGAGCTGCCGTGCAGGCGCGTGCGGGATGTAAGGGCCGGGTCGCCCCCGTGCTTGCGCAACCGCCGTGGGGGCAGATACTGTGTGTACATTGCATTCCCTGCTGAGGGGAGTTGATATAAAGGAAGAGTGAGAGGCGCGATAAATCGGGATTTGCCGGTCTGAGACGGGACAAAACGGGATGGCCATTTGAAAATCTGTTTCCCCTAGCGAAAACACAGCACGCAAGAAAAATTGGCGCCGCTATGGCACCAAATTTGTCTTTCCAGCCAGCCGGTAAGCAGTCGCAATGATATCTCCCGCAGCGGGCAACATATCAGCGCATCAGGTCATCCAGCCAGACCCCCAAAATGTCCAGCACAGCAGCTTCGTCAGCTTGTCCCAGTGTTCCGGCGTCAGGGTCGGCCATGAGCATTCCACGGCGGTCCATGTTCACGGTGCCCCATTCGTGGTACGCAGCGTATTCGCTGGCGAAGCCGATGCGCACGGTGGTGCTGTTGGCGGTGTAGGACAGAAAATTGAGCATGGTGCCGTAGCGGTCCAGCAAGCGCCCGCTGCCCGGGCCCTCGACGGCGGCCGCTGGGGACCCCGGAAAGGGGTAGCTTTCCTGGGTGCTCTCCTTCCATGCGGCCCAGGGCTGGCCCTGCGGGTCGGTGCGGGTTTGAAAGCGCTGGCGCACGCGGTTTTCGAGGGTGTTGCCGATGGATTCCATCACCGGCGAGAGGTCGCCCAGGCCCTTTTGCAGCTGCTCCAAGTAGGAGCGAAAGGCGCGGTCGTCAGCGGTGATGGTCAGCATGCCGGATACCTCCTAAAATGGATGCAGACCACTGGGAGCGAAAGCGGCTGGCGCCGGGCCTATAGCCGCCTGAAAACCGACCCCACTGCCCGGACAGGTGCGGGAGCTCGATCCCCTGTGGTCTACCCAACATCGTCACCGACCGTTCTTCCGTGGCCATGCACCAGCCGACCGGCGCGCATGGTATTCATGGCCTTGCGGTCCCGGTTCAGGACGTTCCACAGAACGGCGCCGTCCGGCCCCTCGCGCACGATCACCAGCAGGTCGTACTTCGAATCCGAGAACAACTTGATGAACCGTCGCCGGGTGGTGGCGTCGTCATAGGCCGTCTCCCAGACTTCATCGGGCTGTTGCAGCGTGGGCAGCACAAAGGCTCCGAAACGCTCGCGCCTGTCCAGGCGCTTCTCCACCACATGGGTCAGCAGTTTGTCGAAGATGGTGACAAGGCCCGCCGGCGTTTCGACAAACCGTGCACCATTGACAGGCACGCCCAGCGCGCTGCGTAGCACATTGACGGCATCTTCCACGCTCTCGGCGGCCGTCAGAAGGTCTGGTGCTGCCATGGATGGCCGCATCTGCCTCAGATCGGCCAAGCCCAGCGTTTGCCAAGTGTCCTGCCCCGCCACCTCCTTGGCAACTTTAGGAAATAAGACCCCCGCCGCTTCGGCCGCCTTCGCCACCTCCGTCGACATCTTCCCCAGCTTCGCCTTCACCATCGCCTCAAACGCCGCGCTGCGCCCGGTGGTGCCGGGGTTGTAGTCAAACCCCGGGTCGATGCCGACGGGCACCTGCTCGATGGCACCGGTAATGGGATTGCGCCAGTCGCGCAGGCTCACGGGCGGGGCGGCTTTCACCATGGGCGTGCTCCGCAAGGGGGCGCCTTGGTCGGTCTCGGCGCCGGGGCGGTCTTGCACCTGGCCCTGGTCGTACTCGCGCTGGGTCACGCCGATCACGCGGCAGCGGCAGCGCCAGCCGTTGGGCGGGCGGTGGGTGGCCCACCACGCATCGTCCAGCGGCAGCGTCACGTTGTGCCAGGCGCGGTGCTGCGGGCGGGTGCGCTCATCGTCCATGGCCACATAGCGGGCGTAGGGGTGCGTGCGCTGATTGCGCACCAAGCGCTGCCACTGGCCGGCGGCGGCGGCCTGGCGCACGTTGGTGTCAAAAATCAGCTGCAGCCGGGCGTGGTTGAAGCGGGTCCTGAGCAGCTCGCCCGTGCGCGGGTCGGTGACCTCGGTGGTGCCCCACCAGCCGGCGTTTTTGAGCAATTGCTCGGTGCTTTTGATCCAGTCGCGACGCGATAGATCTCCCGCCACCGACTTGGCCAGACTCGTCTGCAGGGCCTCAAGCAAGTCGCCCCGTGCCAGGCGACTGACGGTGAAGGCGCGCTGGTGCTCCTCGCGCCACAGGTCATGCCAGTGGTAGGTTTCGGCGCTGAGCTGGCGGCCATCCATGAAGGCCATGGCCTCGGCCGGTGGCAGGCGCTGCAGGCGCGCGAAGTCAGACGCAGCGCTCATGCATCCGCCTGGTCAAAACCTGCCTCAAAACCCGCGCGCGCAGCAAAAGCGGTGCGCGTCAGCGCGGCCGTCAGCGCCCCATCGTCCATGCGGGCCAGCAGATCGGGCAGGCGCTCCAGCACCTGCGCGGCCGTCAGCCCCTGCTGCGCGGCCGACTCCAAAAACGCCTGCAGCGGCTGCACCATGGGCGACAGCAGCGGGCGCCACTGCGCCAGCTCGGCGGCAATCAGGGCGTCCACCTCATCGCCCCCGGCGCCGGGCTCGCCCGCCTCGGCAAAACTGGCCGTTGCAAGGGCAGGCACAGGCGCGGGGGGCAGTGCCTGCGCCTGGGTGGGCGCGGCTGCTACAGGGGCCAGGCGCTTGCTCCAGCCCTCTCCATACTTGGCCCGGACGGTGTTCTCGTCCAGCTCAAAACCCATGTCGTGGATGATCTTGTCACCCTCGGCCTGCGTTTTGGTGTCCTCTTCCTCCTTGATGTTGCGGTACACATGGCAAGGCTCCAAGCCGTTGTACTCACAGATCCAGGCCACCAGCGTCTCGTTGATGGTTTCCGAGAGCAGATCACTGTCCGCCTGGGTCAAGTCCTGGCGCACATCCTTGCGCTCCTTGCTGGCAGCAGCCAATGCACCACCGCCAGAACGCGCAGGCTCCTGGCCGGTCAACACCTCGCTGATCCAGTCGTCCATGTACTCGCACAACTGCTGCTGCGTGGTGACATTCCCGGACAGCTTGCTCTCCAGAAGCGCAATCTCCATGCCCTCTGGCGTCATCAAGTAGCCGTCGTTGGACATGGCGCGCAGCGCGTCGGCCAGCGTGCCCTTTTCCTTCGGGCCCGCGTTGCGCGGATACTTTCCGTGGGGTGTAGGCGATCCAAAGCGATCACACAGCTTGTTCCAGGCCACGATGCCCTTGCGCTTGAAGAACACTGGCCAGAAAAGCTGCAGCCCTAGGCCAGTGCCATAGGGGTTGTCGTCCTCGGGGTTCACGCGGTGCACGATGAACTTGCGATCCGGTACCGGAATGCCTTTGAGCATGTTCTCGCGCGTCAGCAGGTGCAGGCGCGCAGGGCTGTTCTCGTCGTCCTGAACGTAGACAAATCGCCGCTGTGCCCGCTTGATCACGCGTGCAGGAACCACCATTCCATCGTGAATGGTCCAGACGATCTCGGCCACCGCAAAGCCCGCCAGCAACGCTTCAAGCAGCTCACCACACATGCGGTCAAATGCAATGCCCTTGAGGATGGCCGTCAGCGTCTCGGCGTCCTTCGTCCCCTTAGCGCTGTTTTTGTCGCGTGGCTCAGCCTGCCAAGCCTTCCCTACCAGCGCAAGCTGGCGCTTTTGCAGGCCCGAGAACACCTTGCCGTCCCGACGCAGGTCGCGGTACAGCTCCACGCCCCCATTGCCGCGCTCCAGCAGCAGCGGGTCGTTGGTACGCAGCACCCCCATGTAGTGCTGCTCGAAGGGGTCTCGCAGCCGGTTGGCAAATTCAGCATCCAGCTCGGGCTGGCCCGGCGATGCAGGCGTGGTAGAGCGGTCAGTCCGCACAGGTTTAACCATGGATGAAATCTCCCAGCGGCTGGCTGCTGTCACGCGGGCCGCCGCTTTCATACTCAATAGGGGCGGATGGGCTGGAGCCCGCATGCAGTGCGAGCGCCAGCGCCCAGAAGCGGTCGGCGTGCCCGTTCACCTTGGTGCTGTCGTCGCCATCCGCAACGAAGCGGATGTTTCCCGCTGCGGTGGTGGTCTTCTGGACCTTGCGCAGGTCAGCGCGGATCTTTGGATCTTCAGGGATGCGGACCATGCGGTCCTCCATGGCGCCGCGCAGCGGATAGGCCAGGGCTTCCTTCACCGGGCCGGAGAAGTTCACGCCTTCCACGCGGTGCGGACCAAACTTGTCCTGGGCGTCGTCGGCCCAGCCAATACCCAGGCCGGTGGAGTCAATGCAAACGCGGTCACAGATCTCGAACCAAGGCCACAAGATGGCCTCCTGCGCGCTCTTGCGCATCTTCTCCATCACCTCGACGTGGCGCGTGTAGAACACATCGCCCAGCTGTTCGACAACCCACAGCACCGTCAGGTCCTTCTTGCGGCCAATGTCCACGCCCGCAAACAAACGGCCGTGGAAAGGCCCCTCCAGGCCCCGCTTCCAATCGGTGCCGCCCGAGTATTCGCACGCCGTGATCAGGCCGTACTCCAGAAACTTGGCATCATCGTCGGCCGGGATGCACATGTATTCCTGGTCGAACGACTCCTCATCGGCAGCGCCCGACTTCACAAAGTCGAAGTACTCGGCCTCATCCATGGCCTGCTGCTCCGCGTCGGCCGGCAGGGCCTGCTGCAGCTTGAACAGAAAGCCCTGTTCCAGGGCATCCTGCAGGGTGACCCGGTGCAAGCTGATCTTCTTGGGGTTGCCCCCGTGCCGAGCTTCGCGCACGAGCTGGTTGAAGAAGCTGTGCGACCCGCGATGCGTGCTGACCAGCTCCATGTTGCCGCCCCAGGTGATACCGGGGTAGGCGACGGCCCACATCTTGCGCTGGTCGCGATGCAGGGCGAACTCATCCAGCACGCGGCTACCCCGCTTGCCCGCCTGGGCATCGGGGTTGCTGCTCATGCTGTGGATGCGCCTGCCGCTCGCGAACTGCAGCACATAGGCGCTGAGCTTCTTTTCCTGGTCCAGCACCACCTCGCCAAGGTCTTTGGCCGCCATGCCCATGATGCCCGCCCACAGCTTGCAGTCCTCAATGAACAGCCGGGCCTGAATGTCATCACGACTGCTCACCCACTCGTCAAATCGGGCGCCCTGCGCAGCGGCACGCTCGTCCGCCCCGTAGGCGGTAGACCAGCTGATGCCGATCTGCCGTGACTTCTCCATGAGCTTGAGGCGAGACTCGTCCTTGATCCAGCGACTCTGGAACGGCAAAAAGATCGCTTCGCGATCCTTTGGAACACACTTGGCGCGGCCTTTGAACTGCGCCATCACTCAATTCCCAGGGCTTTGCGGATTTCCGCCTTGGTTGCCGCCGTCACGCCCCCTTTGTTGGGCATGGCCTCCAGCTTGGCGCGCTGCTCCTCCAGCAGTTCCCGGCGCGCCTCCTCCTTGGCAGCGGCGCGGGCCTCCATGCTGAAGCGCTTGTGCGTCACGCTGGCCTTGCCGATCTCCGCCGCGTTCTTGAACAGCTTGTTCACGTCCACATCCTTGGCGTCGATCTCCAAGTCCATCAGCAGCGTGAAAATCTTCTCCTGCGTCATGCGCACCACGGCAGAGCCCAGCTTGTCTTCGTCATCGGGCGCCGCATCCACCAACGCACGGGCCTGTTCACTGGCCATCTTGAGCTGCGCCATGCGCTGCTCGAAGGGCGAGCCATAGCGCTGCAGCGACGACTTCGACACATCGGCGCCGCGCGCCTTCAGGTCTGCCGCCAACTGCACATAGTCGCCAAAACCGCGCCTGACCAGCTCGGCATCCAGCCACTCCTTGAGCTCGGGCGGCAGCGAATGCACCTTGCTACGGGGGGCCATGGCTCACCCCTGCGTAATGCGGGGCCGGGCCACACCCGGCTGCGCGTCAATCGTGTACTCCACGAACTCAATGCCCGTGCGCGTCAGGTCCACAAACCAGCGGTCCACCGGGTCCCGGGCGATGGCCACCATCTCGCGGGCCTCCAAATAGTCCAGCTCGCGCCGAATCTCCTGGTGAGTGGCGTCCGGGTAGACGGACTGGACGATGGGCAACAGAGCCTCGGTGTAGATTCCTACAGGGCGCGAAAGGTCAACCGCCGCGAGCAGGTGCCACCGGATGGCCTCACGGCGCGCTTTGAGCACTGCGGCGGAATAGTTGATGGTCATTGCGAAGCGCCTCCATTGCGGTTGTCCAGCGCGCGCTCCACACGCAAGGCAAAGTTGTCGATACGGGTGCTGATGCTGCCGATGGCCTGCACAAAGTCATCGCGCCGCACGTAGTCACGCGGCAGCTCAGCCTGAAAGCGCAGGAACGAGGTTTCGAGCTGGCGCGCCGCCTCCGCCTCGCGGCGCATGTCGACACCCACGGTGGCAATCGCCGCCTGCAACGCGGCAAACTTCTCGTTAGACCGCTTCTCCGCCTGCAGCGCAATCACCTTGAGCAACGCCCACAAGGCGCCCAGGAACAAGCCCGCGAGCGAAATCAGGTTCGCCATCGTCAATTCAAAAGTCATGGGTCTGAGCCGCGCTGGCGGCCTCGGTTGGGGTGGCGCGGCACACAGTGCGCGCAAAGTCCTGCAGGCCAGTCACCTGGTCTCGGAGCCCGTCAGCCTCAGCTGCCAGTTCCTGATATGCGCTGCTGCTCTCTCCGAATAACTCTCGGGCGGTACGGGCCTCGCCAGCGCAGGCGGCAAGGCCGGCATCACCTGCCGGGTAGGGATCGGGGCGCTGGTTGAGGCGGGCAACCTCGGCGCGCAGGCCGCGCACAGCAGCAGCGGCAGCAGCATCACGAATGCGGCGCGCGGCCTCGCGTTGGGCATCTTCATGGGCGGTCCTTTCGGCGTTGCGGAACTTGGCGGCGTTGTCGCGGGCGGTGGCCTCGTTTCGATCGCGCTCTTGCGTATCCCAGGCATGCTGCACCCGGGCCGCGCCGCGCGCATCGCCCTTAGAGATGAGGCGCGACTCCCAAGCCTTGACCCCCAAAATGGCCGCACAGATCAGCACGCCCACGACAATCAGGCGCACGCTCATGGCGTGGGCTCCCCAAGGCACATGGCCCGCAAACGCTGGCGGTCAGCCCACACGCCACGGCATGTACGGTTGTCCGGGTGGCCACCGCCACGGGCAGCTACGCCGCTGGCCACGTACTGGCCCTTGCCGGTGGCACCAAGTGGAGTGCCGCCACCGGCACACCGGTGACCGACATCCGGGCCGCCGCGGACGTTATTCGCAAGAAGATCGGCAAGCGCCCCAACCACCTCACGCTCAGCGCCGATGCGCTGGTGGCCATCACCATGAATACCGAGGTCAAGGGTTACCTGGCCAGCACACAAATGGGTCCGGCCACCATCGACCAGCTCAAGACCATCCTGAACGTGGCCACCATCGAAGTAGGCGACGCCGTGTGGATTGACGAAACCGACACGGACGGCAAGGCCATCACCGGCACCGCCGCCGACCACTGTGGCCGCGCCCTGGGCGCCGCCACGCAGGCTGGCCAGCTCATTGAAGTGCAGCTCTACAAGCACGTTCACGCCTGATAGGCCGAGGCCCCCAGCCAATGAACTACGCCACTGTCCAGGACATGATCGACCGCTATGGCGAGCCGGAGATGATCCAGCTCACCGACCCGGACATCGTGGCCGTGCAAGCGCCCAAGGCCCAGCGTGCGCTGGACGACGCCCAGGTGTTTGCCGACAGCTTTGTCAGCCGCGTGTATCGCCTGCCTTTGTCTGGCTGTGCGAAACCAGCTCCTGTGCCTGGCAACCCTGGCGCCGTGGAGCTGGTGGCACCGCCGCAGATCACTCGCATCGTTTGTGACGTCGCGCGCTACTACCTGTATAGCGACCTGGCACCCGAGCACGAGGTGTACCTGCGCTACAAGGCCGCCGAGCGCGAGCTCACGCAAATTGCCGAGGGCAAGGCCGTGCTGGCGTGCCCCTGGGGCGGCGTGCCTGGCACGTTGGTGGCGGGCGATGCGCCGGGCGATGCCGAGGTGTTCCACGGCTTTAGCCCACGCCGCATCACGGATGACACCTTGCGAGGCTTTGCATGAGCACGCAGGGCCAGACCGTTGCGCAGGCCAACAACTGGCTGGCCCTGGAGCCGCACCTGCTGGCGCTGATTGCCCAGGCTGTGCAGGGCATGAGCCCGGCCGTGCATGTGCTCACCAGCGCCGACCTGGCCGGCGTGAAGGAAAGCGCCCAGAAAACCCCCGCCGTGCACCTGATCTATGGCGGCTATCGCATCGCCGAAGACCTCCGCATCTCTTGGCGGCTAGCGCACAAGTGGTTCGCCGTGGTGGTAGTTCGCAACGTTGCCGGAGCTCGCAGCGGCAAGGCCGCTCGGCAAGACGCAGGACCGATGGTGGCTCGGGTAGTCGGTGCGTTGGTGGGTGCCGGTGTGCCAGGTGCTACGCAACCCCTGACGCTGGTGACACCACCCCCCGCGACCTATCGTGCAGGTCACCAGTACATCCCTTCGGCCTTTGAAGTCGAAACAATTTTCCGTAAGCCGCAAAACCCATAGGAGTTCCAATGGCAGCCACTGAAATCATCAAGCGTACCTACGCACCCAGCGCCCTCGTGGGCAAGATCTACGCCGCGCCCTATGGCGGCGCTGCCCCGCTCACGCCTATTGGCAACGTGCTGGAGGCCTCCACCGAGCAGAGCGAAAACGTCGAAAAGCAGGACGACATGACCATCCTTGGCGGCGGCACGCATGCCGAGATTCGCCGCGTGACGGGGGTGAAGTTCAGCGCCAAGATTGCCGACCTGAACGTGGTCAACCTGGCGCGTGCCGTGCTGGGCACCGTCAGCCCCATGAATGCGGGCACCGTGGCCAATGTGCCCGCTGTGGTCAAGCTGGGCGGGCTCATCCCGCTGCCGCACATCAATGTGAGCAGCCTGGTGGTGACCAAGGGCGCGACACCCGTTGTGGCGGCCGGCAACTTCGACCTGCTGCCCGAGGGCATCTGGGTGCGTGCCGACGCGGTGGGCCTGATCGAAGGCGACGCCATCACCCTGAGCTACAGCTATGCCGACCAGGTGGTGATTGAAGCCCTGACCACCAAGGCGCCAGAGCTCACGTTCCGCTTTGCGGGCCTGAATGAGGCTGACTCGGGCAAGCCGGTGATTTTTGACCTGTACCGCGTGAGCCAGGGCGTGGCCAAGCAACTGTCGCTGATCAAGAAGGGGTTTGGCGCCTTGGACATCGAGGGCGAAGTGTTGCAAGACCCGACCAAGACGGGCGTGGGTATCAGCCGCTACATGCGCACGATTCACGTGTGAAGGCCATTTCGAGCCTGCGCCGTGCGGGTTCACGCCCCAGGTACTCCCTGGGGCATCAATTTTCATATGAGCGGTAGGTGGGCATGGCAGACAAGCGCGTTGAATACACCATTGGCGTGCGCAATGAGGGGCTGCAGAACCTCACGCGCGTCATTGCGGAGCTCGACAAGGCCGGTGTAGAAACCACCGAATTCAAGCGCCAGGCCGAGCAGCTGCGCCAGCAGCTGGGCGAGATGGCCCGCCAGCAAAGCCTGATCGACAGCTTCGTAAGGATCAAGCAGGAAACGGTATCTGCTGGGGCTGCGTTTGAGGCCGCCCAGGCCAAGGCCCAGCAACTGGGCCGCGAGCTGGCCGCCACAGATGCGCCCACCAAGAAGCAGACCGCAGAATTTGGCCGCGCGCGCGATGCGGTCAACAGCACCAAGGAGGCCTACCAGGCCGCCCAGGCTGCCGAGAACTACGCGCGGGCCCTGCGGGTGGAAGCCGCCGCCGCTGACCAGGCTGCGCAGCGCACGCGGGATCTGGGCACTGCCCATCGGTCGGCAGCGGGCACAACGGACCAGCTCAGTGGTCGGATAGGGAATCTGACCCAATTGCTGGGCCAGATGGCTGGCGCATTGGGCGCCGCCTTTAAGGCTGCGCGGCTGTACCGCGATGCGCTGGCAGACCTGGTCGCGGCACTGGAGGCCAAGAACCAGGCGCAGCAAGCAGACTTTGCGCTGGCCACGTCGGCCCTGCAATTGCAGCTGGCGCAAGAAAAGTCCTACGAAGCCACGGCACGGGCCATGGGCAACGAAGTGGCCGTCATCAATTCCAAGATCCGGCAAAAAGAGATCGAAATCAAGATTATCGAAGCCACCGTGAAGGCGCAGATCGCCGAGGCCGAGGGTTCGATTGCCGTAGCCAGAGCCAAGATGACCGAGCTGGAGGCATCGGGCAAGCTGGATGCCGTCAAGAGGATTGAGCTGGAGAGCGCAATCAAGCTCGGAGAGGCCAAGATCAACCAGGCCAAGGCAGTGGGTGAATCCACCAAGGCGCTGGAAGCGGAAATCGCCTCACTGCGAAACGGCACGAACGCCCGTGACCGGCACAACGATGCTGTCCGTGGAAGCGCTCATGCGCATGACCAGGCGACAGCGGCCATTGACCGTGAGAACGCAGCCCGCGAACGCGGCATCGCTGCCCAAGAGAAATCCAACGAACTCAAGGAGCGCGAGCTGGCGCTGTACCGCGAGAAGTGGAACATCGACAAGGACGGTTTCACTTTGGATGCCAACGGCCAGCGCATGCAGCAGTCTGTGCCCACCGGCAACTACGTCTATGAAACCGCCAGGAGCCAGGGACTCGATGAGGCCAAGGCCTTGGAGCTCATGGACAAGTACTTCCGCAACGGCCAGGGCGTGGGCACCGAGCGGGGCACCGACTGGTTCAGCACAGTGAACAAGGCCATTGCCAACATGGTGATCGAGGAGGCCCGCAAGCGTGTGGCGGGGACAGCCCATCACGCTGGAGGGCACCGATACCAACGCATGGATCAGCCGCGCCCTTTGCAGCACCCTGCAGGCCTGGGCTGCGCTGCCGGGCATCCAGCTTGACCTGGTGCTGCGCGGTGTCACACACCAGGTCATTTTTGACCACGCCAACGGCGGCTTTTCGGCGCAGCCCATCTGGAAGCTGCTCGACGGCGAAATCACGCCCGAGCTGTTCTACCGCCCCACCTTCCGTTTTCTGAAAGTCTGAGCCATGACCATCCTCGAAGGCGACATCAAACTCCTCGCGTCCCGCGTCATGGATGACGTACCCGAAGGCGGCGGCGGCCCCACCGGCACGGTCATCCCCTACGGCGGCAACAACCACATCTTTCGAGATATTACCGAGGCCGACCGCGCAGGCGGCAACGTCAGCGTCATGCAGGTGCACGCGGCTGTCATGACCGACAACGCAGAGCCCTACATGGGCGCCAATTTCATCTTGTCGATGCCGCCCACCGACCCCAACGTGTCCGTGACTTTGGCCAAGTGCAACTTGTTCGCGCGCCGCACGGAGATAGCGGCAGCCATTGCCAACTACCTGATTCAAAGTAGCGAGTGGGCTGGCTACCTTTTCGAAAACCACGTCATCGGGCAAAAAAACATTCAGGTGTTCCACCGCCCCGGCACCCCCACGCCCAACATCAACCGCACCCTGGTGCTGACCTACAACGAGGGCCAGCCCAGCCAGCAAATCCAGTACGTGCGCGTCATCAAGGTCACCACCGAAACCCGCACTTTTACCTACAACTCGGGCGGAAGCTACATCGACTACCAGGCCAGCGTCACCCAGCTAGACCTTGCCAACGAGCTGCGCTACAACTTCCCAGGCTCGCCGCCTGACCGCAACTTTGCCCGCGCGGCCAACAAAACCATGCTGCGCGACACCACCGTGGCGGATGCGGCGGTGTACTACGGCGCATCGCCCACCACAGCCGTCGCGGACCTCGGGGAGTCCGTCGTGCGCGTGGCCAGCATCTACAGCCAGCTGGTGCCCAACTCGCGCACAGAGACATCGGCCCTGGACCAACGCCCCGCAGCCACGCGCAGCATCGTGCTGGCAGAGACGCCACGTCGGGTAGAGGTGCCCGTGGCCGCGCACACCCAGCGCATCAAGATCGGGCAGGAGAACCGTGGGTTCAACTACGTGTTCCTGCTAAAGCCGCTGCCAGAGCCTGCCACCATCACCATCAGCTGGATGGCGCTGGGCACTTGGTACACGCTGCAGGATGACGGTGCGGGCGTGTTCACCGGCAGCGGCACCGGCCAGATCATTTACACCACAGGCAGTGGTAGCGTCACCCTGCCATCCCTGCCCGACGTCGGCAGCGCCGTGATCATCCAGTGGGCCGAAACCCTGGCATTCACCAACCGCAGCGCCCTGGGCGCATCGGTGCGCGCCCCTGAATACGCCTGGGTGATCGACGCCCCACTGAACGACGCACTGGTGCCCGGCTCGCTGGTGCTCACATACCCCAGCGGAGGCACTATCCGCACTGTTACTGACAACAGCAGCGGCAAGCTCACGGGAGCAGGCACAGGGGTGGTGGACTACCCCAGCCGCAGCGTGCTGCTGCGCCCCACATTCATGCCTGACGCCGGTGCGCAGATCATGGTCGAGTGCATGCTCGATTCTGTCGTCACGGACCTGATCCCCATGTCCAGCGTATCGCCTGACGCGGGGGGCTTTGTCGCCTTCAGCCTCACCCAGCAGCCCGCAGCTGGCACATTGCAAGTGCAATGGGCCACCGCCCGCACCACCAGCAACACCAACGGTGGCGTGCTCACGGGCATCAAAACTTTCACGCAAGACGGTGGCGGTGGCGGTGGCGGCGGGGGCGGCGGCGGTGGTCCCGTCATCGACAAGCCAGACGATGGCGGCGGCGGTGGCCCCGTCGTGCCGCCACCATCGCCCACTTTCCGGTTCCGGCTCGACTTCGCGCACTCCAGCAACGGCACCACGGTAGACCCGCTGCCAGGCGGCTGCTACGTCTTCCTGGAGTCAGTCACAACGTTCAGCACAGAGGCCGCAGCTGCCAGCGCGATGAACGCCGCCTTTGCTGCCGGGCCTGTGCCATCGGGGGTGTCTGCGGGCGACACGTTGACGATGGCGGGCACCCAAATGCGCGTGGTGCAAACCACCGCTGCAAATGGCCTGCCCACCACGCTTGCGGCCAACTTTGCGCACATGAAGACCTTGATCTACCCCAGCTCCACCAGCCCGCTGGGCGGCGCAGCCTGGGGCCTGCCCGCGTAAGACGACAGAGACACGCACATGACTACGACTTACACCCCCCGCGCCATCTCCATCAGCACCGACCCGGCCAGCAGCGCATCCATCACCGAAGAAGCTGCCACAACGGAGGATGGGCGTGTGATCGCCTTGCGCACCGTCACCGACAACGGCGCGGGCGGCTTTCTGGACAGCATGGGCACCGTCAACTACGCAACCCGCCAGGTGCAGATCAAGGTGGTGTCATTTGACCGCACCACATTCAGCTACAAAAGCGACCACGAGCGCCCCACGGATTTTGAGCACTCGCTGGAGGGCGATGGCACCACCACCACCGCCCTCAAGGGCGCGCAGTACAGCACCGCCAGCGTGGGCGAAGAAGTGCTGGCGGGCAGCTCCGTCGTGGCGCGTTACCGCGTCGGCGCATCGTTGCCACGCCCACACACCCAGACCTACACGCCCAGCTCCGTCAAGATTGACCTGTGCCCCTACACCAGCCACCGCATCGTGCCGGGCAGCGTGCAGTTTCGGTGGATGGGACAGGTTTACAGCGACTTTGAGGGCGTCATCTACCGGGGCCGCACCGACAGCACCCCCGGCATTGCCAGCGGCACCATCAGCTACGCGGCAGGCACAGCGCTCATGACCGACTATGTGGTGGGCGGCACCGGCCCCACCGACTTCCAGCTGCTGAGCCTGTGGACGCAAAACATCCCCTGGTCTACCGCCAGCATCTTTTTCCGCACCCAGGCCGCGCCCATCAAGCCCACGGGCATGGTGCTGACGCTGCTGGACCTGGAGGGCAACGCCCTCACAGCCACGGGCGACCTCGGTGGCAACCTCATCGGCACCCATATGTGGGGCAAGTTCGACTACCAAACCGGCCTGGGCGAGCTGATGTTTGGCGACTTCGTAATCGACAGCAGCCTGACCACCGAGCAAAAAACAGAGTGGTGGTACGACCCCGCCGACGTGGGCGCCGTGCAAGCGGGAAAAATCTGGCGCCCCTGGCCGGTGGACCCTACAACGCTGCGTTACAACAGCGTGGCGTACTTTTACCTGCCGCTGGACGCGGACATCATCGGCCTGGACCCGGTGCGCCTGCCGCCAGATGGGCGCGTGCCCATCTATCGCGTGGGCACCTATGTGGTCATCGGCCACACCGGCGTGGTGCCTGCGGCCACCTACACCGCAGGGCAGACCATCAACTGCGCCCGGGACCGCTTGTCCCGCGTGTACCTGATCGGCGCCGATGGCCAGCTGATCCGCACCGGCTACACGCCCAACCTGGACGCGGGCACCATTGCCGTGACCGATGTGACTGGCTGGGTGCAGCCCGTCACCGTCAAGCATCGCATCGAGCAAATGGCCCGCGTGGCTGATGTGCAGATCGACGGCACGCTAAAGCTCACCAAGCAACTGGCGCACGTTTTCCCTGTGGGTAGCGTCGTCAGCAGCGCCATCATGGCGGGCAACCTGCGCGCCCGCGCATTGCCCGTGTTCGACCAGCAAACCTGGGGTGGCGTCACCTGGTCCGACGTCACGGACGGTAACCCAGCGCCCGCGACTTACAACGACGGCGCATTCCCCGTGGTGGTCACCAACAAAGGTGCCATCACCGAGCGCTTTGCACTGCGCGTACTCACGGGCGGCACAGATGTGGAAGTGATTGGCGAACATGTCGGCAACCTGGGCACATTCAGCCGGAACACTGCCATTGCGCCCATCAACCCCATCTCTGGCGTGCCTTACTTCACGCTGGCCGCAGCGGGCTGGGGCGCGGGCTGGGTGCCGGGCAACACGCTGTTTCTGCCCACCGTGGGCACCTACTACCCCATGGCCGTCATCCGCGCCACGCAGCCCAGCGAGGCCATCGGCACCGACTACGCCTTTGAACTCACAGAGCGCGGCGACATTGACCGCGCACCCACCAACCCCGTCATCTAAGCCACCACCATGATCTACACGTTTGATTCAGCCATGACGGGCGCCCCCGTCGATTCCGGCACGGCTGGCGCCCTGCGCGCACTGCTCAAAGCCTGCCTGGTTGACGGCTTTGGCGCTGGCGCGGTAGCAACGCTTACCGTGGCCTCGGGCATTGCCACTGCCACCTTTGCGGGCGCGCACCCCTACCGCGTGGGCACCGTGGCCCAGTTCGCCGGGGCCACTCCTGCTGGCCTGAACGGGCAAAAGCGCATCCTCACCACCGCCGCCAGCGCCGTCACCTTTGCTGCGCCCGGCGTGGCGGACGGCACCGCCACCGGCACCATCACCCACAAGGTGGCGGCAGCGGGCTGGCAAGAGCTGTTTGCGGGCACGCTGACCAATGTGCTGTGCGTCAAACCCACGGTACCAGAGGCCACAGGCTGCGTGCTGCGCATTGACGACACAGGTACAACCAACGCCCGCGTGCGCGCGTTCGAGGCCATGACCGATGCCTCGACCGGCACCGGCCCAACGCCCCTGGACAGCCAGCTCTCTGGCGGCCTGTTCTGGCCCAAGAGCGACGCAGCAAGCAGCGCAGCGCGCCCGTGGCGCATGGTTGCAGATGAGCGGGGCTTTTACCTGGCTGTGTCACCCCAGGGCACGGACCGCTACACGCTGCTGTATGCAGGCGATATCGCCAGCCTTAAAAGTGGCGACGCCTACGGCTATCTGCTCACCGGCAACATGTCCGACCAGACTGCGGCGACCACGGTGCCCGATGGCTGTTGCGGCTGGTCGCACCGCAGCGCGCGCAATGGGGCGTACATGGTGCGGTCGCACACGGCCATCGGGCAGTCCATCGCGGTGCAGCGCCTGGGCGCGCACCACAACGGCAGCACGGCAGACGTGTACGCGGGCACTGCGGGCTATTCGCTCGGCACGTACCCCAATGGCCCCAACAACGGCCTGATGACCGGTGTGCTGGAGCTGCACGCACTGGGCATCCGGGGCGCCTTGCCTGGTTTGCTGCACCCCGTCCAGGACTGCGGCAGTGCGTTTGCTACGGGGGCCATCGTGGACGGTACCGACGATCTTGCCGGGCGTCGGCTGATGGCCATCCGCACGGCACCACCGGCTGGTGCCGTGGTTGCGGGCACGGCGTTCATCGACGTGACTGGTCCTTGGAGCCGCTGATGCCGTCGGCCACTCATTGGCGTGTGCGGGTCCAGTCCTCTGTGGGTGGTACATGGATCGTGTTCACCGAGGTTGCATTCTTGGATGCGGCGGGCAACGACTTGTCGGTTGGCGGCACGGCAATTGCCAGCTCGCAATACAGCAGCACGTTCGCGGCGTCGAAAGCTTTCGACAAGGTGCTCAATTCCAGCAGCCGCTGGTGCAATCTTGATAACCAGTTCCCGGCGTGGATCGGCTACGCCCACCCTGCTGCGGTGGACGTAGCCTTCGTGCGCATCTGGTGCGACTCGCTGACCAATGTTGGCACGGCACAGTGCCCTCCGACCACATCGGCGGTCAGCCTTGAGTATTCGACCGACAGCGGGGCTACATGGATCAGCGCCGGTGTAAGTGTCCACCATGAAGGTGCGTGGGTTGAAAGCGGTGTCGTACTGCTGAGCGCAGCCGCGTCGATCGCGGCGCCTCGTTTGTCAGCTGCGCAGGTGGCGGCATCTGCGCCGGTGCCGGGACATGAATGTCCGCGCGGGGTGAGGGTGAGTAGTGCGCGCGACATAGAGTTTGGTGGTGTTGGCGCCATCTTCGGCACCACGAAAACCAAGGGCACACCCAACCTGCCCACCAAGGCCCGCGTGGTGCTGCTGCACCAGCGCAGCAAGCTGCCCGTGCGTGAGACATGGAGCGACCCGACCACGGGATACTTTGAGTTCCGGGGCGTCGATGTCACCCAGCAGTTCCTGACGCTGGCAGAGGATGCTGACGGCACATTCCG